>Ga0208563_1000934_pt1 | contig 21897 bp, 35 predicted proteins | sample June2015DPH_17_1_2_FD_184717 | JGI IMG/M metagenome (GOLD analysis project Ga0208563, IMG submission 184717) | Peatland microbial communities from SPRUCE experiment site at the Marcell Experimental Forest, Minnesota, USA - June2015DPH_17_150... | ecosystem: Environmental > Terrestrial > Soil >... | reverse complement strand
GGCCTTCTCCTGGCAGGCTTGGCAGGAGGCTTCCCAGGCGGTCTCAATGCCGACCTCAGGCTCCCCGGCCAGCGTCTTGAGCAGCAACTCCATCCACTGCGCGTGGGTGGCGCGCTGCGGGGTGGTGCCGCCAGCCTTGCGGATGATGGTGGCAGCCTCGCTGGTGCCCGAGCGGTTGGGCAACGTCGTCACCCAGTTGTCAGTCAGGACATAGCCGTCATACTGCTCCTGCCCGCCAATGCCGATGACGTTGGCCTGCACGGCAGTGAACAGCAGCGGCGGCGAGCCGGGCCGCCAAGTGGCGATGCGCGGCGCGAACCGCACCAGCTTGCCTGCGCCATCCTTCACATCCACCTGCTTGAGCTTGGCGCGGTACTTGCCATCCGGGATCGGCGGCAGGCTGGCGTAGGCATCGCCTTCCGGGTTATCGTCCAGCGCCTCACTGGTGAGCCGTGGATCGTTAGGGTCGAGGTCAGCGATCTGCTCACTGCCATTTGCTTGCTCAGGGGCGTCCTGCGTAGGTTCGTCCTGCACGGGTGCGCCGAATGCGGTTGATGCCATGTTGTCCTCCATCTGTCAGTTAAGGTTATACTACTTCGCGGCTGCCACGGCTGCGGGCTTCCGCCCCAACTTGGCATCCAACTTCTCGCGCCATCCGCGCAGAGCGTCACTGCCGCCCTGCTGCGCGTTCAACTCATCCAAGGCTTCCAGGTAGGTATCGAACCCATGCTCCGGCGTCGGCTCGAAGAATCCGCCGGGAAATATCTTGTACAGCGCAGTGACCTTCTCCGGCGTCACCCTAGGCTTGCAATGGTACTTAATGCCAGTCACCGGGTCAGTATGCGACACGAAGTGGTAGCGCACCAGCGTTTCCACCACCTCCATCTCCACGTCCTTGACCTTCACCAGCCGCTTGGTCTGGTAGTCCTGCGCGTGAATACAGTCGCCGACCCACTGCGGCGCGCTATAGAGGGATTGCTTGCCAGGGATGTCGGGGCCGCCGATGGTGGAGCGCGTGTCATCCTCGCCCACCTTGTCCAGCGCGGTGAACAGGACGTACTCATAGGGCAGCGAAGTCAGGTTCAGGGTGAAGCTGTTAAGCTGCTTAGGCATCTCGCCATAGTCGCCACGGGTGGTGCTCCAGAACTTCTCGCTGATCTCGCTGCCCTCGACGTTCACCCGAGCCGTGAACGTGCCCAGCTTGGCCCGCGACTCGCCGCCGATGTCGATGCCATTCTCACTCAGGTAGCGCAGCAGCGCCACTGCGATCGAGGTCCAGCCCTCCACCACCATGCCGCCGAACTTCTCATAGTCCACCGGACGGAAGTTGTTGTCCGGGTCCGGCCAGTAGCCTTGGCCTACCTTGCGCAGGGTCTGCGGCACGCCGCGCGGGGAGATGCGGTAGGCGCAGATCATGCCTGCGTCAATCTCAGGCTGGCAGGGAGCCCAGCCGCCGCCGTCGGCAGAGAGCAGCAGAGTAGCCTTGCCGGTGCGCTTGGCAATGTAGTGCGCGAAGTGCTTGGCGGCAGTGGTCTTATAGCTGCCGGTTGAGCCGTAGATGACGCCGCTACGTGCCATCGGGCACCTCTGGCAGTATTTTCTCTTCTTGGCTAATTAAGCTGATAGAGCCTCGTGCGGCGTTAAACACCTCGCGCTTTCCCATATGCAAAAGCGAGGTAATAAGTGTCTCATCTACCCAATCAGCGTGGCCTTCGTACACGATAACGCGAGTGACCTTTTTATGTGCCACGGGTCACCTCAGCAGCCTCGGCAACTGTTAGCCGTGCTATCTCATTGAATTGCTTGGCGATTTTGGCGCGTGCCTTACTGACTCTAGGCTTGCCCGCGCCGACGCTGACCTTTTCCACCGTCAGCACCCGCTCGCCGTTGGTCGCATCCACGTAGTCGCCGATGACGATGCCGCCGGCCAGCGAGCGGTGCCGGGCGGTGCCGTCGCGCGGGATGCGGAGCTTCTCGATGCGTTGCTTGCTCATTCTGTCCTCCAAACTCTCAGACCGCCTTCGACGTTGTGACAACTAACCTTAAAGCCACACCGCTTTGCAGCCATATAAACTGCACTCCGACAGGTAGATTGTTCTACCCTATCTTTAGCCGCCATAAAGAAACTATCACCTACTGTCATGCTACGTAGAGGATACTTCGAGCGATAATTCCCTTTAGGCATCGCAACATGCTTCTCAATTTTTATCGACATGTTGCTCTCCGATCTGTGTCAGTTCTTCAGGATGATTCGGCACTCGCGCCTTGTACTTGCCGCTGTCCATCGGGTCACGCCGGATGTCGGCACCGCCGAAGCAAATGGGCACATAGGCACACTCGCCAGGGTAGGAGCAGGCGGTGCGGGTCTGGGGGAAGCGCTGGTTGAGGCGGGACCGTTGCTCAGACTCATCCTGCGCCTCCCGAACCCAGCTCAGGTCACGCTGCACCTGAATCTCTTGCGCCTCGACCTGCTCGATCATGTCCCGCAGGTCATCGTCCTCCCGATAGACCAGCACTGGCGGCACCAACTGCTCGCTGAGGACATCGCGCCCTGTCTCCGGCTGGACAGTGCCAGCATCCAGCAGATCAATCCAGGCTCCAACTGTCGTGTGCTCCCACACCGGGGCTTGGTTCCAGCTCTGCCAGGCCAGCTTTCGTTCCTTACCGGACGCATCCGTCCAGCCGAAGGAGTGCGCGATCTCGGTGTCAGCCGCCGTCATGCCGGGCTTGACCCACAGATAGCATAGCGGCGACTGCTGAATGCGGGCCTCAAAGCCGACGCGGGCGGAGAGGGCTTTGGCCACGCGAGAGCGCTTGTCGCGCTCGCCTTTCAAGATGTATTCGTAGCGGATGGCCGTGATACGCTCGCCCAGCCGCTGCTCCACCTCCACTCCCTCGCTCAGCCCCTGCATGTCGCGCTCAGCATCCCGCAGCTTGCGGGCATCCATCTGCCCAGTGGTCTTGAACGACTGGAGCACGAGGTCGCCGGACTGGCGATGGCGCAGCAGGGCGTCGGGGCGGGAGAGGAACCAAAGGCGGTGCCACTCAAGGGACTTGTATTCATGTAGATGATCCTCATACAGCATCCACTTGCCCTCACGCTCCACCTCCAGCACTTTATACTCCGCCAGCAGCCGAGGCAGCCCGCGCCGGGCCCAGCAGCGGACCAGCGCCTCTAGCAGGCAGGCTTGCTCGGCGCGGAGATAGGCGTCGTAGTCGGAGCCGCCGCTCTGTGCTTGAGAGTAGACCTGCCAGCCGTCGGCACCTTCGGGAAGCACTAGCCCTTCTATCTCTGGCACGATTGGCGAGGCTGCCAGCCGCGGCAGCGCCTCCCCCATCTCCACGTCCAGCCCAGCGTCGGCCTGCTCGTTGAACTCAGCGAGGGCGAGGGCGACGGCTTCATCCTCATAATCGCGCCATAGAGAAGAGTCAATCGCAGCAGCAGTCGTCATGGATGCGCTCAGCAGGTGGGCTGCCCCTGAGTGGAAGCACCCTCCCACCGTCAGCGCCACCGACTGCCGCGCCGGGACGATGCCCAGCCCGTCCTGATGGTACTCGTGCCAGCGCTGGCGCTTGCAGCGCTGGTAGCTGATGCAGCGGGAGCGATCTGTGAACAGATCAGTCACGACACCGCCTCTAAATATCCTCATAGGTTCCAATTCCATGCGGCGAAGGTATATCCGCAGGAACTTCTGCAGGTGTTTCTTCTCCTTCAAGCAAGGGAGCGCAGTCCCACTCGATGACATCTTCCTCGTGGGCGCTGATAACGCGGGTAGGTGTGCCTTCGATGGTCATCTCCGGCACCTGCCGCTTGCCAACCACGCGGGCGGTACAGACGGCCTTGCGGTCGATGAAGTACACGAGGGTAAACTCACCGACAGCAACTGCTGCGTGCAGGCTGTCGCGGAGCCATGTCTTTTTGAAACTGCCGATGTGCGCTAGGGCTTCCTTGTCAAAAACGCCAATATAGAACGTGGCGCCCTTCGCAAAGTTGTAGGGGGCTTGTGCGTCTGGATGCTCTTCAAGCCAGTCCGCCAATGCCCGTATTCGTTCACTTGTCGTCATGCCATTGCCTCCATTCTCCTCAACCGCCGCTTGCGCTCCCGATCCGCACAAGTCGGGCAGCAGTAAACCTGCCGCTTGCCGCCCTCATCTTTGGCCCTCGGCCAGAACAACCGGCGGCAATCCCTTGCCTTGCAAGCCCGCTGTCTAGGTTGTCCCGTTTGTGTCACGGTTGCTATCTTACACCTTGCGTCCCGGTTGTCAAGAAAAATCGTACATGTCTGCTTGTCCATTTTATAGCGGTCTGTCGTTACGACAACACCACTGGTTGGGGTTAACTAATTTGCCACTTGCGCCTCCGCCCGCGCTTGTGCTATACCGTGGGGGTCATGTCCACGCTCGCTCAATCCGCCTGAAAGGAAACTAATTCGATGCCGTGTTTACCGTTGCTTCCCAATTATCCCGTCACCGACTTTATCCCCCGAAACTCAATCAACATCCTCTGCGGGCCGCCCTACAGCGGCAAGGACAAGTTGCTACAGACCGCAATACGCAACTACACAGATCATGGCGAGTGGCTAGGCTCGACCGCGCCTCTGTTCCCCGAGATGGACGACCCGCTGCCCATGACCGCACGGGTAGGCGCCATTTCAGCCACCGGGCTCCCACTGCCAGCCACGATACCACAAGTCCAATGGAAAGATTTTCATCGCAAGAACGACGAGCGCCCCATGACCATCGAGCGACTGTTTGAGCTTTTCGCCGAGCCCCGACCGCAACTCTTGGTGGTAGATGGATTTCAAAAGCTGATGCCTGGCGGCAAGATCAACGATTACTGTGAAGTCGCGCACTGGGGGTCTTATCTGCACGGTTGGTGCCGCTCCCAGGATGTGACCATGATCGGTACTGCGCCGGCTTCCAAGACCCGCGAAGAGGATGGCGGTTACGCTCCTCACGACCGAGTGCTCGGCTCCGTCGGGTGGGCACAGCTTGCCTACACCCTCTGGCTGATTGATTTGGTGGATCGGCGCAACAACGAAGAGGCAGCGCGTTCGACTCAGCGGCTGCTTATCACCTTGACCCATGGGCCGCACCCAACTACTTGGGTCTACTACGACTTAGACTCCAACGACTGGCTGGTGCCTTCGCTAACCTCTCCTCATGCCTGCGATGCAGCCTGGCGTGAGGGGCTAGCCGAGATGGTAGCAGCCAATTCGCAGAATCCTCTGCGTACCTCGCAGATCGTTGAACTCGCGGCGACGCTCGGGATTAGCAAGCCTACCGTCGAGCGCTGGCTGCACGATATGTGGGATGAGGGCCGGATATTAAGAATCCGCAAAGGCATGTATTCTTGGGTTGACAAGCCCAAGGAAACCTGCTAGAGTACCCAACATCGGCACGGCACCTTCCCTAAGGAGTCGTGAGACATGACAAGTGGCTGCTTCTCGGCCAGTGAAGCAGCCACCAGTTACTAACTAAGCAACAAACCCCCTAAAAATTGACTGAAAGAGAGAGGGCGCTCACGGCACCCCCCTGATGGATGCGACATTTATTATATATACTATATATATTAAAGGATTTGATGTGATGTTTTTGATCCATCAGCGCGATGATGGAATGGATGCGGAATCCATCATCAGAGGGGGTGATGGATGCGTGATGGACACCTAACTCTCATGCAGTCATGCGGTTAAGAGAACGAATCATCACATCAGGGGGGGTATATGGGGGTAGGGTAACTAAGTAGTAATCAAGGCTGCATATTCCGGGTCCCAAGGATTGCACCCATACAGGCCCTTGAATACCGCCCGGTCGGCGTTCGCTTGGGCCTCGATCTGGGCTCGCTCCTCGGCGCTGGCCTGCCGCAAGGTGGAGGAGCGCTCATGGTAGAAAGGCGCGCCGCAGTTCATCAGCGGGAGGCCGGCGCGCGCCGCCCGCACATGATAGTCGTTGTCCCCAGCGTAAAAGACCATGCGCTCGTCGAACGGCCCCACCTGCTGCCAGACGCCCCGGGAGATGCAGAAGGCAGAGAAGTCGGGGCAAGGTGCCATGGCGGGTGCTTCACCCCCCGCCTTGGGCTCCCTAGCGCTCTGGCAGTAGGGTCTGTTGTCTACTGAGACCCCCGTAACGAAGCCTACCGTAGGGGACAGGCGGGAGAGCAGTGTCCGGTAGAACCATTTTGGTAGCTCTACATCATTGTTCAGTACCAGAACGTGCTCTGCGCTGCGGCCACCGAACTCAAACCATTGCCTCAGCCCCCAGTTCCACCCTTTGCTTACCCCTAGCTGTGGGCGGAAGGCTACTGACTCCACCTCAGGCTGTTGCTGTAGCCATTCCCAGGTGCCGTCGTCAGAGGCGTTGTCTATGACTAGAAGTCGCGTGGGGATGTCTTGGTACAAGACAGAGCACACCGCACGCTTAGTCATGTCGAGGGCGTTGTGGCACAGCATCAGCACGGGGTTCATCTAGGCCACCATCTCCTCTCATGACGATGACGGTCGCCAATGCCGAACACTATTGCGAGAAGCACCGCTATTGGTATCCCTACCAGCACTGCCGCCACCCCAGCCACAACCCAGAACCACATCACGGCTTGACCTCCCACGGCAGCACGTCCCTGTACCTGTCGTATATCCATCGGTTGGCGGCTTCGCTGTCCTCGCTCTCCGGCAGTGGCAGCCCTTGCGCCTCAGCGGTTGCATGGCTGGCGCTCCCCAGATGCGTACAAGCCACTCCCACCATCCTGATGCGATACCCATGCCGCCTAGCCTCGCAGCACAGCCAGTAGTCGTAAATCCAGTAGCCAGTCTCCTCCGGCCACGGACCTGCCTTGTCAAACAGTTCGCGACGGGCGAACAGCGCCATCCCGTCGAGCACCGCGACATCGCATTCGCCAGTGAACCTCTTGCCATGCGCTTCTGCGTCATGCAGGCCGCTGCGGAACTCCACGCTGCGGCCCATGTTCCCTAGCCGGAACTCCCCTTTGTAGAGATCAGGATAGCCATGACCTAGGGCGCCAGCGAAGCCCACCACTCCGACCGCTGGATCATCGAACTGCTGTAGCACCCGCTGATCCCAGCCATACTCATGCACCAACACATCGTCATGCACAAAGCCCAGCAACGGTTCTACTGACCGACGCAGGCACCTGTTGTACGACACTAGAGTCTTGTTGCCATACTCTAGGTACAGCGGGTAAGGCCCTTCGGCTGCCTTGCGGTTCCAGCACTCTACACCATCTGCCCATCCATACCGCATCAACGTCGAGATGCACAGCGCTATACGCTCAGTCACGGCTTCACCTCCAGCGGCAGCACGAATGGTTCTGGTAGTTTGGTTGCTAATGCGTCACATGCTATCCGGTGATACTCGTTGACTATTGCCTCCAGCCCATGCTCGTACTGCTCTATAGCTTGGAACAGAGCCGCAGCCATGTAGAGTTCTCGCCGGAACGGCTCTACCGTCGCCAACTCATCTAGTATCTCTACAGCTTTAGCACGGCAGTACCAATGCCGTGACGTAGTTGCAGGGTCATCCATTGGCATCATGGCTTCACCTCCAGCGGCAACACATCCCGGCAAGTGTCGTAGATGTACCTGTGCGCCGCCTCAAACTCCGCCTGCCCTAGCTTCTGCGGCCCCAGCCCGGTGCTCTTGCCGTTCAGGTGCTGACAGGCTACCCCGACCAGCCGGGTGCGCCAGCCCTGCCGCTTGGCCTCGCATGACAGCCAGGCGTCGTACATGAAGTATCCGATGGGAGTGCCGAGGGGCCAGCCTTGGTAATGTTTGCGGCCTCCACTCTCCATCAGCAACTGACGCCGCACAAACATCGCAAACCCATCCAGCGATGCCACATCGTACTCCCCGGTGAATCTCTGCCCGTGCTGCTCGGCATCCCGCATGTTGCTCCGCATCCCGCGCCGTGCTAGCTGAATCAGCCGGTAAGGCTTCTGGTAAATATCCAGATCGCCCAGCCCATGCCCGCCGGCGAACCCTACCAGCCCCACCTCCGGGTCATCGAACTCGGCCAGCACCCGCCTATCCCATCCTCGCTCCTCCACCACCACATCGTCATGGCAGTAGCCTAGGATCGGCTCCACGGTAGTCTCCAAGCCTTCTTGATAGGCCTCCAGTAAGGGCTTGCCCTTGATGACCCGCCGAGTGAATGGGCCAATCGCCTGGTCTGCCCAGGTGCGGGCGCAGGCGTACCAGCTAGGCTGGAAGACAGTGGCGATGATGACTGCAAGGCGGTTCATCGCATCACCTCCACCACCTGCGGCGAGTCATCCTCATCCGCGCCCAAGTCATCTACCCACTGGGTCACGAGCGCGTGCGCGCACCAACCCAGCATGAGCCAGAACGCCGCTGCCATCACTGCCCTGCCCCAGCGCTCACGCCTACTCATAATGCACCTCAATCGGCGACCGTGCCTCCACCCGCACCAGCCGGTAGAACTCCGGCCCCAGCACTCGCTGAAACGTCCCTACACTCAAGGGATCGCCCTGGTCGCAGTCGTCGAAGTGCATGTCTATCCCTTCACGCAGAATCGCCATTGCCTTAAAGTCTGAGGGATGCCGCACGTCCTCGGCGTCCATGCCGATCCAGAAGTCCGGCAGCGGAAACCCCCGCGTCACCATCAGGTCGAGATCGGCGCGCTCCATCGACCGCGTGTGCGACGTAAGTATCCCCACGAGGTTCATGCGGCTGTGCATGGCCGCCATCAGTTCGCGGAAGAACGCCATGTGCTGCCACAGGCAGCCGTCCATGTCGATGCTTACCTTCATAGCTGCGCCTCCTGAACCTTTCGGCACATTTCTGCATGGCCTTCAAGGGCGAGTTGGCGCGAGGTATAACGGTTCTGTTCACCATCAAGAGGCCCACCGAATACCATAGTTTCCCATAACACAGGTTCGCCTTCCCCAAAGCTATGATCTAGCCCAAGGAACACAGTAGAGATTCGAGACTCTTTGATTTGGTCTTCCCCGATATGTCGCTTCGCTGTCTGCATCCATCTACCCCATTGAAGCGTATCTTCAGCCTCTTGGGGATTACCTGCGGCATCAAGTATGTATTCTCTATATGGCATCACTTGTCTCCTTTCACCAAAATCCCCAGCCCGTTGCATTCCAGCCAGTTCCAGAACTCCATGCCCTGCTCCCCGGCGATGTCGCCCACCGCCCGCTTCACGTCCGCCAGCGGATTCTCGGTGTCATGGAACAGTACGCAGTCGCTGTGCCGCGCCGCCCAAGTCCCTGCCGCATACGTCATGTCATAGTCATGCGGGTCAATGTCAATGTGGATCAGGTTCGGTCGCTCGAACTCGTGTGCGTCTGCCCACGTCCGCCAGCCTTGCCGCCGCAGCGTCACGTTCTTGTAGGGTGCCAGCCGCGCCCACGTTGCCTCGGCAAAGTCTGTCGATTGCATAAATGGGTCAACGCCCACCACGCGCTGAAAGTAGCACCCCAGCGCCGCCGTGCTGAATCCGAACTCCACGCCGAACTCTACCGCCACCTCGCACCTCGGCACCCAGCGATGCAGCAGCGCTGGCAGCGCCCAGTCAATCCCCGCCCAGCTCGACGGCGGGAACAGCCCGTTGAGGTCTAGCGGCGGGCGCAGCCGGAACTCTGGCGTCCACAGCTTAGGTTCAGTCATAGCTGACCTGCTTTCAGTCCTGCGCGCAGCCACTTGGCCCAGCACGGCCACAGGTTCACCCAGTCCAACTCAGCCGGCAGCGTTGCAGATTCTTGCATCTGCTTCTGGTTGATACATACGAACCAGTCAATCGGGCTGAATACTGGGCGCACGCAGTTGAACTGGCCTTCTAGCCGCCATGCATGAGGTTTTACCAGCATGTGAGACGGTAGCCACTCCGCCGCACCTCCGTAATCCCCATGCACACACGGCGTCCCGCTCGCCAAGCTCTCGAATATCGGGAACCCGAAACCTTCCCCTAAGCCGATTCCCAAGGTGCAATCACAGGCTGAGTAGAGCCACGACATCTGCTCGTCCGGCCATCTGTCTGTTGTGACCACGCACCGACCGCCCAGCAGCCCAAAGTCCTCCAGCAGTGCCAGAATGTCCCAATGCCGCCGCATCGTATCCGTATGAATCCACACTCGCACATTCAGTCCTTGCTGGAGCAGCCGTGCGCACGTCTCAATCCCCAGCCCAAAGTCCTTCCTCACCTGATTCGTCGCCACGATCCCCACCAGGAACGCATCGTCAGTCAGCCCACTGAATCCCATTGCCCGGAACCGCGCCTTGGCCTCCTTGCGGTCGTGCGGGCAGAACACGCTCGTATCAATCCCGTGCGGCAGGCTTGGCGTCGGCGCCTTGCCTATGGTTTCGCTGATGATGCCGCCAGCCCAGGCGCTATAAGCCAGCAACCTGTCGTAGCCCATCAGCGTATGCGCAATCTGTGCCGTCAGTCTGCCATTCGGTCCTACCGCGTCCACTGGGATATAGCCCCATAGCTCGAACGGTCGCGCCTTCAGCCAGGCTCGCAGGTTGGCCGGACAAAGCACGGCATGGGTGATAGCGTCCGTGGCATCTGGCTGGGCCAGCCAGCGCAGCCGCGATGGGTCCCAGATGGTGAGCAAGACGCCGCGCTCGCCGCCTGCGAAGTCCTCCCACACGTCCTTGAGTTCCGGCACTTGCCAGTTCTCAATCGAGTGCAAGTGATACTCAGGGAATCCCCAATCGCGCCGCCCTGGTCCGCCATAGCCCAGGCAGCCGACCCGGAACTCCGACAGATTGGCATGGGCGCGCGTGGCAATGTCGCGGGTGATGCGGCCCAGTCCGCTGGTGCTCGATGGTGCGTCCGACAGTATCAATAGCGGTGTTGCGCTCATAGAGTTACACGATCCGCAAGTCCTTCTGCGAGTTGGTAGTGTCCTAATTTGCCCATATCACCCTTCGAGATCGGCTAGCAACGTGCTGCGAATCCACTCCGAGATACCAGTGTTGCTGGCCTTTGCTGCCCTGCTCAACCGCTCGTATTCAGCCTTTGCGAATCGGACGGGGACGATCTTACCCTTTGCCTCACCCTTTGGGAGCTTCGGTCTGCCAACTTTTCTAGGCTTCTGCTGGTTCGCCACTTTTGAACTCCTGAGCAATCGCCGCTCGTACCGCCATCGCTGCCGATAGGACAGGCGGAATGTGTAGAACGGTAACGTGCTTTCGCGGATGATCTGGGTCGTCAGTGTCGTGCGACCACGCATACACCTTGTCGGTAAGAGGGTGGCCACATAGTTCAAATACCTCCACAATCCCCTCCCACACCGTTTGACCGCGAAACACTTCTTTGACAGGCACACTCTTAATATGTGTAGGCTCTGCGTTGTGGAGCTTGCGTATTACGTCGCGCAACTCTTCGATGTAGCTCAAAGATCCCAACCCCCCAGGAAGAACAGCCCTTCAAGGGCGAGCCTACGAACTTGCCACTGCTCAAGTTCTTCCCCATTAACTTTCAACCTGCATTGCCCATAGTTATTCAGCGTCAAGGTTACCTTGATCTCCTCGCCGTCGTCTTTTACGATCCGCATTCCATCTCGGGTTATGTAGAATTTAACCTCACGCGTAACCCTATTGACTGTTCGATAGACAGTAAAGAAATTTCCAGAAGAGTTCGGCTGAAGCATGAACTTAGCAGCCTCATCAAGATTGTGCTCTGAATTGATTACGTCAATATCGTCTTGCGCTCCAATTTCAATTTGCTTAAAGATATGTTCTGGGTAACAGTTGGCGCGAGCCCTTACCCATCCACCTTCAGGCTCGATTGCTTCCGCCTTGTTCATGCTGCAACCTCCAGTAAATCTCCAACGCTCCAGAAGTCCCGCTCGATTCCGGCAGCCATTGCGGGAGTGCAGCGCAGTGTGTTGTGACGCTTTACGAAGTTGTAATAAGCGAAGTGCAGACCCACCGCTGCCTCAAAATTCTCACGCTTCTTACTGAAAGCCAGCGTGAGGCGGGTCAGGCGGCGCATGTGAAGGCGCGTTGTAGCATTCAGCCGCTCAACGTAGCTGGTGGAAATTAGCTTTTCGTCTGGGTTCCCAGTTATGACCTTCTTCTCGGAAGAAACAAATTCAGGGGCGCTATAGCGGCGATTATCGCTTACTTCTTCGTGCCCGTAAGTTTTCACGATCTGCGCGAAATCTACATCCGAACCAAAGGCGCTCTCTATGGCTTCTACATAGGCTCTCAGTCCATCCGTGGAGATTTGTACCCGATTACGCATCCTGCTCGCTACGTCGCTTACGAAGGCTTTTGCTGTGGCAATGTCACGGTCGCCGACCTTAAATGCGGGGACAAGTTTGGTTTCCGCATCAATCGCGCAGAACGTCCAGACATTGCCGACTGGCCGAGGTTCATTCAATCGCACGTTCCGATCTTTCTTCCCGACAAATCCCCATATTTCGTCCATCTCCAAACGGGTGCAAGACAGGTCGCGCATCTTGGCATCCATTAGGGTGGTGCATCCCTGCCCGATCTTCACACCAAGTCGCATGATGGTGTCGCGGTGAACGCCAGTCATGCGCTCAATTGAGCGGATGCTGGAGCCTTCGGCTAGTGCGCTGATTATCCCGATTTGCTTGTCAGTATTGAGGACGTTTGCCATAAGATTCAATCTCCCTACAACAATTACTGTATTACACAATTGACAGGTTGTCAAGTGTTTTTGTGTTACAATTTTGTATGGCAAACATGGCCCTATCAGTGGACGCTGGATAAACGCGTAAGCATGGAAGAAAACGAACAAATCGGCGACCAACAGGACGAAACCATAAATAATAGATTTTACGTCCCGCCGGGTGCTCAGCAGGAACAGCGCCTTAACCCCCATCGAATAGCAGAGCACTATTACCACAAGAAACAGACACGCTTTCGCGACATACCGCTTAAAGATCGCCTTCTCGTCGAAGTTACCATCGGCGCACTCTTCCTCGCCGGAGTTACGGCTTGGATTCTGCAAAAGCAGGCTGGCATCATGGGAGGCACACTCGAAGAAATTCGCGGTACTTCGAGGCAGACTGAGCGATTGTTGCGGCTTCAACGTGCCGAAGTGATTGATACAGGGATACAGGCCAAGGCTGCAAAAGATAGCGTGAAAGCGGCGCAACGAGCTTTTGAGGCCACCCAACGACCAATCATCAGCATTGGAAGAAAAGACGGCACTTTGGCTGAATTTGTGGTTCCTGCGCCAGACGTTCCTGATCAAAACGTCGGGATCAAAATTTACCTGCAAAATGGCGGACAATCCGCCGCTTTGACGCCTAATCTGGGGCTTCTCCCTTTCAATGCGGTCTTTAACGGCATTGGAATGGGTCAAAGCACCCCGCCAACCGTTCCATTGAAAAAAAACACTTTCCAACATTTGATGAGGGCTGGAAGCAAAAATGGGAGCCACAGCGAAAGCGGTGCCCCTGCATCCATTGCGCCTCAATCTGAGTACGTTTACTACTTTTCCGATCAAGTTTCCAGAGAACAATACGAATCCATGATCCAAGGACGGCGAGCGTTGATCCTGACCGGCATTTGCGAGTATTGCGATGCTCTTGGTCAATATACTTGTCGGCAATTCACTCTCTTTTGGCAAGGCCCGCCATTTAATGCCTTCTCTGAGGTTAGCAACACGGATTGTGCACTGTTTTACGGAGCCTTTAGCCACCGTCCGAACGTGACCCCAGGGCAACGGTTGCTGCATCCCTGTGAGCAGCCAAACGAACGAGAAGCACGAGAAAAACAGGAACGAACTGCATTGCTTAAAAGAGCAGCATCGCCAGCCTCCCGACCTAAACGGACTAAAAAACCAAATTAGGACACGACCTGCGAGTTCGCCGGACTTATTTAACGAGTCCACGAAGTCAACGAAAGCACAGCGAGTGTCAGTGTTGTGCATCTTGCCGTTGCCTGAGTAATTCCGAATGCGCTTGGGCGTTACACTAAGCCCCGCGAATTCACCCTGTCGCCAAGCATCCCAGAATGCCTTACGAACCTGTAATTGTGTCGTCATCATGCCTTACGCACCCTCCCCGGTGCGAACTTACAGCGAACTTTAATAGCCTTCGCCTTTGCTCTCGCCCAGCAGCTCTCCCAACAGGCGATATTGCTTGCGCAGCAGGCGAATCACGCGACCCACGCACTCCCCATCATCTCGCCGTGATACAGGATAGCCAATCTGGTGGCAAACCTTGCGGTACTGCCGCCACAGCGCCCGCGTCTGCTCGACTTCGGGATGTGCGATTGCGGTCATGGCGGTCAGGCTACTCTGCCACCGAATAGTCCGCGAACGAAACCTTCAGCCATAGATGTGAATGCTCGATTTTGCTCAATCTGCTGTTGGTTAGAATCAAGTTTCTCAAATAGATCGTGAGCCTCGTTTGCATACCGCCAAGATTCGATTGTTTCTGCTTGGAATGTATCGTAGTCACAGGCGTCACACGCAGCGCAAGCTCGCTTGTATGCAGCGTTAGATTGCTCTTGTAACCTGTGGTACATCTCTAATGTGCTCATATCATCCTCCAAGTGTGGCGGCCTTGTTCACTGAGCGCCGCCTAACTCGGTTCCGTGGGTAGGAAGTCACAGCCGGAATCGCGCAGCCGCTTCTAATTCCTCAGAAGAACAGGTTTCGGCGTCACGCATTGCTTGCTGATACTGCTTTACTACTTTCGCAGCGGCACAGCAAAAGCAACTCCCACAGCCGCATGTCCTGCCAATCATGCCATGCGGGTTATCTACGGCTTCGATTCCCTTCTCTTGCAGCAGCTTGCGAGCATGCCACAGTTGATTCTCCCAAGTTGGCTGGCTGTGATTGTAAAAGTCAGCAGCTCGCAGGTACTTTTCCCTCTGCTTTTCAGTTATAGGTCTCATAATGTCTCCCTCCCACGGGTTGCAGCATCTCCGCTGCCGGTTGGTGGCGATACGGTTGAACTGCCTGGGCACCTATCGCCAGTCATGCCCAGGCAGACTGCACACAGCTACATCGCTTCACAGAACTGCCGCACGATGCGCTCTGACTCTTGCTGCTCGGTGCGCTCTGACATTACGAGATCATTCAAGCGATACTGGTACTCATCGGGTACTTCGGACAGTAGCCGTTCGATTCGCTTCTGAAATTTCAGGAAGCGCTGGCAGTCCGTCTTAATTTCCAACGATGGATAACGATTTACCTTCACATCACCAAAGTGTGGAACACACCATCCTGACATCCGGCCTTCTGCTTCGACTCCGCCGAATCCACATTGCTTCGCCTCGTCCTCAGCTTGTGACCAGAATGACTCGGCTGCTATCTCAAAGGCGATCTCCTGTTGCTGCTCAGTTGCACCTTCTACATCAGCAAACCTCATGCCATGTGTTTTGACGTTGACGGCCATGTGACCAGTCTCGCCGTGAATTGTAATCGTACCTTTCATGTTAGTGCCCTCCACTCGCAGCACTCACACCATGCCGCGAGCGCAAGACGCTATTTGCGCTGTAAGATTTCCCGCACATCTACAGGCTTACACGACAGTTCTGTTAGCCTACTGAGTTCGCGGAGTATTGCACTCATAATTTGCGTCATTTCCCATGCTTCACCTTGGGGAGCAGCGTTAATAGCAGCTTGCAAGTGAGCACTGGCGCGTTCTAAACTCCGAGTACATTTGCTCATCACATCCTCCTTATCTCACCCACGGCGCATGTATCGCCCACTCCGCATACTGCCATACCACCCAGGCTACCACTGCGATCCCGGCGAGGTAGCAGCCCCAGGCACAGCGCAACTGATAGCGGGCGGCGGTCATGGCGTCACCGCCGTTATCGCGTCCTCAAGTAGCAACTCGTCAGTGTCGTCATTCCAAATCTCGCGGCAATTTGGGCAAGTTGTGTCAGCATTGATGATGGTCAACGGAGCATACATTGCGTGGTAGTGCGCCACGTTGGGCGACTTCGCGGCCCCACATAACGTCCTGCCCGCGTAGTACCCTGTCAGCGTCAAATGCGTGTATTCTTGTGATGCCATATTCCCTCCCTATGCTTAGACATTCACGGCACCACTGGCTAGCAGTGGGACCGTCAGTGACTAGGCTTGTGCGACCGTGTAACCGTTCTCACGCAATCCCTCAGTGACCGCTACAGCATAGCGGGGCTCGATACATAGCGCGTCACCAAGCCATTGCCATGATTCTGTGTTGCAGTTATCCTCAATCCAGTTGCGAGCTGCCGCCGTGAGCGGAATCAATTGTGCAATTGTTCCTTAGTCGCGTACCAGAACATCAATGCGTGTCTTGTGTGCCATCTGCTCCCTGCTTTCTGCAGCGGTGCCGCGTGTGCTGCGTTACGGTCTCAGTCTCGCACCCTCCACCCCGCCTGTCATCCCCCGTTAGTAACCTCCTCCGCAAATCTTTAGTGGGATGCCATCGCGCTATCACCGCGCTAGCTCCTCACTAGCAGACTGATATCACGTCGGTGCAGTGCTGGGGCGGGCCGCGAGTGTAGCATTTACACAGTGTCCTATAATGGGACATGTGTCATTTTGGGACATGTAGCGTTTTGGGACACTGGACCGGCAGCGGGACCGCCAGCGGTAGTCTGACCAGGGAGAGCGCCAGGCGGACCGACGGGGAGCTGCTGTGCGATCGCTGGCTGCCCCCACTGTCCTGGCGGTCCCACCAATAGTCCGCCTAGTGCGCCGACCGCCACCTTCGTGCCCCCTAGTCGTAGCACTACCGCGCCTTTGTCCGTGCTGGGGCGGCGCGGCGGCTTCGGCGTGTTTCGCCGCCTCCCCGCTATGTACTAGGTGGTAACCAGCATGTAGCTCTACAGTAGGCGCAGGACCGCCAGAGAGATTTCCCTTGACATGTGGCTCTACGGGTGTTAGGGTGAGGGGTATGTGGAGTTGGCATAAGCAGCTACTGCGGGTGCTTCAGGGCATCGAGCGCGAGTTGCGGGGCATCCGCGACGTGCTCATGCGGGGGCTGTTGCTTAGTCCAAACCAACTCATCATCAACCTTCCACCAGGAGCGACTAACATGGCATTACCCAAGACCTATCCGATTGGCACGCTGACATCACTAAAGGCAACCGAGTTCGACACACTGGTAAGCCCACCGGCGCCTTTCGCCTATGCGCAGGGCAGCGTTGTCTATGCTCAGACCGGCGGGGCCGCGACCTTGCAGGACAACGGCGATGGGACATTCGTGTATCCCAACACCGTTCCCGAAGTCATCACTGTCACCGCAACCGACTCGGTGAGCAATCCCGGAACCGTCCTGAGCGATAACGTGCTCATCACGTTCCAGGTTCCGGCACTGCTGCCGAACCAGCTAAACATCGTGCTCCCATAACAGGTTCGTGCGGCGGGTTTCACCGACAGGTGGCGGGGTCGTTAAAGGCGAACAAAAACGGGGATGACCCTAACCGGTAGAGTGACCACCGATGTCGAACCGCCCTAAGAGCGTGGAATAGGCCGCACGATTCATTGTAAGGGGAAGCGATGGCCAAAGGCGACAAGTGGCACTGCGAGCGCTGTGGTGGCGATTGGGTGCAGCGCTCCGGGCGCGCCTACCCTGTGCGTTGTGGCAAGCGTAACTGCCAGAGCAGCTATTGGGACGAAGTGCGCCCGGCACAGCCGCAGGGCCGCGACTCCCAGGAGCCTGAACTCCCTGACCCGCCGGACGATGAAGAACCCAAGGAGACTGACCCGCTGATGGTGGAGGGACAGCGATGAAGCATGAAAGGCAGGTGATGCCCCATGAAACGGCCTATGCCGCCCCTCCCATTGACACGTCCGGGGATCACCGAGCGGTGGAAACGAGTGATCATGAGGCGAAGTATATAGGCTACGCTCACGCCGTATGGTGCGCCAGCCTTCAAGATAAATCAGGTTGGTATCCACACGACTGTGATTGTAGGTAAATATGAAGCTGCTGCCCACTCTCTATACCCCTGCATACCTTCGCTCGTTGCGCCAGCGCGCTCTGCTTAGCCAAAGCGCGGTGGAGCGCCATATTGGCATCTCTCGGCGCACCCTCCAGCACATTGAACTCGGGCACAAGCGGCCTCGGTACTCGACCTTGAGCCGCCTGCTGACCCTTTACCAAACATGCATCAACACCAACGAAGCGCGTGACCGCGCCTGGAGCATTTGACATGGAGACCGTACCTCTTGAACATGATGAAGGTATGTATATCATCTCTCCTAAAGGAATTCTTATAGCGGAGTTGATGAATAAATACAATATGAGCCTTAACTGTGCGCTTGAGATTTTTGGCATGGTAAAGGAATTTCTCGACAAGGAGCCTAACTGACATGGAAACTGTCCTTCCCAAGCCCCTCTCGGGCACCGAAGTCATCGAAGCTATCCTCTACGACATCCGCTATGCCCTGCTGCGCGATGACTACTTTGCGCCCCACAAGTCATTCCCCGGCTACGTGATGAACGCTACCTTGCAGATCAGGACACCGAGCGACGAAGGCCGGGACCGCCCGCTCATCAGCGAGCGTCAGTCGCAGGCTTTGATCGAGGCGCCGACGCTGGCCACCGCCACGGTCACCGTCGAGCGCCCTCTTATCGCTCCTAACGAGGTCCGCAGGGAGACTGACCAGCCAGTGCCTATGCAGGTTACCACTCCTGAAGGCGGCACCCGCGAGGTCTACAAGTCCTACCGGGGCCGTGACGCCAAGGGCAAATTCAAGCTGCCGCCGCATCCCGGCAAGGGCGAGATGGCGCATGGCGCGGCCATTCCCAAGAATAAGGCGAAGGACGGCGAGTGATGGCAAGCCATGGCGGGAACCTGAAGAAGCGCCAGGAAATTAACAAGCGCAATGGCTCGCGTAGCAAGACTCATTCGGGCTATAGTTATCGGGTCTATTGTTCAATGTGTACTCCTGAAAAGCAGAGCAACTCTCCTGAAAACGATGTTCACATGACAGTCGCCGCAGGGCAGAAAATTGCGGTCTGCCCAAACGGTCACCGAGTTCAAGTAGTCGCATGAAGCATCCCGCCCAGCCCCCGTTCTCGACTCGTGCTGCCGCCTTCCGCCGTCTGGCAGAGTGGTTTGCGCGGCGTTCCGGCGAGGCCGACTGCGAGCGCGATCTCGCGGCAGCGATGGAAGGAGAACCCTGTGTCACGCAAAAACTCAGATCGGTGCCCGGAGGCCTTAAATCCGTTCTCGCCGCACTTCGATCCTACGCTGATGAAGATACTGCTGCCTTCCTTGTGGTTTATGACTCACGCTCAGCTCAAGACCTTCGCCGTCTCACATGGGAAGAAATCGCCGTCGCCGCCGACATCGGGGCGTCGCGCCTCTTTGAAATCTCGATGAGCGCCTTGCGCGTCATGGACGATGACGGTATCAAGACTGACCTCTATACCTCAGGTCGCAAGCTCACTCGTCACCTCATCAAGCGTGCCCTCACCGACAAGAACATCGCTGCGCTCGATCTCGCCATGCGGGTGCGCGGCCTCTCGCCTATCCCCAAGTCCTCGCAGGTCGCCATCCAGATCAACCAATCGCAACAGCAGGACGCTTTGCCTGCGCCTGACGCCACTCCCACAACTTGGGATCAGGAGCGCACCCTGCGCGATCTGCACGAGGCCGGAGCGCTCGGCTCTGGCGAGATGAAGAAGCTGCCCACAGCGGCAGGGCATGACCTGCCTGCCAACGTGGCGCAACTACAGGAGCAGGCGGTTGAGGTGCTGGACGATGTATTCTGAGCACAAAGTCCGCGAGCGCATCGAGGCCATCGTCCGCAAGACCGGCTGGTCGCCTACTTACCACACCGTCGCTGCCGTCGAATCCTTCAATGCCCACGTCCGCACCCTTCAGCGCACCGACGCTAAGGGCAAGGAGTTCCAAATCCGCGAGTTCAACTACGACGAACTCTCGTGGATTCGCAACGAATATAACCTCGCTGCCTGTGATTACCGCTACTGGTCAACCCGCTACGCCTTCATCAAAGATGCCGAGAACACCATCCGCCGCTTTGAACGCCGCAAGTGTCAAGAGATGATGGTGCAACTGTGGGGCGAGCGCGAAGACCTGAACTTCGGCATTGAGCAGATTTACCTAAAGGGCCGTCAGGTAGGTGTCAGCACCGAAGTTGAAATGGCCATTCTTCACCGCGTAAACTTTGGCTTTGGCGTCAATGCAGGCGCAGGCTCATCTGTCAGCGATCAGGCCGAGCGCATGGTCGGCATGTTCCAGTTGGGCTACAATGAGATGCCCTACTGGATGCAGGCACCTCCGACCTCCGACCGCGCTGGCTCCCTAATGGCCTTCGGAGGCAACGCCACCCGCCTCTCTATCTATACCGGACGTACCCTGCTCGGCGTGGCCCGTGGCGATACTCCTACCGTCATCCATCTCTCAGAAGTCGCTGATTGGCCTCGTGCTCACATCATTATCGAGAACTCCCTGTTCAAAGCTATCCATCCCTCGCCCCGTGTGTTCTTGATTCTGGAGTCTACTGGCAGTGGCAACGTCGGCTGGTGGCCTGACACTTGGCACTACTCTAAAGAGAACTTCGGTAAGCAGGTGGGCGCACGGCTCCAGCCGGTCTTCTTTCCGTGGTTCCTCGCTACCGACCTCTATCCTACCGAGACTTGGCTGCGTGAGAAGCCCGTGCCTGCTGATTGGCTTCCACAAACTATCACCGAGCGCATGATGGACAAATGCGCTGCCTACGTCCACACCACACCGATGATGCGGGAGATGCTGGGCAGTGACTACCGCCTGCCTCGCCAGCAAGCCTGGTTCTGGGAAGTCAACTACATGGAGCACGCCGCCAAGCACAACGCCAAGGGCTGGCTCCAGGAAATGTGCTGCGACGACATCGAAGCCTTGCAGCCCAAGAAGGACTTGGTGTTCGATCTGGAGGCGACGGAAGTTCTGTATCAGAAGCGCTCCCCGGTGACCTTATGGGCCATCACCGGCGAGCAGATCATGGAGAAGCATCAACCGAGGCCTGAGGATGTAGACTACACACAGGAGAGATTTCGTGTCTCAAGAAACGGAAACATTCAAACCATCCACGGAAGTGAGCCCAGGGAGATGGTATGGGAGTTCATCCCTCTCCGTGCTCCAGATAACCTCCTCGCCCGAGATTTCAGTCCGGATGGAAAGTTGTTGGTATTCGAGTGGCCCGAGTCCGGCTACGATTATACGATTGGAGTGGATACCGGCTCGGGCACCGGCCTCGACAACTCCGTCATCTCCGTCCACCGCCGCACCCTCACCGGCCACGACCCCGACATCCAGGTCGCCGAGTTCGCCTCTAACCGCATCAGCAGCGCCGAGCTACATGCCTGGGTGCTGGCCATCGCTACTCTCTACTCCCAAGAGATGACCACCTACCCCGAGCCCCTAGTCGCCGTCGAGCAGGTCCGCAAAGGCCTCGGTGATGTCTGCCAAGTTCAGATGATAGCGTGTGGCTACAAGCGCCACTACAAGATGGCGCGCAAGGACGGCAAGAACCCCAGGTGGGATGCACGCCACTCCAAAAAGCTCGGCTGGTACACCTTCAGCGCGTGGGCGCGCGCCTTCCTGCTGGAAATCTATAAGTTTGCAGTTGAGAATGGTCATCTCATTGTGAACTCCCCCTACCTTCTCCGCCATGAGATGCCAGCCTTCCAGATCGACCAGGCTGACAGCGGCAAGACCCGCTGGGACCACGAATCCGGCAAGCACGATGACCGCATCTTCGCCGATGCCATTGCCTACGTCATCGGCAATGACCTGAACTCCATCGCGCAGCGAGTCAAGGCCAAGCTGGTCAGCGAGGAAGGCCATCTGCCACCGATTGATATGGACATGCCGATGCCACTCGGCGTAACGTACAGCCAGATAGCGGAGGGTTTCGATGCTCAGTAGTGAAGCCTTACGGTGTGAAAATTGCGATGTGCCCGCGATAGCCAAG
>Ga0208563_1000930_pt1 | contig 21968 bp, 24 predicted proteins | sample June2015DPH_17_1_2_FD_184717 | JGI IMG/M metagenome (GOLD analysis project Ga0208563, IMG submission 184717) | Peatland microbial communities from SPRUCE experiment site at the Marcell Experimental Forest, Minnesota, USA - June2015DPH_17_150... | ecosystem: Environmental > Terrestrial > Soil >... | reverse complement strand
CGGCAACGACTATGGCAACGGGGTGCCCGACCCACCTGACCTTGTCCACAGCAAGGAGGTCCCTGTCGCCTGCGTACATTCCGACCCTGAACGGCATGTCCCTGCCGGTGAGGACCGCCACCACCCCCGGGACTTCCTTCGCCTTTCCGATGTTGATGTTTACAATCTTCGCGTGTGGCATTGTGCTGGTGGCAAGCTTTGCGTGCAGGGTGCCTGGCAACTCCCAGTCGTAGGTATAGAGCGCGGTCCCCGTAACCTTCAGAACGGTGTCAGCGGGTGGGACTGACCGTCCCACTGAGTTCTCTCCGGTCAAGATTCGATTATGGCGTTCGAAAATATAAAAATCTTACCCCCGGGGGAATCCTTGGGGAAGCAGTCTTCCGGCCGGCCATTGAAGACTTGAGCCACGGTTGTAGGGGGGCAGCCTACCGGGGTCGCCTTGCTCGGTGGGCGCATTCAGCAGTCTCCGAATCCTGGGGGTGCCACCTACCTCGGGACGATAAGGTCTGAGGAAGAAGTGGAGAGAGCGCACGCGAAGTCGTCTGTTTCCTTCTTCGTAACTATGAGGGATAGCAGGCGTCCGAGTTTACTTCTCAGTCTTCGTCTTCTTGTCACGGGAGGATGGAATCCCCTTTGCTACCATAACTTCTGTCGCCTTGATTATCGCCTGGACTTCATCGCCTTCCTGCAATCCGAGATCCTCAACCGCCTCGTTGGAGATTATGGAAGTGAGCGCGACCGGGTCCGTTGCGGCCATCTTAATCATGGCAATAACGTCGCCCTTCTTTATTGTTGTAATCTTCGCCTTGACCCGGTTTCTGGCGCTCAGCTTGTAGCCCACATTGCCCGCGGAATCTCTGTCGTCCAGTGCATTGAATAGGTACTTTCGGACACTCCTGAATTCCCTGAACAAAGTCATTCCGTCCGGAGTGAGTCTTGAACTCCCACCAGCCGCTCCCCCAGCCTTTGACTCGAGCATCTTCTTACCGGAACGCGATTCCAGTCTCCTGATTCTGTCCCAGGCGTTCCTGTAAGAGATACCCAGGAGTTTGGCCGCTTCTGCAAGGGAGTTGGTCTCGGAGATTCTCCGGAGTAGCCTTGCGTCGACTTCCTGCAAGACGGTTTGCTTCTTGTCCTCCAGGGAAAGATGCGGAACAGGCTTCAGCTTCACATCGTGCCTCAAGTCCTACTGAACCCCTCTCCGCAATGCCCATTCGAGACTTAAACCTTGGCTTTCGCAATGGATTTATAGCGTTATGCAGGGGGATGCATGACGCTCTTGAAAGTGGCAAGAAGAGGAGTCTCGACCGCCATAATCGCGGCAATAGTGATTGCAGTCATTGCGGTAAGCGTCGCGGCCTACACAGTCTCGACGACGTCAGGCAAGACGACAACGGTAACATCGACAAAAACGGCAACGTCTGCGTCCATCTCGGTTTCTACGTCCACCTTGGTTAGTACCTCCGTGGCTCTGGCTCCCCTGCTCTCATACTCTGCAGATGCTTACGCCATTGAAGCTACCGCGCTTCTTAATGGCTTCTCTCAAAGCACGGGCGTACCGGTCGCGCCCGTGAAGTCTGGAGGTTCGTTCGCAGACGCGAACCAGATTGCAGCTGGCGCGCCGGACGACGTCTTCATCTCGGTAGCACTTTCTGCAACCGGACCTGCATACCTGAAGAACCTCTCGTCGAATTGGGCAATTGGGTTCGCCTCGGACCAGATGGTCCTGGCCTATTCGAATTCCACGCAGACCTCCGCGGCCACCGGCATCATCAACCTGGACAACACGGCAGAGAGGTCAAACGCCACAGCTGATTGGAATAGCTTCTACGCTTCTCTAACCTCTGGCAGCGTTAGGATAGGAATCTCGAACCCCGTCTCCGACCCCGCCGGTCTCCGAAGCTGGCTCGTCTTAGAGGCTGCCGGATACCTATACTCCGGGGGTAACCAGCAGGCCTACGTGAGTCCGTTGCTCCAGAACAAGGGCAACGTGACCGGCACGAATGCCGCGGCGCTTGTCGCTCCGCTTCAGGCGGGTCAGATCCAGTTCCTCTTCATCTATAAGTCCGCAGCGGTAACTGACAAGCTTAGTTTCCTCACGCTGGACAGCCACGTCAACCTCGGGAGTTCGAACTTGAGTTCGTTCTATTCCAAGTTCTCGTACGAGGACTCGGCAGGTACGACAAAGGGCGCAGCGATCGCTCTGTGCATTACTATCCCTCTGAGCGCGGTTGACACGGTCGAGGCTCTTGAGTTCGTCCAATACGTGGTTCATAACGCAAAGAGTCTTTCTACTTACGGACTGGTGCCGTTCGCAACTGCTATGCTGTACAGCAATGTACCGCCTCCAGCATCCATCCAGGCGCTCGTCTCACAGGGTCTGATAGCCGAAGCCGGGGCTCTACCATAGTCTGCACAACATGAACTGGCTCAGAGCCGTCGCTCTAACCACGGTGTTTCTCCTTCTTGTCCCAATAGTCGTCCTGCTCTACTATGGTCTGGGCCCCTTTCGAACGCCCGAAGGTTACACTCTCGGTGTTTTTCGGTCGATAGAGCTCTCCCTATTCTCATCCGGATTGGCCGCGATAGTCGACATTGCCGTGTTTACCCCTCTAGCGTACTATCTGGCCAGGGGCAAAGATCCGTTTGCCGAGGCTCTCGTCGACATACCTGTCGGTATTCCTCATCCTATCATCGGTGTAGCACTGCTGATTCTGGACAGCCCGCTCACGCCGACGGGCAGATTCTTGTTGTCCTTCGGCATTAATTTCTTCAACACAATCCTGGGACTGGTGGTCGCGCTCGTCATCATGTCTGCTCCCATCTATGTCAAATCGATGCAGCCGTACTTCGAGTCGAGGGATCCGTCGGCCGAGGAGTTCGCGATGGGGATGGGAGCCTCACGAATCAGGACCCTGTTTTCGGTTGTGCTGCCAGACTCTCTGAAGGGAGTGGCGAGCGCTTCGCTGATTGCCATGAGCAGGGCACTGGGAGAATTCGGCTCCATTTCGATCATAGCCTATTATGTGCTGCAGTATCCTTTCTACGGAGTAAGTCCGGCCTCAGTGACGATCTTTCAGCTCTTCAGTGGTGCCATTCCCGGAGGGTTGAACGCGGCAGTGACGGCGTCGGCGGCGATGATTCTTGTAGCTCTGCCAATTACTTTGGTCGGACATTTCATCCGGAGGAGATGACGAGAGTTTGATAGAGGCCAAGGTGAGAAAACAACTGGACCAATTCTCACTTTCGGCAGAGCTTGAGGACAGCGGATTCATCTGCTTGGCCGGACGGAACGGTTCAGGAAAGACCACGCTACTCAGAGCCATAGCAGGACTGCTTCCGGTTGATGATGGGCACATCAGGATAGACGGGGTTGATGTCACCCGGCTGCCAGCCGAGAAGAGAGGGACGATTATGGTCACGCCCAACTCCTTCTTTCCTCATCTTGACGTAGATTCTCATATCACCTGGGGTACGAGATTGAAGAGAATGAAACCGGAGGAAGGGAAGGTCTCCAAGGTCAAGACTGAGCTGGGGATTGATTTTGGTGGTCCTGTCAGACACTTGAGCCTCGGCATGCGAGTGAGAGTGGCACTTGCCACGGCGCTCCTTGCCTCGCCGAAGATGATCTTGGTGGATGAAGCGTTCTCAACCCTTCATGAAAGAGATGATTTCATAGCCTCCTACAGGAAGCTAGTTAGCGCGGAAGGCATGGATCTGATTTTTTCAACCCATGACGAGACGGATGGGAGACTAGCTGAGCATCTCTATCTGATAAGCAATGGGACGACAAAACGACAGTGAATTCGCACTACGAGAGATTCACAGCATTCGAGTAATGGAGGAGCGAGCGTGCTCGCGTCACCGTGAGCCGGGATGATTCTAGCTTAGGATCACTGACCGACAGAAGCTTTTAGTGCCAGCGACACTGGTTTTAGAAGAATGGAAGCGGAGCCTTCGACACAGGTCCAGTCAGGCAGGCTGATGGACAAGAAAGGAAGGACCGCCGGGAAGCTGAGGATATCAGTAACAGACAGATGCAACTTCGCGTGCCTCTTCTGCATGCCGGAGAAGGGTTCGATCAGTTGGCTCCCTGCACAGGATATCCTCACCTTCGCGGAGATTGAACGTATCGCCAGGGTCCTGGTATCCTTGGGCATCAGCCGGGTCAGGATCACAGGGGGAGAACCCCTTCTCAGAAGGGGAGTGGAAGACTTGGTCGGACGACTCTCCGGGATGCGTGGACTTGAGTCAGTTGACATGACTACAAACGGCTGGTTCTTGTCCGAGAAGGCTGCAGATTTGAAGAAGGCCGGACTGAGGGGCGTCTCCGTTAGCCTTCACAGCCTGAGAAGGGACCGATTTACCAAAGTCTCCGGCGTTGACGCCCTACCTCGAGTCCTGGACGGGATTGACGAGGCAGCGCGAGTCGGCCTCCGTCCCCTCAAGCTCAACAGCGTCGCGCTTCGAGGCTACAACGACGACGAGGTCTGCGACCTCGTCGAGTTTGCCAGAGAAAGAGGGATCTCAATCCGGTTCATAGAGTTCATGCCCCTCGACGGTCTTGGGATTTGGAGTCCTGACGCGATGGTAAGCGGGAAGGAGATAATCGAGAGGCTCTCGGCGGAGTTCCACCTGGTTCCAAAAGGCAGGGAGGCTGGGGAAACCGCATCACTGTGGGGTTTCGAAGACGGGAAGGGGGAGGTGGGCGTGATCACCCCTATGACCCAGCCGTTCTGCGACGACTGCGACAGGATCCGACTTACGGCAGACGGGAAGCTTCTGTCTTGTCTTTTCGACACCGAATACCACGACCTGAAGCGCATCACGAGAAACGGCGGTTCAGATTCTGAACTCGAGGCCTTCATCCGAGACGCAGTCTGGCGGAAGCCGGACGGGGTGGGATACATGCCTCGGGTGAAGGAGACGTGGGAGAAGCCGCGGAACATGAACTCCATCGGGGGTTAGGGTCAATGACACGCTTCAGAATCCTCTACTTCGCTCAGACACGCAAGGCCGCCGGAGTACGGTCCGAGGAGATTACCCTCGACGGGACTCCTACCGTCAGTCTCGTTGTAGAGAAGGCGATCGAACTTCATCCTCCTCTCAGAAAGCTGCGGGATGGTATGCGCGTGGCTGTCAACGAAGAAGTGGTCTCAGACGCGGAGATTGTGAGGGACGGCGACAGGGTTGCGCTCATCCCCCCAATCGTCGGAGGCTGAGCGCGATGCGCCCCCTCCGGTCCTGCGTCACCCAGAAGAAGATTATTCCCGCAGAAGTGCTCGAATCAGTTCATGACAACTCAGCCGGGGGGGTCGTCCTCTTCCTCGGAACTGTGAGGAACCGAAACGAAGGAAGAGCCGTAATAGGGCTCGAGTACGAGACCTACCACGAGATGGCTGAGAAGCGCCTGGCTGAAGTGGAGAAGGAGGCCAGGGCGCGATGGCGGGTGAAGAGGATCACAATGATACACAGGGAAGGGAGGCTGCGCGTGGGTGAGGTCAGCGTCGCGGTAGCAGTGTCCTCGGAGCACCGTGCTGAGGCCTTCGAGGCCGCAAGATTCGCAATCGACCGCATAAAGACATCCGCTCCCATCTGGAAAAGGGAGGTGCTCAAGGGAGGAAAGAAGCTCTGGGTCGATGGGGTTCCGATCCAGCGCTAGCCGGTCGAATCGCTCCTTCCGACTCTTAGCGACGTCTCCTCTCCGATTTCTTTCCTGGGAAGAACCTTGCCATACTTGACTGCGCTGATGTCGGACACCATGCTCAGGGCTAAGAATACTAGGCGAACCCCACCGGGCCCGCTTATCTTCTGTATCTTCTGTCTGGCCTAGTTTCCCTAGGAATGCTCAGAGGTCCGTGTCCTGGGGCCGTTCCAATACCACTGCATTCTCGGGGGTTCGATGTTCTCCTGCCAGAGCAGGGCAATCAGTTCGCCCATGTGGTATAGCTGCTCTGTGAATGACTGCATCAAGCATTCCTCGGCTGAGAGGTCAAAGGTTCCAGAACGAACGGTGAAGTCTACTCTCCTTCCTAGCTCGTTCTCGTCTGCCTTCTCCAAGTAATCCTTGGTCCTCTTTTCGACCTCATCGAGGTGCTCTCTAATCATAGGCATGTCCCTGTACTCCTCCCAGTCGCGTGCCCTCTTGCAGTCAGGCACCTTGAGGATCTGGCCGCTCACGACCATGTCTTCGTTGTCGATCATGTGGAGCATTATGTCCTTCATGCTGTAGAAGCTGGCTTCGCGGTTCTTGATCACAGTTTCCCAGGGCAAGCTCCTCAGCTTCTCGAGGAATGCCCGCCTCACCTTTGAAGAGTACTGGTGGAGTTCCTTGATGGTAAACAATAACAGGAGTCTCTAATCAGGAAATAAATCGTTTGCTGTGATTTAGCTCATTACCTGCAGCTCTGGCAAAGCCTGTATCTCGAATTCACCGGTTGCAGCGCGCGCCTGAGGCTGGACTAGTCGGCTTTCCAGACGTCTTCCTTCATGCCTGCCTCCCTGTTGACCCAGCGTGAGAGGTTGAAGAGATACGAAGAGAGCCTGTTGAAGAACCGGAGCAGTTCGGGGTTCATCTTCTCGACTCGAGAAGCCGTAAGCAGGCGCCGCTCTGCCCGCCTGCAGACCGCCCTGCTGACCTGAAGGTGCGCTCCCATCAGTGACCCGCCCGGGAGGATGAAGTTCTTGAGCGTAGGGAGCCGTCCGAGGAGAGCATCAGTCATCTTCTCGAGTCGGAGTGTCTCCGACGAGGAGATTCTTGGGACCTTCCGCGAACCTCCGTATTCCGTGGCGGAGTCTGCCCCTGCCAGGAAGAGCATCTTCTGAACCTCCCTGAGCGAAGCGGATGTCTTTGCATCCTTCGACAGCGAGACCACAACCCCCAGGATGCTGTTCAATTCATCGATCGAACCGTAGGCTTCGACGCGTGGAGAATCCTTGGCGACCCTCTTGGACCCAAGGAGTGAGGTTTCGCCCCTGTCGCCTCTTCGCGTGTACATCGCGATTCTGGATTTATTCGCGAATTATAAACAATATTAGACGATGGGTCGCATCTTTTCCAGTCGGGAGTAATTTATGGGCTGCCTCTAGAAAGAGACAGGCGAGCCGCAAAACGTCGTTCGACTTCAGAGACAAGCACCTATTCACGCCGCAGGAAGCTTCGAAGCTTCTGTCGGACATCAGGCCGAAGGTGAAGGAACTGATCGAAAGGAAGAAGGTCATTGCAGCGCTTCAATCCGAATTGGAGAGGTACAGCCTGCTGGGCTTCAGACCAGGTGAGGTCCCCGAGAAGGCGGCGCAGCTGGACGCTCTGGCCGAGGACGCGAGCAGGAAGGTCGAGGAGCTTGAGGACTTGGGAGTTGAGGTGAAGAACCTAGACTACGGTCTGATTGACTTCCCTGCGGAGAGGTATGGGAGGAACGTACTGCTGTGTTGGCAGTACGGGGAGCCCGAGGTCTCATACTGGCACAGGCCCGACGAGTGCTTCGAAGATCGGAAAGCCATAAAGATACAGCTGATTCAGCCGTAGTCAAGCATCGTGCACTCGGGCCCCGGCTCCAAGGAGGGCCGTTCCAAGCACTGTTGGGGCCGCTGATTAATGGTCGTATAGTAGGTTCTGAGGCTCCTTCGCCTTTCTGGTTCATCTTGATAAGACGTGTTGCCATAGTGTAGGGATGCACCTCCAACCGTCTCCGTTGTGACCCTTTGAGGTCCAGACTTCTGTCGCGTTTGTCGCTTGGCGTGTGACGGGAATCTGGAGTTCTTGAGTTTAGCGTCGTTCGACGTAGTTCTGCTTCGTTCGGATTCCATACGTCGTGTAAGGTCGTGGTGGATGGTTAAGCGCAGCATCTATTCTACCTGTTCTCAGGATGGATTAGTGAAACTAGCGCGCGCGAGCGCTCATCGATAAATAGCGTAGCACGGAGGCGTGGGCAGCGATGAATCCCAAGGTTACCGTCGTGGACCACCCGATGGTGCAGGAGCAGCTCACCCTCGTCCGCGACCGGCGCTCCAACCAAGTCGCTTTCCGGAAGGCCGTCTACAGGCTGGGGAGGCTGATGGCCTACGAGTTCCTGAGGACGATGGAGACGGAGGAGGTCGACGTCGAGACGCCCTTGGGGCGGGCGAGGGGGCGGAGGATCATAGGGAACAACAAGATAATCATCATCCTCATCCTGAGGGCGGCCATCCCATTCGTCGAAGGTATGTACAAAAACCTCCCAATGGCCCGGACAGGCGTCATCAGCGCCTGGAGGGGGAAGCCCCCGACTTTCAAGATAGACGTGAAGTACGCGAAGATTCCGGACATTCAGGCCGATGACGTGGTGATAATGGCCGACCCGATGCTGGCTACAGGCCACACCCTGCGAGAGGTGGCGAAGCACGTGCTTACGGGCAGGAAGCCAAAGAGGGTAGCGTTCTTTTCGGTGATATCCACCCGACGCGGCATCGACTATGTTGCAAAGGAGTTCCCACGTGCCGAGTTCTACACATGCGCCATAGACGCCGAGCTGAACTCTCATGGCTACATAGTCCCTGGCCTCGGGGACGCAGGGGACCGCTCCTTCGGGACTCCTCACTAGCGCGCGCTTGTCACAAGAAGTTCTCGCTGAAGTCCCTGCCTCGGTGTGTGGGAAGTGCTTATTACAAGCGGACAAGTGTTCTGCTCCGTGCCCATATGTCATAAATGCGGAAAGCTGATCAGCGCTAAGAAATACGCTAGACACCTTAAGCGGTGCGGGACAACCCACAAGCACTCCCCGCGACCGAGCACGCCCGTCGAGATCTAGAACGCATGTTACGTGCTTGCGCACGCACAGGGTCCCTCGTCATAGTTCACACGTCCTGCCCTGGTGGAATATCATCGGCGGGTCTAATTCCCAAATGCACAGGAACGGTTTTTGCGAACTGTCGAGTTGGGAGGCTGAATCGAAGCCCGGCCGCGATATGAGGGTCTTCTGTCTTGCAGCCTTGCGTAAGAGTTCTGCCCTTGGGAGTCAGGCCTTGGGAAACGAGATCATCGAAGAACAAAGTCTTTGCATGAAGTAAGCGTTAAACGTCTGGGTACAGCCAGTCGGCCATTTATGGCAAAGCCGCAGTATCCACCACTTTCTAGAAACAGGAACTTTCTGGCTCTTCTGTTCGGCAGAGGGGTGTCCTCTCTCGGGGACTACTTCGGAAACCTGGCTCTCTCATGGCTCGTCTACACGATCACTGGCTCGGCATTCGATCTGGCTATCACGTGGGTCGTATTCATGATACCCAGGGCATTGGTGCGGCTGTTCGCCGGGGTCTATGTCGACAAGTGGAACAAGAGAAGGATAATGCTCGCGACCGAAGCCACGAGAGCCGTGCTCTTCGGCTCGATCGGCGCGGGAAACCTGTTGGGCTACACCCCCCTAGCTTTCATCTTCGCAGTCGCATTCTCTGTGGGTCTGCTTGGCGCGCTCTTTGACCTTGCCGGCAATACGGTAGTACCGTTTCTGGTAGAGAGGAGCAGTCTTCTACGGGCGAACTCGACCTTCACGGCAGTCTTCCAGGCAGACAGCATAGCCGGACCGGCGCTTGCCGGGATCACTATAGCGCTGTATGGGACCGCAGCCGCGCTTCTGGCCGACAGCCTGAGCTTCGTGGTGCTGGTCTTCGCACTCTTGCTGATCACCGTGCCGTCCATGCCTCTTGGACAAATGCAACACACGTGGAAGAGAGACTTCAAAGAAGGGTTCGCGTACTTCAAGACAAGAATGGATCTCGTGTGGATGTCGATCTTGGTAATGGGTTCGAACTTTGGCCTTGGGGCGCTCTGGTACGTCTATGCGTTGATTTTCTCGGATAACGTCCTGAGGTCCGGTAGCTTTGGCTACGGCATGCTCGGGACATTCAGCGCCGCAGGCATTCTCGCGAGCGTCGTCTACCTTGCCAAGATAGGAAGAGTGCAAAGGAGAAGGATGGCGATTCTCACTTCGCTTTTTGGAATGGGAGCAGCCGTAATGGCGCTCTCCTTTACTACCACCCTGCCAGAGGCCCTCGTGGCCATCTTCGTCTTTGGCCTCTTCCTGCCGTTTTCCGACACCATACCGACAGTCTACTACCAGCAGACTGTCCCTGGCCCAGTGCTCGGGCGGATATTTGGATTCAAACAGTTCGTTGAATTCCTGACGGCCCCTGTCAGCGTAGTCTTTGGGGCCTTCGCGGCGAGCTACTACGGCGTCACGAAGGGGATTCTCATCGCCGGGATGGTGGTCGTGGGCTGTGGTGTGATAGGCGTCTTTGCCCGCCCATTGAAGAATCTGATTCCATTGCCTGAGCCTCAGCAACCCAGCCAAGTCTGACACATAGGCACGATCTAGCGCCACCGCTACGGAGACACGAAGAGCAGAAGAGTGGCCTTCCTGCGCAATGGCAGGCGTGGGGTCTATCCTTCATCCGTGCAGAGGCGGAAGCCATGAACATCGTGTCTAGTGTGTGCCCAAACCGGCTCCAGGGGCACTGTCAAGTTCGAGTCCTGTGGGGCCAGCTCTCAAACAGGTTCTGAAAGTGGATTCCAGCCCAGAGTGTCTGGAGGAGCTCCTTTCTGACTTGTCTGAATAGCTTGGCCATGCATAAGAAACTCCTCTGACTCGCGATTCTGCCAAGAACAAGGACCAGTCCGGGCTTGTCTTTGGTGGGCCCGCCAGGACCCAGTTTTGGGAAAAAACCGAAGACCTAAAAGACGTACAAGTGGCGCGGCTCTTCGACTGGTCCACATGAAGACTTCTGTGCTTTCGGAATCGAGCGCGTACGTCTTTTCGGCAATCAGAGAGGAAGATGACTTCGCTGAAGGACTCAGAAGACAAGGCAAACAAGTCATCAAACTGAGCAGCGGAGACCCTGCGCTGTACTATCCTACTCCAAAATACATCATCGACGCCTATGTGGAAGCACTCGTAAGCGGCAGGACATCTTACTCGAGATCTCAGGGGGTCTTGGAGCTAGTCAACGCGGTGATCGAACGATACAGATCGAGGTACGGGATCAGCATGAAGGAACAGGACGTGGTGGTAACGAGTGGAGTTGCAGAGGCGCTTACGTTCCTTAACAGCGCCCTAATGAACGAAGGTGACACAGCCGTCATTCTGAAGCCGTACTACACTCAGTATCCGGTTGCGATAAGGATGTTCGGCGGCAGTTTCTTGCTCGGCAGGTATGACGAATCAAACGACTGGAGCATAGACCTCGATGCACTCGCCAAACTGGTCAGAGGAAGGAAAGCGACGTCGAGAAGAATCAAGTACATGCTCATAACAAACCCGAACAACCCGACCGGAACGGTTCTGCCAAAACAGGCACTCAAAGAGGTCGTCGAGATAGCCAACGAGCATCGTATTCTTCTCGTAAGCGACGAAATATATGACGAGATCGTGTTCGGTGGTGCGGGCTTCACCAGCGTTGGAGAGCTAGCGAAGGGCACGCCCCATCTGATTCTCAATGGCGCGTCGAAGGCGTTTGACGCCACTGGCTTCCGGATAGGGTATGCCTTGATTCCGGAGGACGACAGGGTGTCAGACGAGCTGAAGCGCAAGCTCGCAGACTACTGCAGAGTAAGGCTGTCCTCAAACACGCCCGCTCAGTACGCGATAGCTAGTGCGATGAACAATCGAACGGAGCATCAGCAAACAGTAGGCCAAATGGTCAAGACGATAGAAGGAATCGTAGAGTCGGCCATGAAGTTGCTCGAGGAGAACGAACGCTTCAGCACAGTGAGGCCAAGGGGAGCGTTCTACATCTTCCCGAGAATAGACATGCGATCACTGGACTTCAAGAACGACAGGGAGTTCGTGCACGCTCTTCTCAAGGAGAAGTTCATTCAGACAACGCGCGGTTCTGGCTTTGGCGCTCCGAACCACTTCAGGATCGTAGCTCTCGCACCGAGAAGCGTGATGAGCGGCTGCATCGAGAAGATTAATGACTTCTGCAAAGAACATTCGAAGTGACAGGTAACCAACGCGCCTCTTCTCGGCCAGGTCGGGTCTGAGCAGCTTCCTCTGCTCCTGGCGCCCGTCGCGAGGGCAATCCTAAAGAGGAATGCCGAGCCGATCGATTGTGAATGAACGCGGATTATGTAATCTACATCACGACCAAACGGGGCAAGACATGGGAGTATCTCAGAGAAGACGACGCGTGGACACAGACCACCCCTACAGGTATCGTCAGACGAATCAGCGCAGAGCAACTATTGTCTCATCTCTTGCCCCCGCTCGCCGGCGACCAGCCCTGCCTTAGCGTCAGGGTGGAACCTCGCTAGTACGCACCCACGCGCGCGGTGTAGCTCTACTCTGAGACTTAGCCTGATGTCTCGTGCATACATGAACGCGTTTGAGGCACGGCCTTGTACGGACGCGCGCGTCCGACCGCCTGCCTCAAGGATCTGGAAATGGCCGACAGCCATCTGGACCGACTGGACCTCGCGGGACCCTGCATCGATGGAGGCGAGACCTTGATCACGTGGCCTTGTCACTTGGTTCTGCGATTCCCCGCACCTGCTCCGCGAACCGCGATGGAACTGACTCAGGTTTCGGATGCGAGACCTGCAGACCGTCTCCTAATCAGAGCCAGGACAGGTATCGCCAGCAGCAGGATCGACGCCAGCCCCAGCGAGAACTCCGGCACGGAAGTGATGGAAGTCGGGTTCGTCGTGCTCGTGACAGTGCTAGAACTCGTAGTCGAGGTATTCGACGTGATTGTCTGGGTCGGTGGAGTGCTGGAGGAAGTCGTCTGAGTAGTTGTCGTGTTCGAGGTGGTTGTCTGAGTAATCGTCGTCTTTGTCGTGCTCGAGATGGTGCTCTGAGTAGTTATCGTGTTTGTCGTGTTCGAGGTGGTTGTTTCAGTCGATGGGATGCTAGAGGTGCTCGATGAATGGATTGTCGAGGTGGTGGAAGTGTGGTGAGATGTCTCTGTGGAGCTGCTCACCGTGGTGGAGCTGTTTACTGTCGTGGAACTGCTCACCGTCGTGGAGCTCCGAGTCACGTCCGGACTCGACGTAGTAGACGTTGTTTCGGTATTCGTCTGGGAGGATCCAGTGGTCAGGGTGTTGCTGTTCGAAGTAAGCGTTGAAGTCGAGCTGCCTGTCGAGGTGGAGCTTGAGGTGGAGCTTGGACTAGAAACGGTCGACATTGTCGAAACGCTAGAAGAGGTGGCTGTGATCTGCCGGAAGAGCCCCGAGCCCAAAGTGAGGATTGCTCCGGCCCCCAGAAGGCCTATCACAATGAGAACGATGATCAGCGAGGCGTACCCCCTCTTCTTCTTCATCCAGATTCATAACCGACATTCAACGGATAAGCATTGAGGGGGATTGGCACTAGAAGTTATGGTCTTCCGAGGGAATTGTTCAGGATGAGACTGTTTGCGCGGGACCGACATCACGGTTCTCTTGCTTTTCAATCACGTAGAGAAGGCCAGAAAGCCAGCCGAATGCTCCTCCTCCAAGCGAGATGCAGAGCGGGTAGGAGACCACAAGCCACAACCCTGGGCCTCCTCCGACCATTATCGGCAGGATCTCGGAAAACGGATGGAAGGATAACACCACGACAACTGTCCAGACCAACGCCCCGAAGACGTTCGCATAGGATGCAGCGCGGAATGCCGCATGCCAGTACCTCGACTTTGAGGGCGAGCTCATTTTCCTTCTTGCACCCTGAGGGCTCCCGTGGTCGTCATAGGTTTCGGCCAGGATTTCCAAGCCCGAAAACTTCGCTTCTCCGTGGGCAAGGCTGCCCGGCTCGGTTGGGCCGTTCGAAGAATCGTTATGGGTTTCGCCCTTGATGGGTTGGTGTGAAATGAGGACGGAAGCAGGACCCATTGTGCCCTGCTTCTGATTGTGTATCCGAGTCCGCCCATTAGGGCGCCTATGCATGCGAGCAGGATGAATGCACCGATTGGATCCACCGTCTGCCCAAGGTATTGTTCGTGGACCTGTAGTGCACTTGGACCCGCGCCTCCGGAGCTCGCCGATGCCAGTGCCCAGCCCGCCATGTAGCCTCCCCACATCATGATGAACATCGCGCCGGCTGCGCCCACATTCATCAGGATGAGGTGGCCCCGGGCCAGGTAGTTCGAGAGTCCCTTGTACGCCTTGCCCATGACTCCTTCGATGTAGAAGTAGAAGATTGCCGTGACTGCGACTGCAATCACTCCGACGACGAGTTAGGATATGTACCCGGTGAAGAACCAGGTGCCCCCGCTCTCGCCGGCTATCACCTTCGCAGGAGAGAAGTAGTCGGCTTTGCCTGTGACGTATTGGAGAGGGTCGAGGATCATCACCGTGATGATGACCGCTGTGAGTCCCTGGATGACGGCCGCCCAGATGAATCTGCCCGCCCATTTTCCTTGAGTTGCTTGCATTTTCCGTTGCGTTCCTCTGGAAGGATTATGCCTACTGGCCTTTTCATATGCCAAGCGGATGATTCTTGCGTCTGATTATCTCGTCTGATTATCAGGTTCGGAAGGGCCGCATGCACTTCGGGCACGGGGGCTCCGGTGCACCCACGCGGCTCGCGTGAGAACCATTCGTTCTACAGTCACTTGCCTGGCTTGACCGACCCGGTGCGCGTGCCGGTAGCGAACTTGGTCCGTAGCGGTCTCATCGTCTCCTCACTTGAAGGATTCCTTGCTCGATCGACTCCCTGAACCCGAAGGCCTGGGCTTCGTCTTTTCGTACTCCTCTCTGAGGAGGCCCATCAACACCCCGTCGTGGAACTTGCCGTTGAAGTAGACCGTCTCCCTCGGTCTGCCTTCTATCTTGTAGCCGTTCTTCTCTGCAGAGCGAATGGCCGCCTTGTTGTCTTCGCGGGTGAACAACTCGACCTTGTGCATGTTGTACTGCTCGAACGCTGTCTTGGTCAGGAGCATGTTCACTTCGGACCCCATCCCCTTCCCCCTGAGTCCTTTGTCGCCAATCACGACCCCGATGTCGGCGGTGGTGTGGAACGGACGCCACCACCTCATCGAAGCCCATCCAATCACTTTCTGTGTCGCCTTGGAAACGATGACGAAAGTCCTTCGACGCGCGTTCTCTCCCTTCAACTCTCCCTCGTATTCCTTTTCCAACTCCTCCATGCTCGTTGCGTTGTCAGGCCTGGATCGAGCCCATTCCATCACCTCTTCGTCGTTCAGCATCTTGTGAAGAAGTTTGAGATCCTCTCGCTCCAATCCTCTGAGGTAGACTTGTTTTCCCTGTATCAACCGCTTCCCCCCGCTTGTCAGAGCCGCTTAAGAAACTTCTGAAAGAATGGCAGTGTGAGAGAGAACGACCAAAGCATCCTCACGACCAGAATCGGGAGGGACGAGGGTCAGCGCGCGCCGTCAGGTCATGTGGCACATGCTTCAGGGGAAGAGACGAGAGGGGCGACTAGGGCAGGGTTTCTACGGAGTCTACCATTCTTACTCCTGAGAACACCTGCGGATCTGTCGTGCCTGGTTAGTCTGGGTGATTCACGACGTACAGGTACACCTTCTCTTTCTCGTCCGACAGCGCAAGCGTCCATCCGTCTAACGTCCAAAGGTGTGTGACTATCCTCGTCCCGTCTCGGAGCCCCAGGAGCTTCTGTCTTAGCCTCTGGTTGGTCTTCTGCGTTAGGAATAGCGTGACCACGCTCGCCTCGGCAATGCTCTCCTTGAAGAAGTTGCCACGTACGATCGTGACCAATCCACGCACGCCCTTCAACCTCACGATCAGGCGTGACACTGCCACCCGAAGCGGGTCTGCTTCGATCCCGACTCCCCTCGCCCGATACCTCCTCGCCGCTTCGATCACCATCCTCCCGTCCCCGGAGCCAAGGTCGTAGAGCGTGTCACTCTCCTTCACCTCGGCGAGTTCGAGCATCCTCCTGACGGCCTTCATCGGAGTCGGCGCCCACCCCGCACCTATCGCCTGCGTCCACAGGGCCCAGCACGCGAATGTCAGGATGACGACGCTTATGAGCAGCGCAGCCAGCATCAACATAGCGCGCTCTCTCCCATTTCTACAAAAGGTTTGGACTGAGGCAGTTGTGGGCTCTGCGACTAGCCTAACAAGAAGCGAGAATCTAGCTAGTCTAGACGAACAGAGGACATTCTGGGCTTAACGTTGGTGGGCCGGCCCGGACTTGCTTGGTGCAGCCCGGCAAGGATTCAGACCGGAGTAGCTTCTCAGCGTCCAGACTGGTTCTTTTCGATAGGGGCCGACAGCTACTGCGCTCTGCTACATTCTAGTCCCTTTCGCCGCCTCGATGCTGCCCCAACCTTTCGTACGATGCCAGGTCATTCAGCATAGCCTCGCACGTCGCTATGGGGAGTGCATCCGGAGAAGTACGACATTGGCTGTGCTAGGTTACTGGTAGAAGAGTAGGTAGCGGAGTAGTTGTCACCCGAGAAGCCCACTCCGAAGAGCAAGCAACTTGGGGACTCGTAGACCACGACGAGGATGCCGACCTCACATTGAGGTCTGGGGAGACCCAGGGGTTTGGAGGACCACCGCAAATGTGGATGTGGCAGGGCAGGTAGACCACGGGAGCGAGAAGAATGGCCGCCAATGCGATGGCCAACAGTCTCCGAAGGGCTTTCAAGAGCCAGAATGGATTCTGAACAAGCACGAGTTCTCCGCGATACTCGTGGTGCTACTCGCCCTGTTGATTGTCTTCAGCGTCTTTACCGCTGTCGAAGAGGTAGACATCGCTTCAGGGTCGCGTTCTGACGACAGCCCATCCGCAAGGTTCGGAAATCCAACCTTGTACGGGGCATGGGCTACACTGATGGTCGTGCTGCCTCTGCTGCTTATCCCATTTGCTCCACTAGGGGCGACGGGGATCGCCATCGTTGAGCTCATCATGCTTCTCCTCGCCCCTTGTGCCCGCGCGAAATCCGAAGCTCGTCAAGTCGACTGACGGCGATGGAGGTCAGGTTATCTGTTGATAGCCGAAATACTGTTCTGATAGTGCGTTAAGTCACAACTTGGTGGCGTGTCTAGAAAATGCGCGCGCGCAGCGTACTAGAACAGGGCCTGTTTGCCGACTCGAAGGCCACGCCTGGAAAACATGTACGCCATCACAACGACGACTGTGGCTAGAAGAACCACGCTGAGCTGGGCTGGGAATTCGGGAATCCCTCCCCCTCCACTTGATGAACTAGACGAGGTGGTCTGAGCCGTTGTCGAGCTTCGGCTCGTGCTGCTGGTAGACGAGGTGGTGCTGGTGTGTGACGTCGTGGATGTGCTCGATGTTGAGCTCGAAGAAGTACTGCTACTCGAAGTAGTACTGCTGCTTGACGTGCTACTGCTACTGGACGTAGTAGTGGTCGCGGGCGCGAACTCGAGGATGTGAGAACCCTGAGAATAGGAGACCGTAATTGTAGCGTAGGTCGAGTTCGTGCTGATCGTGGGAGAAGCTGATTCGCCGTCGATTGCAGCACCCCAAGTACTTGGATTGATGAGAGACTTCGGGATTGAGATGGTGAAAGTGCCGCTGGTGCCGGCTGGGCCCTCTACATATGTCGATATTGTACTCCCACTAAGCAAAAGGCCACCAATGAGGCCTACGGAGAGCTCAGAGTCCGTCTTGGTCGTAACGATGGCCCCCGTCGCTGTGCTCCACTTCTGAATCCTTTGGGGTTGAACCAGCGATGCAATCATCTGTCCTTGGACACTGCCTGAAACCGAGCCGGGACTAATCACGTTGAGGGTTAACGTGACTCCACTGACGGTTCCCCCTGGGGCGACGCTAGAGGTTTCATATATCGCTGGCGTGTACCCGGTTGCCGAAGCAGTCAAGTTGACGGAGTCCGTAGACGTAAGTGGCATCTCCAGATTGAACTGCCCTTGGGCGTTCGTCTCCGTTTCGTTGGAGACATGTGACGAAATCCCCTCGCCTGATACCAGTGCGGACTTCACTGGATTGTTGTGATTGTCCTTCACCGTTCCTATTATGTGGGCAGGAACGACGGATGCAGGGATTGTGAGTGTGAGTGTAGGGAGAGGGTACGAGTTCCCGGCCGTCACCGAGAGAAGAGTCGAGAGACCGGCCTTCGCGCTTCCCTTCGACGCCGTGACGTTGTACGATCCCGTTGCTATGCCACTCTCGAGCAGGTAGCGTCCTGATGCATCGGTCGAGTTCGTAGCGCAAGGGAGGAATGAACCATTGCACATAATGAAGCAACTACCAAAGTAGCATGTCTGCGCACCGATCTCTACGGTGGCACCAGCGACCGCGTTGCCGTGAGTGTCTTTGACGTATCCAGAGACGACCGCCGAAGCTGAGAGCGTGAAGTCATGCCGGGCTATCCCACCAATCGTGGCAGTGACAATAGCCGAGCCGGTTGCAATCACATGAGCAGAGAGAGAAGAGAAGGACGTGGACAAGGATACATTGTATGTTCCGGCGGGAAGATCGTTCGCTACCGTGTATCCCCCAGTCGAGTTCGTGGTAGAGTAGCATGAAGAGCAGGTACCGTTGACCGTCACGAATACGCCAGCCACACCCTTGCCATTGAACGTGACCTTTCCAACTATCGCAGCCGAGGCTGACAGTTGCACATTCTGTGTCACTGTTGTCTGAGCTGGGACGTTAACATTGGACACAGTTCTGCTCATGAATCCGGGGAGGTATCCCGGATTGTCGGGGCATATCGAAGCATATGTGAAGCAATTCAGACTCAAACCGAAGAAGCTCGATCCTGAGGGAGGTTCGACTTCGACCTGATATAGCCCGGCCGGCACGTCTGTTTCGATCGCGTACAGACCATCTGACGTCGTCGTGTCCGAGCCGACTTCTGCGCTCGTGTTGTTGACAACCAGCTTAACCGTCGCTCCTGCAACAGGAGTCCCGTCTGGGCCAGTAACCTGCCCCGTTACTATGGATGACCGGGCTAGATTCAGATTCACGCCAGTGGTCTCGTGGCCCAGAGTAACAGTAGCCAATGTCGAATAGTATACCTTAAGAAAACCGTCAGCGCTCGCGCTTACGTTATAGCCCCCCGCCTTGAAGATGTCAGCTATATTGTAGTTGCCTGAGGAGGTCGTCGAGTTAGAAGCACTACTGGGACCTTGTGCATCCACGCTGGCTCCAGGAATAGCAACGGTTGTCGCCGCGACGGTAGCCATCGGCAGGGCAAGAGCATAACTTCCCAGAATGGCCAAGGCAACTATTGCAAGGAGTCTGTTGCTCAATTGCAAACAGTCGTGCTTATGTTGCATATTTAACATTACTCGTCCACCCGCAGCATGCCGCGTCAACGAGCCTGAGATCCATCGGAAGAGGTGAAGCGATTCTGTGCCAGTCCTAATCGCGTCTGGTCGACAGGTACAGGAAGGCAGCCAGAGGGATCGCGATCCAGAGGGCGCCAGTGGCCGCAATGGACCACACGGTGACGCCGTAGTCTGAAGGGATGATTAGCGATCCCCCGAACGAAAAGACGACTGAGCTGACGCTGTGTGTCAGGTACGTGTCGACGAGCGCGATGAACTGGGCGGGGTTCAGGAACTCCGCGCCGATGAAAAGGCGGATGAATGGGACCGACCCCATGCCAATCTTTGTGACGTAGGCGAGCAGGACCAGGAGGAATCCCCAGAAGAAGTCGAAGATGATGAAGAGCCCGATTCCGAGGCCGACGAGGGAGCCTGACGACCTCAGAAGACGGGAAAGGGCCATCATTATGCCGATGAATGCGGCCAGCTCGACCATGAACGCGGCAGTGGAGGGGAGTATCACGTTGCTCGCGACGAAGAGCCCGCTGTAGTGGAACGTGATCAGGTCGACGACGCCAACCGCGACGACTACGGCGACGGCCATTGCCGCGAAGCTGGAAAGGTACCTAGAGAGGGAGAGGCTCCGACGCGAAATCGGCTGGGCAAGAACGGACTCCAGGACCCCGGAGACTCTGTCCTTTCCGTACGAATCGTAGGAGCCGGCGATCGCCACGAGAGGAATGAAGAGCCCGAACAGGTTCTCGAAGAACCCGATTGCGTTGGAGTTCGCTTGGCTCTGTGACACAGGAGGAGGGGGCTGAGGGTAGAGAGAAGCCACGAGAAAGGTCGCATACGCATCAGTTCCCGTGCCGTTGGGAAGGAAGACCTGAACGAAGACCGTGGAACCATCTGCCAGATGAGGCTCGAGAGGTGGCGCACCGAAGGTCTGTCTGAACGAGTCCAGGGTTCCAAGAGGCAGCATCCCGCTCCCGGTCAGATTCTTCAGTGGGTAGGTGAAGCAGTCGATGCAAAACCCGCCATCCGAGCTCGCATTGACGAACTTGTAGTATGCTTGGGAGCCCGAGGGCTCCTTCCCGAAGTCCGCGACCCAGTTGACCAGGATGTCCTGTCGGGATGAGTCCTGTCCGTCTGTCACTTGGGTGACCGTGCCGCTCCCCAACAACAAGACTGTCTGACCAGGCAGGGCGAGTTGGCTCCCGTTTTGCGTGTAGACCCAAAAGGCCTGCTGGCCGGAAGATATGGACTCGTAACCGCCTGGTTGCTGGACCGCCAACGCGTAGGCGGCGTTCACGTTTGCGGTCGCGGGTATCGAGGCCTGGCCAGCACCGCTGGAGTTCGTCACAGCCGAACCGGAGTGGGTCCCGGTCGGGTCAGTGAAGTTGAGTTGGACATCGACGCCGCTGACCGGCTGTCCGAACTGGTTCCAAGTGAAGGCGAGGAAGTGGTATCCAGCGCTGTCGTAGTAGGCGAAGACGTTGTCGTTCAGGCCAGGTTGAGAGCTCCCGGCCGGGGTGTACGCTGGTATTATCGCGAAGCCGATCAGAACGATCACCGCGATGAGCAGGAGGACCGACTTGCTCGTAATCGTCTTCTTGACATCGTAGACAAAGGGGTTGGTCACTGCTGGAGGTCGCCCCCGGCGCCCGTAACCCCCACCAGCTTCAGGAAGTACTCCTCGAGGCTTGACCTCTGGTACGTGAGTTCCCTCACCGCATAGCCCCTACGGACGAGCTCGGCATTGACGGACGCGGGATCCCCTGCGAATCGGACTATCGTGACAAGGTTTCCCCCTTCGACCCGAGTTTCGCCAAAGGACCGGAGGTAGGAGACGGCCTTTTCGTCAAGATTCGAGATCCCGACGCGAAGCATGCCCTCGGGCGAGCCTCGGGTCCTGAGCTCCTCCGTCGTCAGCGATTCCAGTATCCTGCCCTTGTGGATGAAGACGACCCTGTCAGAAAGGTGCTCGACCTCTGCCAGTATGTGTGAAGAAAGCAGCACCGCCCTTCCGCCCTTCCTCAGGTCTGCCGTCAATTCTCTCATGTAGTGGATCCCCTCGGGATCGAGACCATTCAGTATCTCGTCTAAGACGAGGTTCTTGGGATCGGAGAGGAGGGCGAGCGCCAGGGAGAATCGTTTCTTCATGCCTTGCGAGAATGTGCGGATCCTCTTCCTCTCGAATTCCCCGAGCCTGACTGTGGACAGAAGCTCCTCGCTTCTCCGGCGGGCCTCGCTCCCGGTCATTCCGTGGAACCCCGCAAAGTACAGCATGAGGTCCAGGGCCTTGGCGTTCGGTTCTACGATGGGGAACTCGGGGACCCACCCGATCGACCTCGATGCGGCGGCCTTTTCTTTCACGATGTCCCTCCCGTCGACCCGGACCGTTCCCTCGGTCGGGAGGCTGACCCCTGCTGCTATGCGGATGGTCGTCGTCTTACCGGCGCCGTTGAGGCCCACGAACCCGACGACCTCCCCGTCATTGACATCGAAGTTGAGGGCGTCTATGGCGGGGGCGTCCCAGGAGAAGTACTTCGTCAACTGCCTGAACTCAAGCATCTGCCCCAGATATCACAGGACGCCAACTTCTAAGCCTATCCGGCTGTGCGCAGCTAACCACAATCCCGAGTAGCTTTACCAAACCATGCGAGAAAGCCCACAGGCTTCAGTCGTGGGATGAATCGCATTGGTGCTTAAATAGAAAATCAACCCATGAGGGATGTGGACCTACACGTAGGGCAGGACATGCCCGAACTCAAGC
>Ga0208563_1000928_pt1 | contig 22004 bp, 21 predicted proteins | sample June2015DPH_17_1_2_FD_184717 | JGI IMG/M metagenome (GOLD analysis project Ga0208563, IMG submission 184717) | Peatland microbial communities from SPRUCE experiment site at the Marcell Experimental Forest, Minnesota, USA - June2015DPH_17_150... | ecosystem: Environmental > Terrestrial > Soil >... | reverse complement strand
CTATGCGGAGTTTTTCTCTCGCCTCGGCGGGACCTTCCTCCAGGTAACCGACCGGGGTAATCCCTCCAAAGAGTATTCAGCGGAGGATATAAAGAACCTCGGGTCACGAATGAATACACTCGGGAAGATGGCGCAAGACTTCGGATTGACTCTGGGCTACCACCCGCACTTCGGAACTATGGGAGAGACTCGCCAGGGATTGGGGCGCGTGCTGGAAGCCACAGACCCGCAATGCGTGAAGCTGATTGCCGATGTCGCCCATCTGGCGCTTGGCGGTTCCGACCCTGCTGAGGTCATTCGTACTTACGGGGAACGGTTGTGCTTTCTCCACCTCAAGGACTTGCGCAAAGAAATAGCGGCCGTTGCCCGGCAAGACCGCAATTTGGTCGGCGGGAAGGGGCCTCCCTTTTGTGAAATCGGCCTGGGCATCGTGAATTTCGCTGCGGTGGTGCAGGCATTGCGCGCGGTCCGATTCCCTGGTTGGGTGGTGGTCGAACTGGATGACGGGAATTCAACGCTAGGCGGCCCAGATGCCAGCGCCGGCAAGAACCGCGACGAATTGCGTAAGATGGGTTTCGAGGTTTAGAAAGAGGCTTGCGAGTTCCGATAATCCTTCTGAGGTGACCTTCCGGTGCCTATCGTTATACGCCTAAACGCCCGGCTCGAGGAGCGGCTTGATGAGCTGGAAAGGTTAGCCAAGCGCACGGGCAGGTCAAAGTCCCTGCACATTCGGCGTGCGCTTGAAGAGTACCTTGATGAGCAGGAAGACTACTTGATCGCCCTCCAGCGCCTGGAAAAAAACCTTCCTCCGATTCCTTGGGAAGCCGCACTCAATGAACTTAACGTACGAAATAAGGTTCGATCCAAAGGCTCTCGCTGAGCTGAAGAAGCTCGACCGGGCCTCACAGGAACGTATCACCAGTTTTCTCTTTGAGAATATACAACGCACGGACAAACCGCGTCGGTTGGGTAAGGCCCTCACCGGCGGGAAGATCAAACTGTGGCGGTACCGGACTGGTGCTTTCCGCGTGGTCTGTCAGATCGAGGATGTGGAGAAGATAGTCCGGGTTCTTCGAGTCGGGCACCGCGAGGATGTCTACCGCTGAGCGCTTGACAAGCATTCGGAGCCGATGCTAGAAAAGTTGAGTGGCCTCTTTGGCGCTATCGTCTAGGGGTTAGGACGTCAGATTCTCAATCTGAAAACCCGGGTTCGATTCCCGGTAGCGCTACCAAATCTTCCCCTCAGCATTTCAATGACGCAATTCTTGAAAACTGCACAATACCGTGACAGGCATTTTTCTGCGGAGCTGCTCGACCTGCCCCGATCCCGCCCTGCGGGATACACCCGCTGCCCAACCAGCTCTTTCACCCCGGGCTCGGGCCGGTCCGCCTCCCGGTGGTCGGTAAAACAGGCCGCGGAGGGGGACCGGAAGAAAACTGAGAACTAAGCAGCTCTCTGAGTTGTGATGCTTGACCCTCGCGACCCCTCCCGGCTGCTGAGGGCGTAGAGAACCAACTCCACGCGGTTTGATATCCCAAGCTTCTCGTAAATGCGGAACAAGTGGTTCTTGACCGTGTGCGCGCTCACACCGAGCTTCGAGGAAATCTCAAGGTTAGGCAAGCCTTCGCCGACCATGTGCGCGATTTGCTCCTCCCGCTTGGTAAGCAGAGCAATGCCTTTTGCGCTGACTATGCGTGCCGGTTCCCTTTCCCCGAGGGCTTTGCAAATCCACTGGAGCTGAGTGCTGTCAGCCCAGATCTGCCCGGCATGCACGCTCCGAAGGCATTTGCACAATACGCGCAAGGATGAGGTGGCACAAACTACGCCTCTCGCACCTGCGGAAAAGGCAGTGACCACTTTCTCCAAGTCGGGGGAATCCAGCAGCACGACAAGACGTGTAGCGCTCTTGGAAGCGCGCAACTCTCGCAGCGCCCTGAGACCTGCTCTTGGGCCGTCCTGCAGCTCCGCGCTGACAAGAGCTACTTGCGGCTGATGCTCAGCTACTTGTTTGAGGAGTTCTTTGGAGGAGAGTGCGGTGCCAACCACGTCAAAGTGCTTGCGATGCCGCTTGAGGGCAGCACACAGCGATTCGCTCGCCATGGGATTCCGACCAGCGATAATGACGGAGATAGACACGTGTGCGGCCTCTCTTACTTACGTATCGTGCCCCCAGCGAGGTTAGGAAGTTTCATAGTACGCGTTGCTTTGGAAAAAGCAAGCCCAATGTTCCTATACTATTTATAATATAATCAATAAATCAGTACTCCGGCATATAGTAACCTATACTCAATAAGCCGATTTTCAGCAGCAGTGGGGACTAATTCACCAGAGCCCGGGGGTGCCGATCTTCTCCCCCTTCCTGAGACGGCCGTTTAGCTTGAGAGCCGGGGCGGCCGTCCTACCTTCGGGAGGTCGTTTGGCATCTTGCAGCGTCTTTGTTGGAACCGTAGACTGCGCGAGTCATTTCACCGAAAGCTAAAAGGCGGCATCCGCCTCAGAGTCGGCGATTATTTCCATGAGGACGCGCGAGAGCGTGGAGCGTCGAAAACACAATCGCTACCAGCTTGGAGTTCCCGTGATGTTTTTCTGGAGGGACGCGCGAGACACTCAGCATGAGGGCATCGGCCTCACGCGTGACATGAGCGTCAGAGGACTGTTTGCCTTCACTACAAGCCCTCCGGCGTTGGAGTCCGAGGTCAAGCTCAAGGCTTTTCTTCCGCCAGGCAGGAGCGCAGTTGCACCACTACAGATCCAAGGACAAGGTCGAGTAGTTCGCGTGGACGCAGCCCACGGCGGAGAACCTCGTGTAGGCTTTGCACTCGCGGGCGAGCGCTTCGCCTTGCGCAGAGGAGAGGAATATCGATGAGCAATCGCGCCGTAGTTCTGATATTGAGCACGGCGCTCTCGGGCGAGGGGGCCGTCCTGATATTGCAAGTTGGGTCTCTCAAGAGCCTTTACAATCCCGCGGCGAGCGGGCGCCCTCGGAGCGCCGGGCTTTAGCCCGGCATGCCGCCCTAAAGGGCGGCGCTACGTTTGTAAACCTATTTGAGAGACACAACACGAGCAGGTCGCAGCAAGTATGGCCGAGGGCCTCGGCCAAAGGTTCTGGTAGCAGCCAGCAAATGGGGGGTCACAGAGATGTGACTCAGAAAACGGAGCTTTAAGATGGGATCCACGGAGAACCAGCCATCCCGGCTACGCGTATGCTTATCGCCATTATCATTACGAGGCGACCAGGGGCTAGTGTCCTGTTGAGCCGCAGATCAACGCAGATCAACGCAGATAAGAACCTCAAATCACATTATGAGAACAAGGAGCCTGCCCCCGAGAGCGAACGTATGCTTGGACAGGAAGGAACAGGGGAACTGTTTGCATGAAAGACCCAGTGAACATGTTGAATATCGTAAGTGAGCTTAGTGAGAATCTTGGTTACCGGAGCTGCCGGCTACGTGGGCAGCATCGTTACGGAACATCTTATAAAACAAGGGCATGCTGTGACGGCAGTTTATGTAGAGTGTATCCAGAAGTTAGCGACGGTTCTTAGAGGAGGTTTCTATGAGTCGTAGATGGTCAGAAGTTTCCCGCCGGGAAGAAAGAATCTACGTGGCCCTTCCTGTTACTTTGCGAACCGGAGGGGCAACGGTCGTAAATGGCAACACGGTCGATTACTCGGAGCGTGGCTTGCGAGTGCGCACGAACGTTCCGTTCCGAGTCCGCCAGGATGTCGAGGCTATCATCAGTGATAACCCCAAATTCGCGGGGAACTACAGCGTGATGTGGGTGCTCGAACCAGTTCAGGGGCAGTCTCTCTACGAGGCGGGACTCGAAATTCAGTCTTGCTTCAGGTCGGCTGCAGCATGAAACGATCAATGTGACGAGCTCGCTTCTCATCGCACGGAAGAAAAGTGACCCGTGACCCCTGAAAATCCACCTTCAACGAAGCATTGAACGAGAGCTGAAAAGGCTGGTTTTGTTTTTCACCCACTGGGTGTGGACCTCCGGAGCGTCTTTATTGCATTCAAACCCCTATTAACATTGATGACAAAGACGATCCGACGATTCGTAAGTCGAGTTCAAAATGGAAATGTGGGTTAAGTTCAAGCAACTGACTTGGAGACTCCCCAGAGCTTCGCGCTCAGGCCAGTCATGAGGAGAAATAGCATGAGCAGCGTTCTGACAAAAACCGGAGCTTTTTTTTCCATGGTAGTGCTGACTGCCTTGTGCGCCGCAGCCGAGCAGCCAGCGGAGACCGCCACGCTACCCGATTCTGGCTATGTCCTCGGCCCGGACGACCAAATTGTGATGCATGCCATCGACTCCCCCGAGATTTCCGACAAGCCTATCCTCATTGGAACGAACGGGAACATCACACTGCCGCTGGTTGGACGGGTCAAGGCGGGCGGCCTGACGGTCGAACAGCTCGAAACGGAGTTGAACACTCGGCTCAAGAAATACGTGAAGGACCCACAGATCTCGGTAACGGTGGTGGAGTTCCGGAGCCAGCCGGTCTCCGTCTTCGGTGCAGTCACCAAACCCGGAGTGGTGCAACTCCGGGGCCGGAAAACCCTCTATGAAGTCCTTTCGATGGCCGGCGGGCCTAACGACGAGAAGGCGGGCTCAAGCCTTACGGTCACGCGTCGCCGCGAAAACGGCGAGATCCCGCTGCCTGGCGCAACGACAGACCCTACCGGACAATTCAGCACCGCTGAGCTAAACGTGGCGGAGATTCTGGAGGGAAAGAACCCGGCGGCAAATATCGAGATCAAGCCAAATGACACGATCTCCGTCTCCGAGGCAAACTCCAACATGATCTATGTCGTCGGCGACGTGGAGCATGGAGGTGGGTTCACTCTCGGCGGGCGCCAAAAGCTCTCCGTGCTCAGGGCGCTGTCCCTCGCGGGTGGACTGGGACGCACGGCGAAGCCGCAGAAGGCGCTGATCATTCGCGGTTCTCCGGGGGAGGCGAAGCCCCAGGAGATCGCCGTCAACATCAAGCAGATATTTGCCGGAAAGGCAGAGGATATCGTGTTGCTGCCCCAGGACGTCCTCGTCGTTCCCACCAGCAGCCGTAAGGTTTTTACGACCTACTCTGTTCCCTCGGTGGTGTCCGCCGCCGCTTACGCTGCGATCTACCGTTATTGAGGATCCTATGGAAAACCAACCACTCTTGGACGACCCCGGCCCAGACCCGGGCAGACGAAAAAACGCCGGGACGAATGCGCTGGCGCGGCCGCAGTACATAGAAGTGCCGTCCACGGAAGTCATCGAGGAGCAGGGCCCCGGCCTGCTGCTCGAATACTGGGACATCGTCCGGCGTCGCAGAGGCACCCTGATTCTGATTGCTTTCCTGGGCCTCCTCACCTCGCTCTTGGTCACGCTTCCGCAGACAGCGATCTACCAAGCTCGTGCCTCCCTGGAGATTCAAAATATCAATGAGAATTTCCTCAACATGCGCGACGTGAACCCTACGAGCAACGAAGGCGGTTCGTACCCGCCCCAATACGATCTCCAGACACAGGTAAAGATCCTCCAGAGCGAATCCGTCCTCGAGGGGGTCATCGCCAAGCTCAATCTCGAGAAAAAGCTGCTTGCGGAGAAAAATCGTGGCCGCCTCTCCGCCTGGCGCAATGCCCTGGGTCTGCCCGAGTGGAGACCGGACTCGCCCCGGGAAGAGGTCCTGCGTCTGGTTACCAAGAACCTGAAAGTTAGCAGCGAGGCCAGCACGCGGCTTGTCGAGATCCTCTACGACTCCAAGGACCCGCAGCTTGCCGCCGACTTCGTCAACGTCCTAACCGCCGAGTTCATCCAGCAGAATCTCGAGGCCCGTTGGAAGACCACGCAGCAAACAGGCGAGTGGCTCACCCGCAAAATGGAGGACATCCGGATCAAGCTCGAGAAGTCCGAAGACGAGCTACAGAATTACGCTCATGCTTCCGGCCTGCTATTCACCTCGGAAAAGGTGGGTTCGGTCCTTATCGAGGATAATGTCGCCGAAGAAAAGCTCCGGCAGCTTCAGGAGGAACTCTCCAAGGCGCACGGCGACCGTGTCGCCCGGCAATCGAAGTACGAGCTGGCTTCCACCGCGCCTCCCGAGTCCCTCCCCGAGGTGCTCGACGACAAAACGCTAGGCGAGTACCAGGTCAAGCTGACTGACCTTCGCCGCCAACTTGCCGAGCTTTCATCTTCCCTGACGCCGGCCCACCCGGCAGTAAAGAAAGTCCAAGCCCAGGTAACCACCCTGGAGTCGGCCCTCCAGAAGGAACGCACGAACGTCATCCAGCGCATCCGGAACGAATATGAGTCCGCCTATCGCCGCGAGAATCTGCTTGCTGCGAACTACGCCTCCCAAGCCCGGCTTGTGTCCGAGCAGGCGGCCGAAGTGGCCCATTACAACATTCTCAAAAGCGATGTAGACACCAACCGGCAGCTTTACGACTCCATGCTTCGCAACGTCCAGGAAGCCGGGATGACCTCCGCTCTTCGCGCCAGCAATATCCGCGTGGTGGACTGCGCCATACCCCCCACACGTCCCTACAAACCGAGGCTCGTCTTGAATTCGGCGCTGGGCCTTCTTTTCGGAGCCCTTTTCGGCTTCGTCTTCGTCGTGATGCGCGAGCGCGCCGACCAGAGTATCCAGGCCCCCGGTGAGGCCGCGTTATCCCTTGGCGTACCGGAGCTGGGCGTGATCCCTTCACTGGATGCCGAACGGAGCCGGTGCTTCGCTTACTACCAAAAAGGAAGGGCAACCAAGGGCGTTGAATTGAAGAACAACGAACGATCCCGGCAGGTCGAATTGGTCACCTCGCAGAGAGAGCCCTCGGTTTTGGCCGACTGCTTCCGGGCCACAGCGACCTCGATTCTGTATGCCGGGGAGAACGGCACCCGGCCACGAGTCATCGTGCTGACCAGCGCGAGCCCGAGGGAGGGAAAGACGACGGTGGCGAGCAACCTGGCGCTGGCGCTAGCCGAGATCGGCTCGCCGGTTCTGCTGGTCGACGGCGATCTGCGTAAGGGGCGGCTGCACGAAATCTTCGAGGTGTCCAACGCGTGGGGGTTGAGCGATCTGCTCGCGGGAAAAGAGCTGCCCGAAGGCCGCGAGAAAATATTTGTCGGGACGGGCTACCAGAGCCTGTATCTGCTGCCTGCGGGGTCTCCAGCACTCAGCATCTCAGGCCTGCTCCATTCACCACGGACATTGGAGTTTCTGAATCACACGCGGGAGGAGTTCCACACGGTCATCATCGACACGCCCCCCATGCTCCAGATGCCGGACGCGCGAGTGCTCGGACGGCTGGCGGATGGCGTCATTCTGGTGGTGCGCTCGGCTCAGACCACGAGGGAGACGGCGGCGGCGGCCGCCCAGCGGCTAACGGAAGACGGAACGCGCGTGCTGGGAACGATTTTGAACGAATGGGATCCACGGAAAGCGAGCCATCCCGGCTACGCGTATGCGTATCGCCATTATCATTACGAGGCGAACAGGGGCTAGTGTCCTGAAGAACAGGATTCAGGAGTCAGGATTCAGGAACAGCCTTGATTGACACGGGAATCCTGGCTCCTCGATCCTGCTTTTGAATTGTCTGTACCATTAATGGTGAACTTCATCGCGTGGCGCGAAAAAAACAGATCCTTCGCTTCGCTCAGGATGACATGTCCCGCCGCGGCGGGAGCGGAGCGCAGCGTAGCGAAGAATCTGCTTTTGGTTGCAGCTAGGCCGCGCTGTGCCTCTGTGCCTCGGTGGTGAAAAGGTACTTAACCTGAATCCTGAATCCCGAGTCCTGAATCCTGAATCCTGCTTTTTGGAAACCCAGGGCTGTGAAAGAATTACGAGGCGAACCTCGAAGGCTCTTCCTGACTCCTGACTCCTGAATCCTGCTTTTCCGATGACAGCACTCCGCCGTCGCATCCTTCTCGAAGCCGCCAAGCTCTTTGACTTGGCGGTGATGGTGTTCTCTTTCGGGCTGGCCACCGTGCTGGTGGCGCGCGAGACTCCGGCGACGTCGCTTGCCGAGTTCCTCTCCATGCGGGTAAAGGTCGCGAACTTTGCCCTCTTCGCGCTTTTTCTCCTCGCATGGCGCCTCGTCTTTTCCTCCTTCGGTCTGTACAGCTCGAAGCGTTTCTCCCCGCGCTGGGCGGAGGTGTTGGACATCGCGAAGGCGGCCACGCTCGGCTCCGCCATCGTATTCGTTGCGGCAATCTTCCTGCGAATCCGAATGGTAACGCCGCTTTTCATCCTGCTTTTCTGGGTGGCCAGCACCCTCGCGGGAGCAGGCAGCAGGGTCCTGCTCCGCACCATGCTGGGAGGCATACGCCGGCGAGGCCGCAACCTGCGCGAAATGGTGGTGGTAGGCACCAACCCGCGCGCTATTCGCTTCGCGCGCAAGGTCGAGTTCCGGCCGGAATTGGGTTACCGGATCGTCGGCTTCGTGGACGACGCCTGGAACGGACTCGCGGAGTTCCGGAAGACGGGCTACCCGCTGGTCGCTGACTTCGCTGGTTTTCACACTTTTCTGCGGGAACATGTCGCTGATGAAGTAATGGTCGCGCTGCCGATGCAGTCCTCTTACGCGCAGGCGGCGCGCATTGCCGCGCTTTGCGAGGAGCAGGGCATCGTGGTGCGGCTGCTCTCCGACATCTTCAACCTGCGCCTGGCGCAATCGACGGCAGGAGAGTTCGAAGGCGAAGCCGTAATCACGCTTTCCACCGGGACGCCGGACGGCTGGCAGCACCTCTTCAAGCGCACCTTGGATGTCTCGCTTTCGCTGCTGGCGATGCTGCTGCTATCGCCCCTGTTTTTGCTGGCCACACTGATCGTCAAGCTCACCTCGCCGGGGTCAAGCTTCTTCGTTCAGGAGCGCGTCGGCCTCAACAAGCGAAGGTTTCGCCTGTACAAGTTCCGGACCATGGTGGCGGATGCGGCCGAGCGGCAACGGGAGATCGAGCACCTGAACGAGGCGCGCGGCCCGGTGTTCAAGATCAGAAATGATCCGCGCCTCACGCCCGTGGGGAAGTTCCTGAGGAAGACGAGTATTGATGAGCTTCCGCAGCTCTTCAACGTTCTGAAGGGCGACATGAGCCTGGTCGGCCCCCGCCCGCTTCCCGTGCGTGATTACCAGGGATTCAATCAAGACTGGCAGCGCCGCCGCTTCAGCGTCCGCCCGGGCATCACCTGCCTGTGGCAAATTAACGGTCGCAGCTCCATCCCCTTCGAAAAATGGATGGAACTCGATATGGAATACATCGACCACTGGTCGCTCGGGCTCGATTTCAAAATCCTGGCGAAGACCATTCCCGCCGTCATTAAGGGTGCCGGCGCCGCGTAGGGAACTTATGTCTTTGGCACCACCCGTGGTTGAAACCTGGTCCAGGGGCGAACAGCTTCGTGGCTTACTAACAGGCTGGATGGCTTGGGTGGGGAAGGGGGCACTCGCCGTCCTCGACCAAGGCCTTATCTCCGGATCCAATTTCCTCACCGGGATTTTGCTGGCGCGCTGGCTAGCGCCCGAAGCTTACGGTGCCTACGGCTTCGCGTTCGCCATCTTCCTCTTGCTCTCACTTGTTCATCAAGCCTTGATTCTCGAGCCCATGAGCGTGTTTGGCCCCTCACAGTATCGGAATTGCCAGCGAGAATACCTGGGTAGTCTTCTCTGGATTCACGGCGGCCTTGCGCTGCCGACCGCCTTTGTTCTCGGAACGGCGGCATGGGTGGCGCATGAGGCTGCACGGTCCCCTGGCCTGCCGGGCGCTCTCGCGGGTGTGACGTTCGCAGCCCCTTGCGTCCTGCTCTTCTGGCTGGTGCGCCGTGCGTTCTACGTGAAGCTGGCCCCGCAAGGTGCCGCCATGGGAGCGCTGTTTTACAGTACAGTTGTTCTGGGCGGGCTGTGGGTGGTCTACCAGCGGGGCGTGCTCTCGCCCTTCTCTGTTTTCCTCCTGATGGGTCTCGGGGCGCTCGCGGCTAGCGGACTTCAGCTATTTCGCCTAAGGCCGACAATGAAGCCGCGGCTAGGCAATCCCAGTTTGAGCGCGGTTGGCCACGAGCATTGGGACTACGGCCGCTGGGTCCTGGCGGCCGCGGTGGCCTCCTGGGTACCCTGGAACATCCAATACGCCCTGTTGAGCGCTTCCTCCGGCATGGCCGCGGCGGGTCAACTGAGGGCGCTGTTGAACCTGACACTGCCGGTCGCCCAGGGTCTTGAACCCCTCTTCCTTCTGTCGCTGCCGTACGCCTCCGGCGTTTACAGCGCGAGAGGTGTGCGCGGAGTTGAAGGCTTGACGCGCAGACTGACAGTGCTCTTCACGTGCGCAGCCATCGCCTACTGGGCCGTGGTCGTCGCCCTCAGAAAGCCAATTCTCTTGTTTCTGTACGCGGGCAAATACACGGAAATCGGATCCCTGATCCCCTGGATCGCCTTGGCCTCACTGTTCAGAAGCGCCGGCTACGGTCCCATGGTTGCCCTGCGGGCCGTCCAGTCCCCGGCCTCAACTTTTGTTGCCTGCTGTCTTTCAGGCTTGTTTGCGCTTGCGGTGGGCATTCCCGTCATGCGAGCACTGGGAGTGAGCGGCGCGGTGCTGAGCATCATCGCATCAAGCGCTGTAGTCCCCGTCGCCGCGAGCTTGATGCTCCATCGCAAGACTAGCTTCGCTCGGCAGTGAATTCTTATGTGGCGGTGGAACTGAGTATGCGGCTACCAAGATGGCTGACATGCCGTGGTGCCTTGAGCAAGGCCGGGTCAAGCCGGCAACCTGACACAGCACGCGCTCAGCCTTGACTAGCGAGGCGCTATGGCGGCGCGGTCGATTCCCAACAGGCAAGAATCCAATGTTTAGCGCTCTGAGCACAGCGATCCCCGAAAGAGTCGCCGGGTTTTTGCTGTTTGCCACGCTCGGCGTTTTGGCGGTATCACAGCCTCTAGTTGCGTGCGGCTTGCTGGTCGCCTTCGTTGCCTTGAGCGGCTTGGCATACTTCCTGCTGAGTCGATCTTCCCTCCGGCTTTGGCAGGTTCTCGTCCTGGTCGCTCTTTCCGGATACATCGTGCTGAACTACGGATTCGCAAATGTGGCGTTTCATATCGGTGGGCTGCCCATTATCCTCGGCCACGCGCTGATGTTTGCCGCACTCGCCATTGTAGTTCTCAGCGGACGGGTATCGATTATGAGGGAGCTACGCGAACCGGCAGTCCTAACTTCGTTTGCTCTGATTCTTTTTTCATTTATTCATTTGGTCGCAGACGTTCCTCGGTTCGGGTTCATGGCCGTGCGAGACGGCTCCCTCTTCATTGAAGGTGTTTTTTTGCTACTAGGACTGGCCTGGGCGAAAAATGCTTCTAGCTCACTTCCTCTAATGAAGTGGCTGTTCTGGGTGTTCTTCGCAAATCTCCTCTACTGCCTGTCCCTTCCTTGGGGGGAATCAATACGTTCATGGTCGCCGAACTCGGGCATATTTCTAGTAGTTCCCGTGTTCGGGTGCTATGGAGATGGTTGCCTGTATCTGATGACGGGCGCACTGTTCTGTTTATGGTGCGCCCGGTATGCGGTGAGGTTGCCGCGTTGGGTCCTGTACCTCCTGGCCGTGGTTCAGCTCTTTGCGCTTGCTATCCACCAAGCGAGATCGATGTATCTGGCAATTCCGTTAGTGTTCATGATCCTTATACTCGTGGGTGAGGTCCGGAAGGCGGCCAAAATCGGACTTGCGGTGGGAGCAGCCTTCCTCGTGGTTACCTCGCTGGCCTTTCTGCCCAGTCTGCATCTGGAGGGCCGCCTGGGCCCCGTGACTCCGCAGTTCCTGGAAGAGCACCTGAGCAGCCTGGCTTTGGTAAGGGGTACACCTGGAGAGGGCTCAATTGAAGATCGGGAAAAGTGGACGTCCGATGTCTGGCGGCGAGCCACCTCGAGCACGACTAACCTCCTTATAGGGGAGGGCTTTGGCAAGCCCCTTATAGACTTTGAGACGCCCGGACGTGTGGCGGTCAGGCAGCCCCACAACACCCACCTAACCGTGTTGGCGAGGCTTGGACTCGTCGGCATGCTCCTCTGGACCTTGTTCCATCTTTCCATCGTCGGACGTTTCCTTCGCACGCTGCGCACGCGGGGCTCCCTCGACAAACAGTCTTCCTCGCTTGTCTTATGGCTGTTCCTGTTCTACGTAAGCTTTATGCTTGTGACGAGCGTGCAACCCCTGCTCGAGTTTTCTTACGGGGCGATTCCCTTCTACCTCCTGATGGGCTTTGCTCTCGGGCTCATGCGCAAGCTGTCGGAGGGGAGGGTCCATGGAGGCCACCAACGAGGGGCTCCGGCTCATACTTAGCCGGGTGACAGGAGCTGATATTTTGGATGCCGGGCGTGCGGTCTGGGCGGTGCCCCGTACAGCCGAGGAGGAAGGCCTTTGTATGCATTTCCAGCTGTCTAAGGGCCTCCCTGGCACCCGTGTGCTTGGGCTCGGCTGCGAGCTGGCACTTGGAGCCATACGTCCCTACGTTCGTCGCCATGGTTCTTTTGATTAAACTTTCAGTGAGTGGTCGCGGGAAGATGGTAGCTCCTGTGAGGGACGCACGAATGCAAACTGAGGTGGGTCACATATATGTACACACGTGAGCGCTCGGAGCAGCCAGCGGTATCCGTGATCGTAGTGAGCCACAACGCGAGACCATTATTGCGAGACTGCTTGCTGTCCGTTAAGGCAGCGCAAGGCCCGCGACACTTCGAGGTGGTTGTCGCTGATAACGCTTCGAGTGATGGCAGCCTGGAGATGTGTCGAGATGAGTTTCCTGACGTGCAGACCATCGAAAACCATGAGAACCTGGGGTTTGGGATGGCTAACAACCAGGGTATCAGGGCCAGCAGAGCGGAGTTGGTTTTGCTTTTGAACAGTGACACGGTTGTTTCGGCCGAGAGCGTGAATAGACTGATTGAACAAATCCTGTGCCGACCAGGGGTCGGCGTGCTCGGCTGCCGCGCGATCAGGCCAGACGGGAGCGAACAACCATCGTGCTTTAATTTTCCAAGTCTCAAGACGGCCATTGTTGAGCGTCTCCTGCTGTACGGCCTATCCCGGAAGCTACCACACACGGTGATGGAATACCACGCCACCGACGGCCCCTTTGAGTGTGATTGGGTACTGGGCGCATGCATGTTGGTTCGAAGGGCCGCACTTGAGGCAGTCGGTGGGTTTGATGAAAGCATCTGGATGTACGGGGAAGAGATGGACCTTTGCTACAGGATTAAGGCGGCTGGCTGGAAAATAATGTTTGATCCACATGCTGAGATCATTCATCTCGGCGGTGGCTCTTGGGGAAAGCGAGCATGTTCGCCGACGGTATTGAAGGTTTTGGGCCTGCTGTACTTTTTCGTTAAGTACCGCTCATGGGGCATCGCTAGTCTGGTCCGCATTCTGATCGCAGCCGGCGCAATCTTACGGATCTTCGTCTGGATGACCGCCTTGGTCGGGAAGAGGGACGAGCGTAAGTCTATATTCGGTGAGCTGCGGGCCAACCTTTTGATCCTACGGAGTGGCGTGGGACTTCGTAAGAGTGTCACTGCAGGACGCGGCCATTTCCTGAACGCAAAGCTTACTCGGCGTCGCCCGCCAGACTCTTCGGCCAGTCTTCGCCCCTGGGTGTAATTGCGGCGCCGCACTCCACAGCACTTTGGGCCAGCGGAAAGCACGGGAGGGGCTTGTGTCCCCCCGTTCCTCTACGCGGGAGCACCGCAAGGGTGCTTCCCTACACCGAGCCGTCTGTCGGTCTGAGGTGAAGCCTCGCCGGGAGTTTCACAAGCCGTGCCAAAATTAAGCATTGTGACGACGAGTTGGGACGACGGCGACCCGTTGGGCCTGAGGGTGGCGGAGCTATTGCGCGCCCGGCATCTTCCGGGAACTTTCTATTTTCCGTTCATTGATTACGACGGGCGCCGGACCCTCACACCTGATCACCTCAGGTCCTTGGCGTCGGAAGGCTTCGAGGTGGGCGGCCATGCCATGTCCCACAATGTTCTGCCGCAGTTGAGTTCCAAGGAAATCGCCCGGGAAGTAGGCGTCTGCAAGGACCGGCTGGAAGACATCCTCGGTAAGCAGGTCCGGATGTTCTGTTACCCGAAAGGCCGATTCAACGCCGCCGTGGTACGGCATGTGAAGCACGCCGGCTATGAAGGTGCTCGAACAACCCGCATGTTTAGGCAGGGGCTTGATTTCAGTCCTTTTCGAATGCCCACAAGTCTCCTCGCTTATCCCAACACAAGAATGCAGCACACGAAGAACCTGGTCAGGGGTAGGAATATCAGAGGACTTCTTCCCTATGTCACTAGATTCATCTGGTGTGATAGTTGGGTTTCAATCGGCAAGATCCTCTTCGATCGGGTCCTGAAGGGAGGCGGCGTCTGGCACTTGTACGGCCATTCTTGGCAGATCGAAGAAATGGGCCTCTGGGATGATCTGAAGGAGATTTTAGATTATGTGGGCGGGCGGGAAGGCGTCCGCTATGTTACCAACGCGGAGGTGTTGACCTTCCTGCCCGAAAGGACGCCTGTACCCCCCCAAAACTCAATTTTGCAGCGCTGAGATGAAGATTCTCGTCGTTCGCAGCACCTCCCAGCAGCCTGGCGGCAAGGGCGGCATGAAGGTAGATCCATGATAGTACTTATGGCTCATAACCGTTACCGGATTGATGGCGGAGAGAACAGTATGTGGGAAGCGACTGCTCGCTTGCTTAGTCAGAACGGTCACCAAGTTCGCCTCTTCACCCGCGACAGCCGAGAGGTGCGTGGCCTGGGGGGAAAACTAAATGCTTTCAAACAAGGGATCTACTCAGCAGAGGCAAAAGAGGAATTCTCATCCATCCTAGAGTCTGAGAAACCGGACATCGTTCATGTCGGCAACCTGTACCCGCTAATTTCGCCGTCGGTCTTGGTAGCCTGCCGACAGCATGGCGTACCCGTGGTAATGCGGTGCCCCAACTACCGCCTCACTTGCCCGACGGGGTTGCACTACCGGAAGCAAGCTATCTGCGAGCTGTGCGCCGGCGGCCGCGAATATTGGTGCGTGTTGAAGAATTGCCGGGGCAACCTGTTCGAAAGCCTCGCCTATGCAACGCGAATCGCGGTTGCTCGCAAACGGGGGTTCTTTCGAGAGAACGTGACGGCTTACGTCCCCCCGTCTGAATTTGTTAAACGCCGCCTGGTTAGGGCTGGCTTCGCCGAGGAACGCATCATAGTGTTGCCCAACATGATTTGTGTGCCAGGTTGCGCAAATGACGCGTCCGAGGGAAAGTATGTTGCCTACGCGGGGCGCATCACCCCGGAAAAAGGCGTCGAAATACTACTTGCGGCCGCGGCAAAATCTGGATTACCTGTGCGCCTCGCGGGTGACTATTCAGCGATGCGGAGGCTCGTGACGGGAGCTCCTCCGAATGCAGAGTTCCTCGGAGGTCTAAACAGCGATCAGTTAGTCGAGTTCTATCGGAATGCGAGGTTTTTGGTTATTCCCAGCCGATGTTTTGAGCCATTTGGTATCGTCACAATAGAAGCCATGAGCTACGGGCTGCCGGTAATTGCCTCAAAGATTGGGGGATTGCCGGAGATAGTTGAGGACGGCGTCACCGGATTCTTGTTCGAGCCAGGGAACGCGGAGGATCTCGCAAGCAAAATGCGACCGCTCTGGGAGAAACCGGGGCTTTGCCAGGACATGGGCCGAGCCGGCCGGGACAAAGTAATCCGGGAGTACTCCGCAGATAGATATTACGAGCGGCTGATGGCTGTGTACGCCCGCGCGATTCAGATCTGTCAGGGGAGTACGGTACGGGGGGCAGTGGGAACCGATATTACGGGGGCAGCGCCGCCCGCGCCGAGTACGAAGCCAAGTACGCCGCAGAGCGCAATTACGAAATGGTGGTGGAGATCTATCAGAAGGTTATAGGGCAAAGGTTACAGGGAACAGGGAGCAGACGGTAGATGGGATACGACGATTTGGGATTGGTGATTGATGATCGAGGGTCGATGACGAATCAAAAATCCAGAATCGAAAATCCAAAATCCTTCCGCGTCTTGGGTGTGCGCGTGGACGCCGTCCAGATCCCCGACGTCATCGAACTGATGGAGCGCTGGATTGCGGCGCGCTCGGCATGCCACTTCATCGCTTTCAGTGACATGCACGTCATTGGTGAGGCTCAGTGCGACCCGTCGTTCAAGCACATGCTTAACTCGGCAGACCTGCTGGTCGCGGATGGCATGCCCTTGGTGTGGCTGGGCCGCTGGCACGGGTACGCAATGCGCCGGCGCGTTTATGGACCGGAGCTCATGGAGACCTTCTGCCGTAACACAGGGCCCCTCTATCGACACTATTTCTACGGCGGCGGGCCGGGTGTTGCGGATCGCGTGGCGGAGAAATTGAAGCAACGGTACGGAGTGCGCACCGCCGGAACCTACTCTCCACCCTTTCGGCCGCTGAGCGAGGAAGAGAAGGTGGAAGTGGACCGCCGCATCCAGGCGGTGGCTCCAGATGTCGTTTGGGTGGGCTTGGGCGGGCCTAAGCAAGAGCGCTGGATGTACGAGCACCGCCCTCGGCTGACCGTACCGGTATTGGCCGGAGTCGGTGCGGCTTTCGACTTCGTCGCCGGGACTGTAAAGGAAGCCCCGCCCTGGATTCAAGAGAACGGGCTCGAGTGGTTCTTCCGCCTCGTGCAAGAGCCACGCAGGCTCTGGCGACGCTACCTCGTCATTGGATCAAAATTCGTGTGGAACGTCTCTTTAGAGCTCCTCGGCCTTAAGAAGTTCGGATGACCCTGGTTCTTGCCCAAGGAGGAATAATATGAAGAAAGCACTGGTCTGTGGCGCAGGTGGCTTCATCGGCGGGCACCTGGTTAAGAAGTTGAAACGGGAAGGCTATTGGGTTCGCGGCGTGGACATCAAGGAGCATGAGTTTTGTCCGACCGCTGCGGATGGGTTCCTCCTTCTCGACCTTCGAGAGAAACATAATTGCCAAGCTGCGCTCACCGTAGATGGTGGAGGGTTTGTTGAGGTATATCAGCTCGCCGCCGATATGGGTGGAATGGGCTTCATACATTCTGCCGAGTGCGAGATCATGCACAACAACGCGTTGATCAATATCCACATGACGCGGGCTGCGGCAGCAAGGGGTGTTCCTTGGTATTTCTTCTCCTCGTCTGTCTGTGTTTACCGCGATATGAGGCCAGGGGAGCCGGAGATGACGGAAGCGGAAGCCATTCCTGCGAATCCGGATAACGAGTACGGATGGGAGAAGCTTTATTCCGAGCGCATGGCAATGGCGTACGAGCGGCGCTATGGGATGCAGGTGCGTATCGCGCGCTTCCAGAACTGCTATGGCGCGGAAGGCACCTGGCGGGGCGGACGCGAGAAGGCCCCTGCGGCTATCTGCCGCAAGGTGGCTGAGGTCGAGGATGGAGGCACGATTGAGGTCTGGGGCGACGGCACTGCCGTGCGCTCCTACACACACGTCAACGACATGGTCGATGGCATTTTTCGGCTCATGCACTCTGACCTCCACGGCGCCGCCAACATCGGCTGCCCGCAATACGTGACCGTGAACGAACTGGTGGCTACGGTGGCTGAAGTGGCCGGCAAAAAGATCCACGCCAAGCACATCGAAGGCCCCGTCGGGGTTCAGTCCCGTAATTTCAGTAACGCCCGCGTCTACTCCACAGGCTGGAAGCCCAAGATCTTCCTCAAAGAAGGTATCCAACTGACCTATCCCTGGGTCGACGCGCAGGTCAAGGCGACGAGGTCCCTCGTTTTAACGCATCACTCAATGGACACTGAGAACAAGGAGATTTGAGGGTGGAATGAGTGCTACAGGCGGAACATAAACGAAGGCCCCGATATCCGGCGGTGTGTTCGTCGGCCCAGTCGTAACGCCAGTCGGCCAAGCGCTTCCCGGCATAAGCCCGATATTATACGGGCTTCCGAGGTTCAATCCCGCGCCGATGCCAGGGGAGCCGCTGGTCAGCCAGAATTGGCCCGCAGAGGCGTTCGCAAACGTGGGAGCAGCCTCTATGGAGTGAGAGCACCCCACTGTGCCGCAGTTGCCCGTCGCGGTTTCCCAAGAAGAATAGGTGGAATAAAGGACGCCGTGTCCCCACTCGATGAAATTGGTGGTCGCGGTCCCGAAATTGTTGTACGTATAGACGTTGCCTGAGCCGTTGGTCCCAGGGTTCTCGCAACCACCATATACCCTAAAGGGTGTGTTTCCACTTACTTGGAAAGCTATGTTGTTATACACTAAATTGTTGACACAACCGCCCGGGAAATTCGCCGCGTCAATGGCTATCTGCGCACCAGCATTTCCGTAGGAGGTGTTACCCGCAACTATACTGCCGCTCATTGGAATAGATGTGTTATCCGCCGCTAACTCAATTCCCCAGTCGAGATTGCCGTAAACCACGTTATATAGAACAGATATCTGACCGCTGTTAGCCTCGACAAAAATCCCCTCCCCCGTATTGTCGTACACGAGATTGTACTGCGCGGTGAAACCACTACCGCACGTATCGCACCATATTCCATCGACGGCAGCACTAACAGGACTCTGCCCAACGCCGTTGCCATAAGAGGTCGAATACTGCACGATCTGGTTAGGTGCAGAGTCAAACTTGATCCCCGCACCATAGCTTTGCTCGCCGTCTCCACCGGCTAACTGGTTATTATAGTATGCAACCAAATGGTCAAACAAACTCGCCGCACCGTAGTTTGCGAACCCGTTGGCACCATTGTAGGCGGCGCGAGAGTAAGACACAACATTGTTGCTGCCATAGTCAAGCCGCACTCCGTCATTATAGTTGTAAAGAACCGTGACGCCCGTCACCAACAGGTTAGTGCAGGTATTACAGTGGATTCCGCTACCAGCCTCCTCACTGCTTCCGGCACCATTCGATTCGCTCGCTTCGAGCCCCGAAATGGTGACGTAAGATATCCCGGAGCCATAGATAGCATACTGCCGCTGGCTGGCCTCCATCGTGTGCCCGCTGGGGCTGTCTCCGGCAGTCAGGTACACCCAAATTCTGCTGTTCACCGTATCCAAATACCACTGCCCCGCCGTGAGGGAAGCAGTACCAACTGTGCTCTGTGTGAGGCGACCGCCATCCTCGAACACCTGATTGGGAGCCGTCGAATAGGAAGTATAGTAGACGGAGCCGGAAGAGAGCGTCCAACTTGTGAACAGATTCGCCCCGCTGATGATCGGTGCGGCTCCGGTTCCGTAGGCCCCAAAGGTAATCGGGCTTCCCGCTGAGCCAGAAGATGGCACGGTCAACTGCTCGCGCCAAGTGCAGGTGCTCTCAAACAGGATGGAATCGCCAGGATTGAACTTGGACGTGTTCACCTTGTTGATGGTCAGCCACGGCGTGGATGTACTCGTGCCATTGTTGCGGTCGTTCCCCACGCTCACGCAGTTGTCCACGTAGTAGGTGGTTGCCCAGAGCGGCGGGCAGGAAAACAGGAGTGCGAGGATTAACCGTTTTGTCATGATGGTGTCACGCTCCCATTTATTCCTCTTTCTTTCCCAGGCCCATCGTAGGGGTATTGTACCACTTGGGAAATGGCACGCAGGTACTAGACCGCGGCAGCCAGATTCTTCTCCCGCAGGGCGGGATCAGAATGACAGCGAAGCGGACTTTCGAATTTCCATTTTCGAGTTTCGGCTCTTCAATGGGGCCGATTTTCGAATTTCCATTTTCCAGTTTCGATTCTTTCCCGTGACACCTGACACCCGGCACCTGGCCCCCGACACCCGACACCTGAAGCCCACGCGTGTAGCCTACTACGAAGGCCGCGAGCCGTCCTATGTGTCAAAATGACACACACACACGCTCGCCCGCATATCCCCGGGGATAGTTCTAACCCATTTAAAATCAATGGGATAATCTGCAGCGGAGGCAGAACACTCGAAGAAAAATGGGCAATAAGGGGAAAAATGGGAAAAGGGCCGACTTTCGGATTTCCATTTTCGATTTTCGGCTCTTCAAAGGGGCCGATTTTCGAATTTCCATTTTCCAGTTTCGGCTCTTTCCTGTGACACCTGGCCCCCGGCACCCGACACCTGACACATGGCCGCCGGCACCCGACACCTGACACATGAGAACGCTGGACAAGGCGGCGTTAATAACGCTGGGAGGAGTGCTCGCCTATGTTGCCTTTCAGTGGGGCGGCGTGGTGCGCACCGGGCGGTACGAATACCTCCTGCTGCTGGGCCTGCTGGCGATGATCTTGAGCCTTGGGCGCGCACGCGACGAGTGGGCGCCGCTGCCCGGCGGTGTCGTGCGCTGGACCCTAGCTCTTTTGCCAGCTTATGTATTGATGCAGGTGGTTCCGCTGCCGGTGTCGCTGGTGCGTGTGCTCTCACCTGCACGAGCTGAGGGGGTGGCGGCGCTGGAGCTGATCGGAGCCAAACTCAACCTGACTTCGCTGAGCGTTTCTCCCGCCGCAACCTTTCAGTCCTTCCTGCTCGTCTGCGGGTACTTGATCATCTTCCTTCTTGTGTGCGAGCTGACCTGGCGTTTTGACGATAGCTGCTGGCTGGCGATTTGGCCCATAGTCGCCATCGGGGCGCTCGAAGCGGGCCTGGGACTCTGCCAGTACTTCGGCGGAACCGAGGAGCAAGTCCGGTGGGGGACGTACGTCAACCATAACCACTACGCGGGCTTCCTGGAGATGGCGCTGCCGTTTGCGGTGGTGTACCCCGTGGCGCTTTTGCGCCGCGCACGCTCGCGAGGGCACTCGCCGCTGGCGCCCGCGCTGGCGGCTTGCGGCGTGTGGGCGCTGGCGGGATTGATGTTCGCCGGGATCGTTCATTCCTTCTCACGGATGGGGTTCCTCGCGACACTTTTTTCCCTGTTCGTGATGGGGACGCTGGCATTTGGAACCCGGCAACTGAGCTGGGTGGCGAGCTCCCGGAAGCGGCAGGGGGGCGCGGTGGGGTTGGTCGCCGCCCTGGTGCTGGCCGGCTTCGTATTTCTGCCGCCGGACAGGCTCATCCTGCGATTCGCCCAACTCGTTTCGACCGATCCGACCGGGGGTGGACGCGCACAGCTTTGGGCCGAGACGATTCCTTTGATCAGAGCCTATCCCGTTTTCGGGTGCGGGCTAGGCGGATATGAGACCGCATTCTGGAGGTTTAAGGTGTCCGGACCACTCCTCACGGACGATTTCGCGCACAACGATTACCTTCAGTTGCTGGCAGAGCTGGGGCTGGTGGGTTTCGCAATCGGGGCTACGCTGGCGTTCTCCGTGGCGAGGATGGCGGTGCGGAGGGCCGTGCGGTCCGCGGACCCGGGGGCGCGGTATTTTGCGGTGGCGGGCGCGGGTGCGCTGGCCGCGATTCTGCTGCACAGTTTGGCGGATTTCAACTTGTATATTCCGGCGAATGCGATGCTCCTGGCGTGGATTGCGGGCATGACAGCGGGGAATTGCCGATTTTCGATTGCCGATTGACGATTGCGGATGGACGTTGGAAGGAGTTGCCACACCACTTTTTCAATCGTTAATCGTCAATCGGCAATCAGCAATCGACAATGAGCAATCGTCAATCAGCAATGGGCAATCAGCAATCGCCAAGGCTGGCTTGCATTCGAAGGAGGTAGCCGTGAGATATTTGTATCTGCTTATCGTAATGATGACGACTGTAGTCCTTATGGCCGCCGATCGGGTGGGCAGGGTCACCAGTTCGGGGCCGCTGACGTTGAACGGCAAGGCCGTACCGGCGACAGCAGTTTCATCCTTGCCCGTGGTGGCGGGCGACGAGATCGCCACCTCAAGTTCGACGGCAATGATCTATTTCGCCGATAGGAGCCGCGCCAAGATCGAACCGAATTCGCGGGTCAAGCTGGAGGTTCGCAGCTCTTCCGTGGCGCTGCGCGTTTTGTCCGGCTCGGTCGACTTGAAGCGGGCGGAAGGCTCGCGAGTCAGGTTGATTCAGCCGATTCATTCGTTGGCGCAGGACTCCACCGCTGGCCGAGCTCCTAGTCCGCCCCCACCACCCCGACCG
>Ga0208563_1000926_pt1 | contig 22038 bp, 19 predicted proteins | sample June2015DPH_17_1_2_FD_184717 | JGI IMG/M metagenome (GOLD analysis project Ga0208563, IMG submission 184717) | Peatland microbial communities from SPRUCE experiment site at the Marcell Experimental Forest, Minnesota, USA - June2015DPH_17_150... | ecosystem: Environmental > Terrestrial > Soil >... | reverse complement strand
CAATAATTTCCGGCGCAAATCGTCATCGTAGGCTCTCGCCATCTATGCTTCGCCGCAGAGTCTCGCCTCATTCACTCTACACCATTTCAGAAAACGCTCTAGCCGCTGCGGACCGCGATCAGGCCGTTCGCCTGGAAGCCACCGCGTCCTCGGGCGGCTCGGTTTCGCTGATCCACTCCCAGACGCGGCGGCCGCGGTCGTTGCTCAGGCTGCGGGCCTCGCCATAATCCACCAGGCGATTCAAAACGGTAGTGACCGAGGCCAGCGGGTCCTTATGCCGCGCCAGGATTGCCGGAGCATATCGCTCCAGCTCTACGCAAACTTCGCGGGCTCCCAGCGGACGTCGGACTTCCATGAGCACCCTTCGGCACGCCTTGGTGAAACCAGGCTGACGGCCATTGGGCTTGCGGTCGATCAGTTCCAGCAAGTCGTCGCCGAGCACCTGCTCGCCGAAAAGATTCGCCAATCCGGCAATAGTCTGCTTCACCGTGCCAATGCGCTTCATGACCTCGGCACGGCGCCGCATCAACTGGAGGAGTTCTTCATGCGCAGCTTTCACCACCTGCTGCGCCGAAATGCTATTGGCTTGCGGATCGATCGCGTGCAAGCCATCGCGGCCGTTCTTCCCGACTTCCATAAACGCCTCCTCCAGAAAACAGACAATGACGAGGAATCGCCCAACCCTCGTCTTCTAATACGGGAAAGGACCCTCCGAAGTTCCCTCGCGACGGACACATCCCGGGAAGCCCGAGACCACTCCGTGAGTTGGACTCGTTTGCGGAAGAAAGGTTATCGGAGAAAAAAGCTCGCGTGGCGCGGACACTCCTGTCCGCGTGCGGCTGGCAAGAAAGTCCGAGCCGGCCTGACAACGCAGTCCCGAGAATACAGCCACCGTTCGCGGACAAGAATGTCCGCGCCACTAGCAGACCATCATTTAGCCCATCACGGTGGTGTGCTCAGGCCGGATTTTGTAAAGCACACGAACCTCTCCCGGCTGAGCGAAGGGATATTTGTCTTGTCCCAGGTACTTCTTCGCCATCTTGTCGATGTGTTCGGCGGCGCCGTCTTCAGTAATCTCAACCACGGTGCCGCGAATTTCCAGATAGCGATAAGGATTGTCGGGATCGACGATGGCCAGCGCGACCCGCGGATCGCGGCGCACGTTGCGATCCTTCTGGCGTCCGCGCGCCGAGTTGAAAATGACGTGCTGGCCGTCGAAGTCGCACCAGACCGGAGTGACCTGCGGTCGTCCGTCCGGCATGAGGGTACCCAAACTGGCGAAAGCGCGCTTTTGGAAAAGGTCGATATATTTTTCAGGAATAACGTTGGACATCGCTACCTCTCTCCTGGGGTGATCTATTGATGGTTGATCTAGATTGATTGCCGAATATTTACTGCCGTCCCGATTATAGATGCCGGAAGCGAGCCTTGGGTTCAAGCTCTCGACCGGGTAGAATAATAAGCTCTGCGAAACGGGCGGCACCAGGCCCAGCGGCTCGAACTGGGACTCGCGATGTAGTCCACTGGTTGCGTTTTTCTTAATCCCTAGTAGACTAGTAGTCTTTCCGGAGAGTTCGACCGTATGCGGATGACATTAACCTCGGCAGGAAAATCGGCCCGAATATTCTGTTTGTGGTTCGCCTTATTTCTGGTCGCGAGCCCTCTTCTGGCGCAGCAGTCTGCCGTTCAACCTCCGCCAACCCTCGTCTTCATGACCGATTTCGGCATCGTCGACGATTCGGTGGCTCTCTGCAAGGGCGTCATGTACGGCATCGCGCCCAACCTCCGCATTGTCGATCTCACGCATCAGGTAAATGCCTTTTCGATTCGAGACGGCGCTCGCTTTCTGTTTGGCGCCACGCCCTACTTCCCGGCCGGAACGGTATTTGTGGCGGTCGTCGATCCCGGCGTCGGCAGTTCGCGCAAGGCTGTGGTGGTGAAATCGAAACGCGGGCAATTCTTCGTGCTGCCCGACAATGGTCTGATGACGATGGTCGAAGACCGGGATGGCATTGAAGGCATTCGCGAGGTCACCAACCCCGATTGGATGGTCGGCGCCAAAATTTCCTCCACCTTCCATGGCCGCGATATTTTTTCTCCCGTCGGCGCCCACATCGCGCGCGGCGACGATTGGACCCAGGTCGGACCCGTAGTCAAGGAACTGGTGCGGCTCGATCTGAAGCCCACAACTGTGGACGACAAGGGTCTGACAGGAGAGGTGATCGCCCTGGATGGTCCGTTCGGCAACCTGATCACGAACATCAGCGCCGACGATTTTCTGAAGCTCGGCTATCAGCGCGGCGATAAGTTGAAGGTCACGATCCGAGGGCGCGAAGTCGAGATGCCGTTCGTCAGGACGTTCAGCGATGTGCCGCTCAAACAGCCACTGCTGTTCATCGATTCGCGCGGACGAGCCAGCTTTGCCCTCAACCAGGCAAGCTTTGCAGCGGTGTACGATATAAATCCGCCGCAACCGGTGTTTATACCCCGCAAGGGGCACTGAGTTCGAAACGAGAGTTCGAAACGGGATCTCGAAAAACGACTTCAAACAAGATTTCACCCAAAGGAAGCGATCATGCATGGAGGCAGCAGCAGTCACCACACACTGGCAATCTTGGCCCTGAAGATCGGCGTAGCAGTAATGTTGCTGATCGCCGCGTCCGCATGGGCGCAGAGCTTCCGCGGGTCCATCCGCGGCACAGTAACCGACCCGAGCGGCGCGGTGATTGCCGGAGCGAAGATCACCGCAAAAAACATCAGCACCGGCCTGCAACGCGAAGCCACGACCGGCCAGGACGGAGCCTACGTGCTGGCCGAACTGCCCGCTGGCGAGTACACCGTAAGCGCAGAATCGGCCGGACTCTCTCCGAGCGCGCAGAATGTGCAGGTCAACGTCGGGCTGGACACGTCCGCAAATTTCGATCTGACCAAGATGCAACAGCGGCACGAGCAGTTGACAGTGACCGAAGAAGCGCCGCTCGTGGAAGCGAGCCGCGACGTACTCGGTGAAGTCGTAGACCGCGAGCTCGTAGTCGACCTGCCCCTAAACGGGCGGGATTTTGGCAAGCTCGTAGCTCTCGTTCCTGGTGCGACGGTCGAGCCGTCGGGTGTCGCCGCCATTCAGAGCGGATTCGGACAGTTTTCTATCAACGGCAACCGCGACCGCTCGAACAACTACACGTTGGATGGTACCGACAACAACGACCCGTTCTTCAATAATTCGGCGCTGAACCAGACCGGCATTGGCGGCGCGCCGGCCTCTCTGCTCCCGATTGACGCCATTCAGGAGTTCAACCTGCAGTCCCAGTTTCCCGCTGAATACGGACGGAATAGCGGGTCCGTAGTGAACATCATCACGAAGTCGGGAACCAACCAGTTGCACGGTTCGGCGTTCGAGTTCCTTCGTAACGACGCCATGGACGCGAGGAATTATTTCAACCGCGAGCCGGCTCTGAAGTCGGCCTTTCGCAACAATCAGTTTGGGGCCTCGTTGGGCGGGCCAATCATCAAGGACAAGACTTTCTTTTTCGGAGCCTACGAAGGTCAGCGGGAACGCGTCGGGTCGGATTTCACGTTCCCTGTGCCGACCGACACAAGTACTGTGGGCGGACAAAGCGTGCCGAACCAGGTCGAACTCGCACAGGAAATTGCGGCCACCAATCCAGCGGGATTTACGCCGAGCCAGGCTGTCACCAATCTCTTGAACCTTTTCCCGCAGCCGACCGGCTTTAACGGTGAGTCTGGCACGGTTCCTGGCACGGTAGCTGACAAGAACAACGTAAACAGTTTGATTGCCAAGATTGATCACCAACTCAGCTCCCACTATCAACTCACCGGCCGTTACGCATTTGCCCAGAGCTACCAGGTATTCCCACTCGGTGGTCTGGGCGGCGGCGCGGCGTCCCGGCTGCCGCAATTCGCGCAGACTTCGCCAACGCGGATCCAGGTCGTATCGGCCAGCCTGCTGTCCACTCTGAGTGCAAACAGGATTAACGAAGTCCGTTTCGGATACAGCCGGTATCGCACATCGTTCAGCACGGAAGACGCTCAGTTCGATCCGAATACGCTCGGTTTCAACTTCGGAACCGGCCAACCGAGTCTGCCGGAGATTGACTTTGGCGGGGTATACGACAATCTGGGCGCGACTGGCTACAGCATTCCGCGCGGGCGAACAAGCCAGAGCTTTCAGATTCTCGACAACTTCACGTGGGTGCGCGGCCGTCACACCGTGAAGTTTGGCGGTGAATACCGCCGGATCAGCGTGGACAGCTTCGATAACAATCTGTCCCGTGGACAACTGGAGTTCGGGTCCTCGACCTTTGCGGGTGCCCCGGGCAGCGGAACTTACTGCCCACTAACGGGCAGCGATGAGACCTATTGCAGCGATCAGGCAGTTACAACCCTGGCCAATCTCTACTTAGGAGCTCCTTACAGCTCCCTGGCGAATTACGGAAACACGCAACGCACGACTTACAACAATGGCTTGAGCTTCTTTGCGCAAGATGACTTCCGCGTCGCTCCTACCTTTACAGTTAATCTTGGTTTGCGCTGGGAGTACTTTGGACCGATCAGTGAGGCGCACAATCTGCTGTCGAACTTGGGCACGGACGGCAACCTCGCCATGGAGGGCACCGATGGCGTGAACGGAGCCTACGCAAGGGACCTGAACAATTTCGGTCCCAGGATTGGTTTTGCCTGGAATCCGCGGCCTAACACCGTCGTTCGCGGCGGATACGGCATGTACTATGACTACGTTCCGCAGGACTTGCTGATCGCCAACTTCACAACTTCAGCGGGCCTGACGCAAAATCCCATCGGTCCTTCCCCTATCTACCCATACCAGTTCAATTCCGGAGCCTTCAATGGAAGCGCACCAGGGCCGATTTTTACGCTTTCTACTCCGCCTTGCGCCTACGCGTGCGACATTTTCGTTACCCCCCGGAACTTCGTTACTCCTTACGCTCAGAACTGGAACTTCAATATCGAGCAGGAACTCTCGAAAGCGTTCGCCCTGCAGATCGGCTATGTCGGAAGTAAGGGAACAAAGCTGGTTCGCTTACTTGACTTGAATCAGGCTAACTCCCTTGGTAACCGGCCCAATCCAAACTACGGCGCGATTGACTCCCTTTCCACCGTAAGTGCTTCAACTTACCATGCCCTGCAAACCACGCTCCGTTCCCGTAGCTGGCACGGACTGACAGGGTTTGCTGGTTATACCTGGTCCAAATCGCTGGATGATGCATCGGATGGCATTGACTTCAACTTTTCCACGGTCGCGTTCCCGCAAAATTCATACGACCTGCACGCCGAGCACGGCCCGTCAAATTTCGATGCCCGTCATCGCTTCACTGCTGCGTTTACCTATGATGTGCCCAAACTAGCGGGTCCGAATTGGATCGCGCAAGGATGGCAGCTCAACACCATCGTGACCGCGCAGAGTGGGCGGCCCGTTCCGATTGTGAGCGCGAATGATACGAGCGCGCAGAACGCTGACGTGTATCCGATACCTTCCAACTATCACCAGCGGCCTGATCTTGTTCCCGGAATCAATCCGATCAACTCCAACTGGCGATCCGCACCGGACTCAATTGGATATCTGAATGGTGCGGCTTTCGCTCAGCCCGATTACGCAGCTCCGGACAATCTGGTCGGTAGCTTTGGAAACCTTGGGCGGAATGCGATTTATGGACCGGACTACTGGAACGTAGATTTTTCGCTTGCCAAAAGCGCCCGCATCTTCGAGAGGACGACGATCCAGCTCCGGGCAGAATTCTTCAACATTCTCAATCACCCGAACTTCGCCTTGCCGAACTTCTTCGTGGACCCAGGAGCTCCCCAACAAGGCCTCATCACGCAAACTCCCGACCAGGCCCAGACCAACCCCGGCCTCGGCGGCGGCGGTCCGCGGGTGGTTCAGCTTGCGTTGAAGGTGATCTTCTAAGCAAGCAGTTTGCATCGATCCCTGTAGAGACGCAGACGCGGCTTGCTGCGTCTCTTTTTTGTGACGCAAAACCGATGGCGGCATTTCTACGTCTTGCTCACTGGCATCGTCGCCTTCGACACCGTCATGGAATACGTCGTGGATACGCTCGCCGATGCCGGTGTTTACTTTAGCGGCAGTTGGTACGATTCGACGACGGCGGCCTGTCTCGCCGGCATGACGTTTGCTGCTCTGATGGCATACGTCTGGAACCCGTGTCGGAGCACGGCGATCCTGAAAGCGAACGAAACCAATGCCGCAGCGCTTTCTAAGCCGCGCGTTTGGCTGGTCGTCGGGATTCATCATCATTCGCGGCCATGTCGCAACTAACGTTCGCCCGCAAACGCATCTCAAGTGAATTGACTTCGTCACGCAAAGCCCTGGGAAGTCGTTCGCTGAATCTCCCGAAGTGCTCCCGTATGAGGGGCACCTCAGCAAGCCAGCCATCAAGGTCAACATTGAGAAGCGTAGTGAAAGCGTCCGGTGAGATTTTCAGCCCGTGCGTGTCAATACCGGATAGGACGGGCAGTCGTCCGATGGGCGTGTCCACAGCATGGGCAGTGCCTTCGCATCGTTCGAAGATCCACTTCAGGACCCGGCTGTTCTCGCCGTAGCCCGGCCACAAGAATTTGCCCGTGTCATCCTGCCGGAACCAGTTGACGTAATAGATTCTCGGCAGCGCTGACGCTCTGGCTTGCGCACCGATTGTAAGCCAGTGCGCGAAGTAATCACCCATGTTGTAACCGCAAAAAGGAATCATCGCCATGGGGTCCCGCCGAAGGTGACCAATGGCACCGGCTGCGGCTGCGGTCGTCTCGCTGCTCGCGGTCGCGGCTAGAAAGGTGCCGTGCTGCCAGTCGAAGGCTTCAACTACCAGCGGCACAACTCCCGCGCGACGACCTCCGAAAATGATGGCGTCAATCGGAACCCCGCGCTGGTCCTCCCACTCCGCGGCAATTGCCGGGCACTGATGTGCCGGCGTGGTGAAACGTGCGTTGGGATGTGCGGCTTTCGTGCCGCTTTCGGGGGTCCAACGCCGGCGCAGCCAGTCGGTCAACTCGGATGGTGGAGTGTCGGTCATCTCTTCCCACCAGACGTCGTTGTCCCTCGTCAGCGCGCAGTTGGTGAAGATGGTGTTAGCCCGGATGGTGCATATCGCGTTCGGATTGGATTTCAAGCTTGTCCCCGGCGCCACGCCGAAGAAACCTGCTTCGGGGTTGATGGCGTAAAGCCGCCCGTCTGCTCCGAATCTCATCCATGCGATGTCGTCGCCAATCGTCTGCACACGCCAGCCCCGAAGGGTCGGAATGAGCATGGCAAGATTGGTTTTCCCGCAGGCGGAAGGAAACGCTGCGGTCATATAGCGCACCTGACCCGCAGGGCTGATGAGTTTGAGCACCAGCATGTGCTCGGCCAGCCAGCCTTCGTCCCGCGCCTGGACGGAGGCGATGCGCAGGGCATGACATTTCTTCCCAAGCAACGCATTGCCGCCGTAGCCAGATCCGTAGGACCAGATTTCGCGCGTCTCCGGAAAGTGGCAGATGTATTTCTGCTCCGGGCTGCACGGCCAAGGCGAGTCCTGCTGGTTCGGGCCGAGCGGAGCGCCCACGGAATGCAAGCCACGAACGAATTCGCCGTCTTTGCCCAGCACGTCCAAGACGCGGGCGCCAACACGCGACATGATGTGCATGTTGGCGACGACATAAGGAGAATCGGTAATTTCAACGCCGATGTTGGCGATGGGTGAGCCGAGCGGCCCCATGCTGTAGGGGATCACGTACATGGTCCGGCCGACCATGGATCCGGTGTAGAGCCGTATTAGCCTCTCCTTCATCTCACCTGGATCGTCCCAGTTGTTCGTCGGACCGGCATCATCCCTATTCTCAGAGCAAACAAAAGTTCGTTCCTCAACCCGCGCAACGTCAGCCGGGGTGGACCGCACCAGAATGCTGTTGGGACGCTTTCTGGCATTCAGGGGAATAGCGGTGCCGGTCTGCACCATCAGCCGCACCATCTCGCGGTATTCTTCGGCCGAGCCGTCGGACCAGTGCACGCGATCGGGCTTACAAATTTGTTTGATCTCCATTACCCATTCATTGAGTTTTCGATGTTCGACTTCGCCAGCGCGCAGTTCTGCACAGACAGGAGCGACACCTGCGGTACGCATGGCGCACCTCCCGGCATAGGACCTCGTGCCTTACGTTCCTCAGAGGATGGGAAGGAAGAGCGTTCGACGGCGGCGCTATCCGTTCCCTGATAGTGACCCCTTCTTCACCCTCTGGCGATCTATTCCCGTCGTTTTTCTCAGGCTGCAGCCGCATGTGATTCGGCCTCTAGCTGAGTTGTCATCTTTATCGGGATTTTTAGAGCACAAGAGATCGGGCACTTCGTTTTTGCACTCTTGCAGGCATGTTCGAATTTCTCAGCATTCCTGTGCGCCACGTCAGCCGTTACATTCAACTGAATGCCTGCAATGTGCCAGCGATGCTGCTTCTCCTCCAGAGTCAATATAGACTCGGTTTTTACATACTCTTGCCTGAGCCCGGCTCTGGTCATCTCTTGGGTAACCATCAGAGACATGCAAGAGGCCACTGCCGCGGCCAGCATTTCTGACGGACTGGTGCACGGTTCATTTCCCGTGCCGGAACTGAACGAATAAAGGGCGTTCGCGATCACGCCGCTGGACGTCGAGACCGAACCCTCTCCCGCTCCAGGGCCCCCCTTCCATATTGCGACAGCAGTGCGTGTCATAAGACCTCCTTGGGCTGTACGTCCGCCTTATGCGCTACAAGGATGGGGCTTTCTATGGATTCGCGCGTGCCCCGTCCTGGGCCGGGGCAAATTCGTAGACAGCCGAACCATGGGCAAAGCGTAGTCCACACTAAAGACAATTTATTCTATCTTCTTTTCGAATCTGAAATCAGTGACCTGAGTCACACGCCGCCGTGACCAACCGGCGGGCCTCCGGGCGTTTTTCTTCCAGGAGATCTAAAGTTTTTGCTGATGAGATCAACAAGGCTGGTGGACCGGAATGAGTTTCACAGGCGCAGCGCGTCATCGTCAGTAAGATCCGCAGTGCCGAAGCGACGCATCAGCTTTATCTTCTCAGCGATTTGTTGACGCGCGGTCCTTCACCGACGGACAGGACGTTGGTTCCGAGGGATGCCCGGACATTCAGGCGTGCCGAGAGATCGGTCAACCCGATCAATGCGCGAGGGTGTTCACGTTCCAGTTCGCGGTAGGCGAAGATGCCCATGATCTGGCATGCCGCCGCCCACGGAACAATCACGTTTTCCAGATCGGGGTCCGTGTAGTTGGCCAAAACCACCAGGGCGGAGAGTCGCTCGGGATCGACGAAAAACGTGACGCTCTTGATGTCTTCCTGCTCGGGGTCGGCAAGGTCAAGCGGCTTCACGACGACGTACTGAGCCGGAATGTCGCGCATGGGAATCACTCCCAGGAAGCGTTTCGCAACGTCGGCACTCTTCAGGTAGCGCTCGCCCTCCAAGAAATCGTCCGTCACTCGGCGGCCGCTCCAAGCGTCCATCTCGGTGCCGATTCGCCTGCCTTCTTCGGACAACTTGTTGCCGTCGGCAAGGAACCGGCAGAGGCCTTCTATGCCGCCGGGAAAGTCCCGATAGCAATTGCCTAATCCGAGACCGACACCGCCACCCCAGCAGCCGTAGGTCTGCCGGTCGAAGGCTCCCACCCGCCCCTTTGCCGCCACCGCCGCAAACAGCGCCACCACGCATCCCCATCGGCCCTGCTTGAACCGCGTCGCCTCTTGTGGGGCTGCATCGGCCCATACGAGAGCGACCGCGTGCGTCTCGAGCCCTATCGCACCCGCCACCTTGCTGTTCATGCCACTGCCTACAGTCTAGTCGCGCGTCCCTCGTCGCAACTATGACTGTCATCACCCAACCATGTGAGTCTGCTGGCTCGCGTCACGGCGAGAGGCATTGAGCGGCAATTTCCGGCGGCACCGGGTTGTAGAAGAACCAGGATGCCCACTCGAACCCGGTCACGCGGACAATTTGCGGCAAGATTTGCAAATGCCAGTGGAAGTCGTCTTCGATGGTGTTCCAATAGCCCGCTCTCGGCCGCAGAAAGGGTCTGTCCTGGAGCGATAAGTTGTAGGGTGGTCCGCCCAGGGTGTGGTCCAGCTTTTGCAGGACACCGCGTAGAATCCTTGCCAAGTTTTCAATTTGCCCAGGACTGATCCGGCTGAACGCGCTGCTGTGACATTTGGGGAACACTCCCATCTCGAACGGAAAGCGCGACGCGAATGGAGCAAACGCCACAAAATCAGCATTCTCGGCAATTAGCCGCCGACCCTTAAGCTCTTGTTGGAGCACGTCGCAGTAGATGCACCGTTCCTTCAGGGCGAAGTAGTCGCGAGCGACCATGAGCTTTGTCTTAAGTGAGCGCGGTGTTACCGCCAGGGCCATCAATTGCGAGATGGAATGACTAATGGTGTGCGCGCCGGCTCCTTCGCCGTGGTTCTTGAAGATGAGCACGTAGCGCATCCGCTTATCCCCCTCCAGATCGGTGATGCGAGCCGCGTAAGCTCTAATAACGTCAGAGATCTCATGGACTTCCAGTTCGTGCAGGCTACGGTCGTGTCGGGGTGTTTCCACGATGATCTCGTGGGCGCCCACGCCGTTCATCAGATCATGGCACCCTTCAGCGCGTCGTCCCAATTCCCCTTCGATCCGCAATAGTGGATTGGAATTGGAGACCACCCGCACCGACCACCCTGGCCCGTTGGGGGACGAGCCCGGATTGCGGATGGCGAAGACTTCCGGCGGGGTTGCAGCCTCGTTGGTTTCGCAGAATGGGCAGAACATCGTTTCCCGCACGAATCTCTTGAAGTGAAAATCCGAGGGGCGTACGGTGTTGGTCTCGGCCACGATTACCCAGCTACCGGTAAGAATATCTTTGCGCATTTGAGACATTTGGCCCTCACGGTGCGGAGTTCGGTCGCAACTTCCCGCTTATCTTTTCTGCAAAGTCTCGGAGAATTTGCGGGCGAATTTGGGTCGCCATGCTCATCCTTGTTCCCATGTACAAAAGCCGACTCGTCAGCGGCGGCTTCAAAGCAACCGCCTGCGCCAACTCGGCGGTCTCTAAGCTCCACTCGGGTCCCTGCCTATTGCGACGCCGGGCCTGCGCCCGAAGGCGGTTCCAGCACGAATTGATCATCCATGATGGGCCCATTGAGGGTCAGCTTCGTTACCTCAAGCTTGATGGAGTATTCCTCCTGTGGCCGCCAGATCTGTATGTTCGTTGGGAAAAGCACCCCATTGAATTCCCGATATTCGTCGTACAGCACGTCGGTGACGATAGACCCGTGTTCGTCATACAAGACCTGCTGGTGTGGCTGCAGATCAGTTCGGTCAAACACGGTTTTGCGCGATAGGTACCACCCGTGGCCGTTCTGTTTGATGATGTCGAGCGTATAGTCCGGCTGCAGCACCAGTTTCTGCGTCCCAGGATCGATCACCTTGTGCTCGCCCTCTTCTAGCACGGCAAGTTCGTTCTGCAGGTCTACAGCTTGCAGCAGCAGGGCGTCGTAGATCACTTGCGGCCGCAGATTCGCCAGGGGCTGCGCAGATGGTCTTGCTACGTCGTTGTTACCGACAATGAACTGGTTCTTGGGCGGAATCCACAGTTTGAACTCCTGGCCGTTACTCACCATGTCGAACACGTGGTTCTGCAAGATAGGGAAAAGTCCAGTCATCCGCAGCGAGGACGGCTTGCGGGCCAGGATGAAGCCGCGGATTTCCTGATATTCCGTGATTTTGCCCCGTTTGCTGCCGCCGACGGAAGCTGTAATGCCGACCGTGGCCTTCAGTGTCTGGATCTCGGAAGCCTCGGAGTTGATGCGCTCGATCAGTTCGTCACGTGTGGCGGTTTGAAGCGGCGCTGTGCTCGTGCGAAGAGCAACCGGGCGGGATCGGAACAAACAGCCGCCAAGCGGAACCACCGCGATCAATACGAGAATACGTAAACACCGAAAGCCATGCATCATGATGCCTTTGTCCGTCTTTGGAAGTGCGGGTCCGCACCACTGACAAAGAAAGATGACGAACAATCCTGCACATGCTATTATACTAACTAGTTAGTCAGGAGGCCAACCTTTTCGGGCAGCGCAGTTTCGTCGACCGCGCCGAAAAAAAACAGGCGAGGAGAAGTGATGGTAGCCGTTGTCGAAAAGCCGATAAAAAGCAGCGCCGAACCAGCCAGCCGGTTGGCAATCCTAAGGGCAGCGACGGAGGAGTTTGCGCTCAAAGGATACGCGGGTGCTCGAACCGAAGGAATCGCCCGCGCGGCGGGAGTGAATCACGGGCTTCTATTTTACCACTTCAAAACAAAAGAGCAGCTCTACAGCGAGGTGCTGGAAGACATATTTTCCGAATGGTTCGAATGCGTTTTCCGCGCACTCGATCAGAAAGCATCGGCACAGGAACGCTTGCTCGCGTACGTCAATTCCTATTTTGACTTTATTGTGGAGTTTCCTCTCGCTCCAAAACTCGTGCAGCAAGAACAATTGCGCCAGTGCAGCGCAAGGTCGCAGCCTCTGCACAGGATGGTAGAGCGGTATATCCGCCCGGTTCACCGCAAACTGGTGGCGCTGCTTAGGGAGGGCATTTCCAGTAGAGAATTTCATGATCTCGACGTTGAGCACTGCATCCACTCGATTTCAGCGTTAATTCTCTTTTATTTCACCAGCAATCTGGCGGTCGAGTCGTTGGAAGGCGTGGAGTTGTGTCCTCGGCCGCGCATCGAGGCACGCCGTAAAGCGGTTCTTGATTTCGTTTTCAAGGCTCTTTTCACGGTAGCTGACGGGCATGAATCCCGAAAGGGGTGATCGAGTTTGGTCGCTATTGCCCTTCCGAGAGTACAGCACCGCAACTTGCTCTCGGCTCCCGAGAAGCCGGATTGCGCGTGGCTGTGAACTCGAGGTTTTCCGTCACGGCTGGAGCGCACAAGGAAGCTCTGGAGGAAGGGAGGAGGCAATGAAGCAGCAGCGTTTTCGCATTCTCATCTGCGACACCGACGTGGAAACACTTATCGGCCTCGAACGAATGCTGGAGGACGCAGGCTTCGACACCACCACGACTTGGGATGTAACTGATCTCGCACGATGCTCCGAGTGTGACTTTTTCCATCTGCTAATCGTAGGCGACCATCCGCCGCAAATGGATGCGGAGGCAATTTTGAAGGATCTGCGAGGAAAAGATCTTCGGGGAATTGACGTTTCCTGTGTAGTCCTAAAGTGGGATGTAAGCGCATGCGACAGTGAACGCCTTCGTTCTGCCGGCACGACGGCTGTCGTTTCCAGACGAAACTACGCCTCGATTCTCGAGCAAGCAAAAGCTTGTTTGGGGGGGTATCCGAAGTGCGGAAGGCGGGTTAAAACCGAACACAGCATTGAATGCGCCAAAGGACCACACGAGAACACCATGTGCAACTTTGTCAAAAGCTGGAAGCGGGTTCGGTCAAGATTCGGGTTGAGACCATTGATTATGTCCTGAAGCGCTACCGCGACGATATGCTCTGCAGAAAGCAAGTCGAGGCGGAGATTGACGCGCGACTGGGCCAATACGAGCGCTGGTTGCGTGAAGCACAGGGGTTACCCAACGCTGGCCAGCCTGATTGTGAACGCAGGGAAATCCCTGCCACCGCCGGCTGTGCCGAATGATGCACAGGGGGGAGTCATGTCCGCCCACACACTACCGAGCGAAGAAAACGCCGAGCGCGCATTTCGAATGGATGACGCGATTCATGAGCTGCTGATGCACTCAGCTTCGGAACCACCCGCGCCGCCTCTGCCCAAGGATGCCACCCTGCCCGAGCCGGTCTTCCCGCAGTATCCCGAACTGCTCAATGACCCCGGCCCAGATGCGCCACTGGAAAAGCGGCAGTGGACGCGGCAGCAGATTTACCGCAAGATGCGCGGTTGGCTGTTTCCTTACATCCGCTCGCGTGTGCTTCCCGGCGACTTCCATCCCATCACGGCTTATCTGTTTACGGATTACAAGTGCAATCTCGACTGCTGGTATTGCTGGGCATTTAACAACCGGGTCAGAGGAATGACTGAAGATATTGCTCGCCGCTCCATTGACTGGCTCTACGACCAGGGTTGCCGCGCTCTCGCACTGATGGGAGGCGAGCCGCTGCTCCGGCCCCAGTTCGCGCATAAAGTCGTCTATTATGCCGCCAAGAAGGGTTTCTGGATTTACATCGGAACCAACGGTCGCTTGCTCCGCCCGGAGGTGACCGACCGCCTAGGCGACGCGGGCGTGGCCGTCATCAACCTGGCTCTCGATGCCTGGGAAGAAAAGCCAGGCTTGCCCAAGGCGCTTGTTCCTGTAGAGAAGAACCTCGGGTACCTGATTCGCAAGCAGTACGTCTACGGGTACATGGTGTTCTTCAACATGAACATCTGCCGGAATAATCACGAAGATGTTCGTTTGCTCACCGAGTACGCGCACGACCACTATTTCGCTACCGACTACCACATTAATGAGACGCCCATGCTCGAACCGGATGACCACTTTAAGCACGTGTACGACAACCCGACTTATATTCGCCCCGAGGACTGGCGGGCTGTGGACGAACTCATTGACTGGATCATCGATAAGAACCGGACAGGTTATCAGATGGTGAACTCCGTGCAGAGGCTGCGCGAGATGAAGGCGTTTGTGCGGATGTCTTCGGGGCTCGACGTGGGCAAGGTTGGCTGGTATGGGGATGGCACCTGCACCAACGAGGACATGGTCAAGCTGCTTGCGTCTACACCCGGCATCGTTCCCGACGAAAACGGCGGCCTTCGTTTTGCCGACTGGAACTGCCGGGCAGGCCAGAACAATGTGGTCATCCGTACAGACGGCACTGTGGCCCCTTGCTTCCCTATGTACTCGTCGACCTTCGACTGGGGCAACATCGACAGCCCCAGATTGGACACCACGCAGTTGACCAATCTGAAGAACACCTGCCAACGCCACTGCTTCTCAACGCTCAACCACAATCTAGGCTACTGCTACAACGACGCTCGCGTGATTAAGTGGCTGTGGAAACAGGCGAAGAACCGATTCCAGGGAGGGGCGAAAAGCTTCGAAGATTAGCAGCAGGGCGTGTCAGGAGACCCTCGGCTAAGACCGGCGTTTCGACGCGCCCGTATAGTAATTGAAGTGATGATGCTCATCACATGAAAACAATTCGTGTAATTACGATTGCGCGCGAATATGGCAGTGGGGGCGCCGCCATCGGGCAGGAGCTTGCCACTCGCCTTGGCTGGAAGCTGCTGGATCGCGAACTGATCCTCGAACTTGCCCGCCGCGCTCATGTGCAGCCTTCCGAGGTGTCACAGATGGATGAGCACCCAAGCTCGTTCATTGCGAGACTGCTCAAGGTATTCTGGCTGGGCAATGCTTATCCCTGGTCCGGTCCTGCTCCCGACGTCGTCGATCCGGACTACCTGGCCGAACTCAGCGCAATCGTAATTCGTGAGGCTGCCAAATTGGGGCAGTGCGTGATTGTGGGTCGCGGAGCACAGTGCGTCCTGCAGGAACGTGAGGATGCTTTCCATGTCTTCGTGTACGGCTCAAGGCAGGAGAAACTCAAGCGGATCCAAAATCGGTATCCTACGAACACTGAGTGCGAAGCGTCTCTCGACGAGTTCGACCGCATCCGCGCAGCATACATTCGCACGTACTACCACAGCGATTGGACCGACCGGCACCTTTACCATTTGATGATCAATTCGGACGCGGGTATCGATCGGGCCGTAGCGGTAATCCTCAATGCGGCAGGATTGGCGGCCCCGGAGAAGCGTTGACACGCTTTAGTGATATCGAGCACCGGAGGAGGTTCGGGGAAAGGCGAGAGGCGCGACAGCAGGCGGTGGACACGCCAGCGAAGGCATCATCCAGTGTTGCCGGTTCCGCGAAGTCGCCGCGAGTCAGCTCTGCACCATCCAGTTTTGGCGCTTGTTGTGGAGTGCGCGTCTTGAGGCGCAAACAATATCCTCTTTGCGCCAGTAACGCAGCAGCACGTCGTGCGACACGTCCGGAAGCACCTCTAATCAAAAGCATATTCAACCCGATGGTGACAAACATTATGACGATACAACGTTCGGTGGAAATCTGGCATAGGTTCAATCCTTCATTTGGCAGTATGCTTTTATTCAAAAGAAGCACACATCTCCACCGGGCCACAATGGCTTGAGACAGCTATGCCCCTTCAGGAGAAGCAACGAACTACGTCAATCTTGGCAAAACCGGCCTCAAGGTCTCCCGCATCTGTCTCGGCTGCATGACCTACGGGACCCCCGCCACCGGTAAAATTAAACCTGGCAGCCATGCCTGGGCTCTGAACGAAGACTCCACCGGGCCACAATGGCTTGAGACAGCTATGCCCCTTCAGGAGAAGCAATGAACTACGTCAATCTTGGCAAAACCGGCCTCAAGGTCTCCCGCATCTGTCTCGGCTGCATGACCTACGGGGCCCCCGCCACCGGTAAAATTAAACCTGGCAGCCATGCCTGGGCTCTGAACGAAGAAGAGAGCGAACCCTTCTTTCGTCAGGCGCTTGATCTCGGGATCAACTTCTTCGACACGGCCAATGTTTATTCAGGCGGTGCCAGCGAGGAGGTGCTTGGGCGGTTCTTGAAGGCCAATATCCGCCGCGAAGCCGTCGTCATCGCCACTAAGGTCCACGGCGTCATGCGCGACGAACCCAACGGCCATGGTCTCTCCCGCAAGGCCATCTTTTACGAACTCGACCAGAGCCTCCGCCGTCTGCAGACCGACTATGTTGACCTCTACCAGATTCACCGCTGGGATTACGAAACGCCGATCGAAGAGACGCTGGAGGCGCTGCACGATGTGGTGAAATCCGGCAAGGTGCGATATATCGGCGCTTCGTCCATGCACGCTTGGCAATTCACCAAAGCTCTCTATCTCGCCGACCTTCGCGGCTGGACCCGTTTCATCTCGATGCAGAATCATTACAACCTGCTTTATCGCGAAGAGGAGCGCGAGATGATCCCGCTTTGCGAGTCCGAGGGTATCGGCGTTATTCCCTGGAGCCCTCTCGCGCGTGGCCGCCTGGCTCGTCCGTGGCAAGGCGAACCCACCAGACGCTACAAAACGGACCAGTTCGGGAAGAGCATGTACTCGCAGACCGAAGAAGCTGACCGCAGAGTTGTGGACCGTCTGGGTCAGGTCGCAGAACAACGTGGTGTTGCCCGCGCGCAGCTTGCTCTCGCCTGGCTGCTCAGCAAGCCGGTCACATCGCCCATTGTTGGCGCAACCAAGCCGCATCATCTTCAGGACGCCGTAGCAGCGCTTTCGCTCCGTCTGACGCCGGAAGAGGTTGCATCTCTTGAGGAGCCATATGCGCCACATCCTGTGCTCGGCTTCAGTTGAGCTCGAACCCACAGACGACGACCTGATTCACGTTGACCCGCTTCGGTGAGTCTGTGGAAATTGTGATTCGAATTCTAGTTTTGGCTCCGACACAACGGGCGCAATATATGTCGAGAGGAGGCATCTCAGCTCCATCGACTCAGCGCTCATTTAAGCGCGAGAACGCACCAGAACAATGGAAGGTAGCCAGCGACAGTGGCGGTTCTTGAGCCATGCTAAGCATGATTGATCCAATGGGCTGTGTAGTCCTGGTTATTATCGGGGCTGCGATCATAGGGATCGTGCGCATGTGTGTTGATCGCGCACTGGCGTTTTTCAGGGGCGCAGGCAGGAAGCGTCAAAAGAGTGCAGTCTCGCTCTAGTCTGGCCCCCTGTCTTAGCCAAGCGATTGCGGTCGGAGCGAGACTGGGTGTCGTCCCCGATTTCAGAACTAGCGGGCAACAGACTCAAAGACCATTGTATTCAGCAATTCGTTCTGGGAGCCAATCCCGCAGCGCAGGCATCAAATAGAACCGCGGCAAAAGGAGATCGTCATCCGGTCGGAGCAGCCCCTCCGCTACTGCGATTCCTGCGAGTGCCGTGCGCGGGTAGATTCGCAGTCCTGCTGTGACCTTCAGCCCGTCAAGGTGCAGAAACTCGGCAAACTCCAGGCTCTCCTCGACGGTCTCCTTTGTTTCTGCGGGCCCTCCTAGCAAGAGAAATCCCTGCCGCTTTATGCCCACGTCAGCGAATAATTCAGAAATTACTTTTACCTCGACGGTGTTGAACTCCTTCTTTAGCTGCCTCAACATCGGTTCTGACCCGCTTTCGAAACCGAGGCTTACCTGAGTGCACCCCCCCTTGGCCATCAGCTCGACCAATTCGATGTCCACCCATTTCGGATAAACAATAGACCACCAATCGATCCCAAGGTCCGCCTGGATCATCTTTCTGCAAAGCTCTTTTGCATACGAAAGCGGCAGATTGAAGGTGTTATCCACGAAATGAAAATTGCGGAATCCGCATTTCCGCAGCTCTGCCACCCACTTTACGACCAATTCGGGGGAGCGTTGGCGGACCGGTCTCCCTTCAATCGCACTGGTCGAGCAGTAAATACAGTCCAGGGGACATCCTCGTCTGCTCTGGACCGGAATCCGTGTGCTGGGGTTGTCGTCTGAATGCAGCCAAAGGCGGGGCTCAGGCATGGGGAGCGCATCGAGGTTCTCAGCAAAGCCCCTTGCCGTCGGTGACCTTCCCGGCAGATGAAACGAAGGAGGTGCGTCTTCTTGAGCACCATGCTCCACCCACGATAGGAGCGCAGGGAACGCCAGTTCGCCTTCGCCTTGAATCCCCATATCAGCCCCCAGGTACATCAGGGCGCTCTCGGGGAAAATGCTGTAGCCTGCGCCGCCCAGCACAACGGCGGCCCGCGAAGCGCTGCGACACACGGACACGACCTTCCGCGATAGTTCAAGAAAGAAGTGCGGTGCCTGCATGTTCTGATCATCGATATTCCTGACCGAAATACCGATAACGTCGGGGCGGAATTCTCCAATCCTCTCCCGGATGGCCGATTCCCAGTCGGTGGTGGACGTGGCAGCCAGTAAGAGCACCTCGTGGCCAGCTTTCTCAGTTGCAGCGGCGACGCATGCCAGCCCCAGGGGCAGCGGTGTCTCGACACCCGCTTCGTTGATGACCGAGATGAGCAAAATCTTCACTTGTCCCAACCCTGAACGTGTACGCTCCGAACTCTGAAAGATCCCAACTAAGACGATACTCGCAATCGAACGGCGGAACCGTGATGATGCCCGCGTCGCGTCATGCTTGGGAGCCTCGGGATATGAAGAGCGCGGCTGAGACAAAATCCAACACCGCTTTGCGTCGTCTATTTCAGGCTGAAGTGAGCCCTGCGCGAATGCTGGTTCTATGCGGCGACTGTCTTTGCCTTCTGTTGAGTCAGCTCCGACTCTGCTTGCAGCCAATCGTCTAGTTCGTGCCCGTCGTCTCTCCCGCGTTGCTCGTACAGTTCGTGAGCACGACGACGGATTTGCTCTTGAAGATCACTGGTAGATTCGGTTGTTTGGTTGATTGTCCTTAGCGGAGGGGGCATTGTGGTCGTAGGCTTCATTGTGATGTCACTCCTTTGCAGGCAATGGTTGACGGGCTCTGTTGATGCTTCCTTGCCACCCGGCTATGCGGCTTGAACGCTTGAACCCTCGCCAAAAGCCATTTCTTCGGCACCGACTGAAAAATTAGTTCATCTTCAGGGACGGTAAAGTCGATTCCGCAGTGCGGGCACGTGAACTCCTGGCTCGGAATGGTCACGTCCCACGCCGTCCGTTGACCTGTATGCAACCGCCAACTCACCGCAGTTGGGCATCGGACAACTCGACCCTGCCGCAATATCATCGTGCTCGTTCCAGTCATCTGGCATGGTGTCCGTCTTTCAACCGCGAGCATCATGGACTAATCGTTTTGGAGTCGGGACCGCACTTTTGACCGATTGTGGCGTCTGATCCCAAGCCTCACAACAGCAGGGATTGCGGCTGCTCCCCAGATCGAGAACAGAAGCAGGTACACATCTTTCAGCGAAATACCGATGTTCTCAAGGGACCAACGAACCACGAAAGCGCCCGTGAGTCCGAGGAGAATGTCGGCCCCTGTCCCGAATCCGTCGTCCCCTGCGATCGTGCCACCGGCCCAACCGGCCAGCGCTGCGGCAAGTAACCAAATGGAATAGAACATCCCCAGCCTCGATAAACCATGTCACGCTAGTCGAGGAGAACAACATTAAGCAGCGAGCTATGGACTTGCAGCCCGCTCCCGCTATAGTCAACGAAGCCCAACTTTCTGAACCTATTCATGAAAAAACTAACCCGCGACCGGGTTGTGCCGATCATTTCCGCCAGCATCTCCTGACTGATCTTGGGAACTACCGTCTCGGGTTTGCCTTCCTTGCCAAAATGAGCGAGCAGCAGAAGAATCCGGGCCAGCCTTTTTTCGCTGGAATTAAATAGCTGATCAACCAGATCTTCTTCGTATCGGATGTTCCGCGCCAATAAATGTGCCACGAACATGTCGGAAAAGGTGTGCTCACGGTGAAGCGCTCGCATCATGGCCTTCTTGTCGATTCGCAGAACAGCGCAATCTGTCATCGCGGTCGCAGACCCCATGCGAACAGCCTGACCTGCCAGCGCACCTTCACCGAAGAACTCGCCGTCCCCTAATATGCCAATGGTTGCTTCCTTGCCATCATTGGACACGACCGTGAGTCTTACCTTGCCGGTCTGGATATAAAACACTGCGTCACTGGGATCCCCTTGGGCGAAGATTGTTTGTTTCTTCGGGAAAAGCACAAATTTCCTGCCCTCGCCGATGGTTGCGAGGAATGCATGGGGGTCAAAATCGCGTCTCTTCTTAGCCGCCGCACGGGGATCCATTACTTTCCCCCGTTGCACTAATATCACGTGCCAATTTGGATGGTCTGTCGGGCATCCTACGTACATGGAAAAGTTTTGTTCGTTCGCACGCCCGATTTCGGGGGCCTCGTTTGAAGTAGCGGAATCGCTTTAGCTGTTGGTCACGTTTGGTGCGTCTTGAAGCGGTCAGTATTGCTCAGTATCAGGGTCGTATCCAGCATAGTGTTGATAGGTCTTCGAGAGGGGGTTCGTCATGCCCGACCAGACTTCCTGTCTCGCACCCCATAACGGCCGAGTTCATTCCCAGCCTAGCGAGCGGACGAATACCGCAGGGAAGCAAGTCAGCAACACAATACTTCTATCGATCTCCGATAGCGACTACCGCTCACTTCGTCCTCATCTCGAATACGTCAGCTTGCCAAGCCATCTCGTCCTTCACGAGGCGGGTGGAAAGCTGGAATTTGCGTATTTCCCGAATCGAGGTTTGATTTCTCTTGTAGTCGTAATGAAAGATGGAAAAACGGCCGAAGCTGGCATAGTTGGAAATGAGGGCTTTACAGGAACACCGGCGGCGGTTGGCCTGAGCAGGGGCCCGCTGCGGGCGGTGGTACAAATCACGGGGGATGGGTTTCGGGTAGAGGTCGGAGCTTTGCAAAACACTTTGGAATCCGCTCCACACCTTCAATTGTTGTTGAACCGCTATGCAGTAGTTCGGGGTATGCAGGTTGCACAAACAGCCGCGTGTAATCGGCTGCACGATATTGAGCAGCGCCTTGCGCGGTGGTTGCTAATGACTCAGGATAGAGTGGATTCAGAGTCGCTGCCCATCACCCATGATTTTCTCGCAACGATGCTAGGGACAGATAGACCTACCGTGAGCTTGGCAGCGGGTGTTTTGCAGAGGAAGGAACTCATCGAATACACCCGTGGTGCAGTGAAGATCGTGAACCGCAAGAAACTTGAAGACTCCGCCTGCGAGTGCTACGGGGTTATCCAACAGTACGATGGCGAGCTGGGCTTGAAATAAGTCCGCGAGTGAAGACTCTCCCTGTTCTTATTGCCGACTCGAAACACCAAGGAGAGCAGTGGGCTAGTTCTTATTGATTGTTGAATAATATAGTGACATTTCTAGCTGGGTATGCTATCGTCGGCCCATGGGAAATCCGGCGGGAGTGCGGCGAGATTTTCAGGCACTGGAGCAGCGACGCTTGCGGGCGGCGCGGTT
>Ga0208563_1000913_pt1 | contig 22324 bp, 29 predicted proteins | sample June2015DPH_17_1_2_FD_184717 | JGI IMG/M metagenome (GOLD analysis project Ga0208563, IMG submission 184717) | Peatland microbial communities from SPRUCE experiment site at the Marcell Experimental Forest, Minnesota, USA - June2015DPH_17_150... | ecosystem: Environmental > Terrestrial > Soil >... | reverse complement strand
CCGTAGAGAGTGAGGGCGAGCGTGCGCGGGATGGGCGTCGCCGTCATCACCAACACATCGGGCTCGGGGTCGGTGCGCCTGGGATCGGTGAGCTTCGAATCAGTGGAGCGCCGGGCGTCCCCGCCCGGCGGGACGGGGCGGAGCCCCGTCACCACACGAGCTTCGTCGGATTTCTTCATCAGCTTCAGGCGTTGCATTACTCCGAAGCGGTGCTGCTCGTCCACTACCACCAGGCCTAGCTTTTCGAATTCGACTCGGTCTTGAATCAGCGCGTGCGTTCCGATGACTAGTTGCGCGTTGCCTTGCGCGATGTGGCGGCGCACGTCGCGTTTACGGTCCTGTTCGAGCGAGCCGGTCAGGAGCACGATGCGGTATCCGGCTCTTTCGAGAATCTGGCGAGCGGAAAAATAATGCTGCTGCGCCAGAATTTCAGTCGGCGCCATCAGCGCGACCTGGTAGCCGTTTTCAATGGCGATGATCGCGGCTTGGAAGGCGACAATCGTCTTGCCCGATCCCACGTCGCCCTGCAGCAGCCGCCGCATGGGGCAAGGCGTCTGCATGTCGGTGGCGATTTCTTTCAGCACTCGCTTCTGCGCAGCGGTCGGATGAAACGGCAGTATCTTCTTAATCGCCTCGCGCACGCCGCCGTCAAGCTGAAAGACGATTCCAGTTTGCGCCTTCTGCTCTCGGCGCTTGAGTTCCAGCCCGAGCTCGATGAAAAAAAGTTCATCGAAGATCATCCGGATGTGCGCCTCCGTCCGCGACGATTGCAGATCGGCAAAGCTTTCGCCCGCATCGGGCCAGTGAACTTTCCACAACGCTTCGCGCGGAGACACCAGGCTCAGATGCGCGCGCACCGCAGCGGGAATTGCATCGGGAAGATCGGGACTTAAATTTTCGAGCGCCCCTCGGATCACGCGCCGGAACCAGCGCGGCGTGAGTTTGCCCTGGCCGGTCGATTCGTAAATCGGAACGATTCGTCCGATCTCAAGCGAGGCGGCTGCCTTTTTTTCGGCCTCGTCGGCGCCGCCTTCTTCGTTGATGTCGCCGAGAATCTCAAATTGCGGCTGCATGATCTGCAGTTCGCCGTCGCGACCCTCTTCGACCTTGCCGTAGAGCGCCAGCATCTGTCCGGGCTGGAAGCGGCCTTGAAGATAGGCGGCGTTAAACCAGATACACTTCAGCCGGGTGCGGCCCTGTCCGACCGTGAGCTGGAAGATGGGCATGCGGCGCGTGCGAAACAGTCCCGAGTTGCGGACTTCGGCAATCACGGTCGCCATTTCTCCGGCGCGCAGTTCGGCGACCGAACGCGGGTTCAGTCGGTCTTCGTAGCGGAAGGGCAGGTAGTGCAGCAGATCGTCGACGGTTGCAATATCCTTGGCGCCAAGGACCTCGGCCAGGCGCGGGCCGATGCCTTTCACATACTGCACTGGAGTGGACGGGTCCAGCATCTCAAGCGATGTTAGCAGGAGCGGAGGTCGGCTTGGGCAAGAGCCAGACCAGAGTCCGGAGGTCAAGAGTCCGATGATGAAGAATTTTCTCGACGCGCTCGTGGCCGTGCTCGCAGGCAACGCGATCTATTTCCTGCTCATGCCACATCTGCCCGCGGCGGCGCGGCATGCGCTTTTCAAGGAAGACTGGGGCCTGCTGGTGGATTTCTCGATCTGCGCGGTAATCTTTGCCGCGGTGAAGTATGCGCGGCGGCATGAAGAATGAGCTCGGCAAACCCAGGCTGCGACGGATGTGTCCGAATCATCGTCGGGACGCCCAGACAGGTGAATGGAGTGCTGCAGGCCATGCGCGAGGCGGCGAAAGGCCGGGTCTGAGGCCGGGCCGCCCTAGTCCCCGCCGGCTGTCTTTTGCGGGCTGGTTTTCGCGATGGCTGCGGCCACGATCTGGGCGACGTCGAGCAACTCCGGTGGGGTGTCGGTGGCCGCCGCCAATCCGTCGCGCAGCATCGAGTTGCAGAACGGGCAGGCGGCGGCGACCACGCTTGCGCCCGTTGCCACCAGCTCCTGGGCGCGCTCCAGATTGACGCGCTTGCCCGACTCTTCTCCCAGGAACATCAAACCGCCGCCGCCGCCACAGCAGAAGCCGCGTTCGCGCGCCCGCGGCGGATCCACAACCTGGCCGAAACGCGCCATCACGTCCCGGGGTTGGTCATAGACGCCGCGATATCGTCCCAGGTAGCAGGCGTCGTGAAACACCATGCTCTTCTGCGCGGCGGTGTCGAGCGGCAGCTTGTCGCGGTAGCGGGCCAGCAACTCGCTGTGGTGCTCGATGGCAATGTTGCCGCCGTGTTCCTTCCAGTCCTCGCCAATCGTGCGCACGCAGTGCGGGCAGATCGAAACCATTTTCTTCACGCCGCCCTCGCGAATCTGCTCCAAATTTCCCTGCGCCAGTTCGCCGAACAGATAGTCGTTGCCCAGGCGCCGCACCGGATCGCCGCTGCACTTCTCCTGGCGCAGAACGCCGAAGCTGATCCCCAGATGATTCAGCACCTCCACCAGTGCCAGCAGAATCTTCCGTCCGTTCGGATCAAACGATCCCAGGCATCCCATCCACAGGCAGTATTCCTGGGTTCCGTCGAAGTACGGCAGGCCGTTCTTCTCGATGAACTTTTCCCGATCCGACGGCGGAAATCCCAGCGGGTTCCCCTGCCGCTCCAGCGTGACGAACATTTCGCTGCCGTAGCTGTTATCCCACTTGCCGGTATTCACCGCGCCGCGCCGCAGACCCACGATCAACGGCAGATGCTGGATGCCCACCGGGCACTGGAACTCGCAGGCCCCGCACGTGGTGCACTGGAAAGCCGCTTCCATGGAAAGGTACTTGCCCAGCAGCAGTTCGCTGCTCTGCGGCCCGAACTCTTTCAGGTAATGCCGGGTGCCCAAAACGATCTCTTTGGGATTCAGAATCTTTCCGGTGTTGTTGGCCGGACAGTGTTCGGTGCAGCGGCCACACTCGACGCAGGTGTAGGCCTGCAGACTGGTGATCCGGGTCAGATCCTTGCCGGTGTCGAGGCCGAAATCTTCGTCGCCCCCCAGCGGCGGGATGCGGCTGAAGCCGTCGCGCTTCAGAAACACCGTCAACGGGCTTAGCACGAGGTGCATGTGCTTGGTGCCGGGAATCAGCGTCAGGAAAAACAGGAGCATCAGCGTGTGCGCCCACCACACCGTCCAAGCGGTTACGCTGCCTTCCGGCACCCAGAACCTGGCCAGGTAGGTGATCATCAACGCGAAAATCAGGAAAGCGATCAGGCCAGATTCCGGAGAGAGCGGCTCCAGCCATTTCGGCCGGAGGACGAACCGGCGGAAGGCCAGCCCCGTGATCGAGATGGCCACGGCCACGGCGAACACGCCGGCAAACAGGAAATAAAAACGCGAGAAGCCGCCATCGGACAGGAAGCCCAGGCCGAATCCTTCGGCGAAGTGGTTGATCGTCACCAGGGCGAAAGCGCAGAAGCCCCAGAACACAAAGGCATGCGCCAGGCCGGGCAGCGGCCTCTGGGTAATGACCAGTCCCTGCGCGGCCACCTCCCAGAGCACTTTGCGGATGCGCGGGCCAATGGGCCGCAGTTGGAAGTCGGCGTCCGGCTTCGATGCCAGGATGGTAGCGAGCGCTGCGCCGAACTTCCGCCAAAACAGAAACACCGAAACGCAGATGGCAATGAGCAGGACGACTTGTCCCGGCCAGTTCATACAGGGATGCCTCCAGATGACCCAACAGTCTAACGTAGCCGCCAGTCGCGATGCACTAGAGCAACAGTCTGAATCCCGCGAACTGAGTGCACTGCAAGACTTGCGACATTCAGGACCCCTACCAGATCATTACCTGGGTTCCACCCGAGGGCGGCGGCCCGAACTACGATGGGATGTAAAGAGGGCACTTAGCAATTCGCCGGTCGCACTTAGCTTTAGTTCGTCGGGGAGTCCACCCCAGTGACGAAAGCCGCGTCCTTAAATGCCAAGAACTAAAGGTCAAAAGCTAAAGGCTGGTTCCCCTTCCCAGCCGGGTATATACTGCTCCCGTACTTTTGCAGTAACCGGCTATGGCTGGAGACGGGGCACATTTTCATTTTCATACAGCTCCGTGAATAGAACGCTGGCGCAGGGATCTTAATATCATTCGCCCTGGACGATCGGCGGGGGCGGGAATCGCTTGAGCGGTGCCTTCCCCGAGAGAGGTCTTACTCGTGGACTTCGTATTCATACGCCTTCTGTTTGTCATCATCGTCGGTGTCGTCTGCTTTCTTATTCGTCCGTTTAACCTGCCCTCAAGTCTGGCTGCCGCCGTCGGTCTGTTGATCGGCATCGCCATCGTCGTGTTCGAGTGGAGGTTGCGCGCGATGAGCCTGAAGCGCCTGATTGGGGCCGCCATCGGCAGCGTGCTCGGCATCGTTGGCGCTTATCTTTTCGCGCTCGTCATTCGCAACAGCATCTCTCCAAGCCCTACCCAAAGTTTCCTGCAGATCATGGTCATGATGATCATGGCCTACGTGGGATTGGCGGTCGGCGCCAGTAAAGGCGACCTGCTCAATCTGGCGGCGCTCGGCGGGATCTTCGGCGGCGAGAAGTCGGGCAAGAAGAGTTACAAGATCCTGGACACCAGCGTCATTATTGACGGCCGCATCGCCGACATCGCCGAGACCGGTTTCCTCGACGGCCTGATTGTGATCCCGCAGTTCGTGCTCCGCGAATTGCAACTGGTGGCCGATTCCGCCGACTCGCTCAAACGCAATCGCGGCCGCCGCGGCCTCGACATCCTGCAGCGTCTCCAGAAAACTGCTTCGGTCCAGATCCAGATCGTGGAAGACGACTTCCCCAGCGTCCGCGAAGTCGATATGAAGCTCATCGAACTGGCCAAGCTGTATGAAGGCAAGATCATCACCAACGACTTCAACCTCAACAAAGTCGCGCAGTTGCAGGGCGTGCCCGTGCTCAACATCAACGAACTGGCCAACTCGCTCAAGCCGATTGTTCTGCCCGGCGAAGTGATGCGGGTATTCATCCTGAAGGAAGGAAAAGAATACAACCAGGGCGTCGCCTATCTCGATGACGGCACCATGGTGGTGATCGATAACGCGCGCAAGATGATCGGCAAGACCATCGATATCTCGGTGACCTCGGTCTTGCAAACTACCGCGGGCAAGATGATCTTTGGCAAGTGGGATGAGCGCACGACGGGCCGCCACGACACCAAAGGAGTGTTGCCGCCTCCGGTGGTCGCGCCTCCGGCAACAGGAACCAGTGGACCGCCCTCCGACCCGGCAAAAAAGCCCACGTCGGTGGCCGACCGGGCAGCCGACTAGGCTCTGGGCTTTATGCGTTAGACCCAAAACCTGAAGCCTGTACTATACTGATCGCCCCTATGAAGGTGTTTGTCATTGTTCCCGCGGCCGGACTAGGCACGCGCATGGCCCCGCCCTCGCCCGCCCCCTCGGCCGAAAAGGCCAGAAAAAGAGCGCCGACCAAACAGTTCAAAGAACTGGGCGGCGTGCCCATTCTTGTCCACACGCTGCGTAAGTTCGCCGCCGCCCCTGCCGTCTACGAAATCATCGTCGCATTACGCAAGGACGAGATTGCCGGCTTTCGCACCCAAGTCGAAAAGCAGTACCCGGAAATCCTGAGCAAGCGCCTGCAGATGGTCGAAGGCGGCGAACATCGCCAGGACTCGGTGGCCAGCGCCCTGGCCCACACTGCGGCCGATCCGGAAGACATCGTCCTGGTGCACGATGCCGTTCGCCCCTTTGTTACCCCCGAAATCATTGCCAGTGTGATCGAGGCCGCGCACAAACATGGAGCCGCCATCGCGGGCTGGCCCGCCGTGGACACGGTGAAACAGGTGGAACGAACCGCGGACGGCGCACTCATCAAAGCCACCATCCCGCGCGCGAGCATCGTGATGGCGCAAACCCCGCAGGGCTTTCGCTACGACATCCTGAAGAAAGCCTTTGACGACGCCATCACCGACGGCTTCATCGGTACCGATGAGGCTTCACTGATCGAGCGCGCCGGCCTTCCCGTCGTAGTCGTCATGGGTTCGCCGCGCAACATAAAAATCACGACGCCGGCGGATATGGAACTGGCCGAGTTCTATCTGCAACACGAAGACAGGAACAGACCTTGAATCCTGAAACGCGGAAACCTGAAATGCGCATCGGCTACGGTTGGGACTCACACGAATTCAAGCCGGGCATTCCGCTCAAGATCGGCGGCGTGACTCTGGCGCACGACAAAGGTCTCGGCGGCCATTCCGACGGCGACGTTCTGCTGCACGCGATCACCGACGCGCTGCTCGGCGCCATCGCGGGGCCCGACATTGGATCGCTGTTTCCGCCTTCCGACCCGCAGTGGAAAAACGCCGACTCCGCCTTGTTTCTGCGAGAAGCGTTGCAGCGGGTCAAGAGCGCGGGCTACGAACTGGTGAACCTGGATTCCACGCTGATCCTGTCCACTCCAAAAATCGGCCCGCATGCGGACGCGATTCGCAAACGCGTCGCCGAGCTGTGCGCGATTCCCGCAGACTGCGTCGGCATCAAAGCAAAAACCCCAGAAGGCATGGGCACCGAAAACGCCGCGATTGCGAATGCGGTGGTGTTGCTGAGTCGCGTCTCCACAAATCGGGGAGAGGCAAAATGAAGAAACTCGGCGATTTCCATGACGGCTGCCTTGAGGGATTTTGGGTCGACGACCCGGTCGTTCACATTTTTCTCTCCGACGGCACTGAGCGCTTCGCGATAGTTGCCAACGGTGTTGCGGCGCTGGCTGCCAATGAGTTCAGAAAGGGTCACATCATCTTCGACGTTGAGACTAAGACACACGAGGAACTAACTTCAGAGGACATAAGGTTGCTCTATGACGTTCACTCGGGCGAAGCGGGGCAGGAGCAGTGCAGTAAACTCCTCAAGAACGCACAAGAGCAAAAATTAGCAGCCTTGGAAATCACTCCTAGTTACGGAGCGTCATTCATCATTTTGGCCCGATCCTTTGAACTACTCGATCGAAGGGATTGGTCGGAGAGGTACGTCTCGCGCCTAGCCGCCACTCGATCCGACCTTCTGCGCTAACTCCGCATGCTTCGCCCTCGCCGCCGCGATGAACGCGCGGAAAATCGCGTGCGCCGACTCGGCCACTTCCGGCCCATCGTTCACACTTCGCTCCGGATGCCACTGCACCGCCAGCACAAAATGTCCGGGAGCGGTACCTTCCAGAGCTTCGATGATTCCGTCCTCCGGGGAACGCGCCACCACTCGCAAACCATCGCCGACCGCGTTCGCGGACTGGTGATGCGAAGAATTCACGGCCAGCGTCTTCGTCGCGCCCACAATTTCCGCCAGCCGCGATTCCGGCTCGATCTTTACCGTGTGCGCCTTCGCCACTGCCCGCCCCGCGCTGTGATTGATTGCCGATTCGATGTGCTGAACGAGCGTCCCCGACCTGTACACATTCAACGATTGCAGTCCGTAGCAGATGCCCAGCACGGGCTTGCGCATTTTGTAGGCATCTTCCAACAGCAACTCGTCGACCGTGTCTCGTTTGGCGTCAGCGGGCGCTGTCTTCTCGTGGCGATCCGCGCTGTATTTCTGCGGATCGACATCCGCTCGGCTGCCGGGCAGCAGAACGGCGTCGCAGCGCTCGATCTGCTTCATCGCCTGCGCCGGTGTCTGGTCCAGTTCGATGCGCACCGGCTCTCCACCCGCTCCGCGCACGGCTTCTTCATACTGCGGCAGCGCGCGCTCGGCGTACTCGCGATCGCCGGAATGCGGCACCGGAATGGCAATACGCGGCGCGATCGTTCTTGACTCACCCATCTTAAACTCGCCCATGTTCAACTCAGCCATCTTCAACTCACGCGCTCGATCCCGGCCAGCGTCTTCCGCTGCCGGTAGTTCCGAATTTCCATCGCCAGCGACAGCACCAGCACGATCACACCCACGATGATCGCGCACGGAAACGCGATGTGCCGGTAGGCAAACGTCAGGTTGGGCGCGACATGTTTCACCTGCGAGTACACCATTGTCCCCAGAATGCTCAGCAGAAGCGCGACCGCGAACGACAGCAGGGTTAACAGAAACGTCATCGCAAATACGCGCACCGGAATTTCGGCCCAGCGCGGCCCGCCCGAATTCGTTTTCGCCATGCTTCTAAGCTACACCATCGTTCCAGAGCATGAAGCAAGGTTCAAGTGTGTATGAAAGCCGCAGTGAGGCAGGGACGGCTCCGTGCTTCGCCAGCACGTGTCCGGCGCTGTCGCACTGCTGACCGTTGCTGCTGGCCGTTACTGCTGATCGCCGCCTGACCCCAGAAACAGATTGACAACCATACCTCTACTGCCCTAGGATCATGCCCAGTATGACTCCGCTGACCCATTGCCATCACCACCGTCACCATGCGATGAGCGTGTCGGCGGGGGACCACGGATAACCAAAAGCAATCATAGGAAATCCAAGCCCGCTGGCGCAGACCTCGCGCAGCGGGCCTTTTGCTTTTGTGCGAGCTCGGAAAATCTGGCACGGAGATTAGGAGGGTTCGATGGAGATCGACTTCGACAAGATGCAGGGCCTGGCGCCCGCGGTCATTCAGGATGCGGGCACGGGGGAGCTGCTGATGGTGGGCTTTATGAACCGGGAAGCGCTGGATAGGACCCTGCACACTGGATTTGTTACGTTCTACAGCCGCACTCGCCAGACACTGTGGACCAAGGGAGAAAGCTCCGGCAATCGTCTGCAGGTGGTTGCCGCCTGGACCGATTGCGACCGGGATACATTACTGCTGCGCGTCCGTGTGCTGGGCGAGGGCAAGGTCTGCCACACCGGGACGCGCTCCTGCTTTACGCAGGAACTTCCTTTGGGAAGCGCGCTCGGAACCGCCCGGGTTGGACAAGAGAGGGTCGGGCAAGAGAGGTCTGAGCGATGAAACTGCGACTGGGCATCCCCAAAGGAAGTTTGCAGGAAGCAACGTTGAGCCTCTTCACGCGCGCCGGACTGCGCGTGTACACCAACGCCCGCTCTTATTTCGCCGTCACGGATGATCCCGAGATCGAATGCCTGCTGATTCGTGCCCAGGAAATGGCCCGGTACGTCGAACATGGGGCGCTCGATGCGGGCTTGACTGGCCTGGACTGGGTGCTCGAAAGCGGTCTCGAAGTAGTCAAGGTCACCGACCTGATCTATGCCAAACAAAGCATGGGCAGGGTCAAGTGGGTGCTGGCCGTCCCGGAGGATTCGGGCTTCCAGAAAATCGAAGACCTTGACGGTCGAATCATTGCCACCGAGTTGGTGAGTTTCACCCGCAATTATTTCGCGAGCCGGAACGTTCCCGTGCGGGTTGAGTTTTCCTGGGGCGCAACCGAAGTCAAGCCACCGTTACTGGCAGACGCCATTGTCGAGGTCACGGAGACGGGTAGTTCACTGCGCGCCAATCATTTGAGAATCCTCGAAACAGTTCTTGAGTCCAACACGCAACTGGTCGCGAACAAGTCCGCCTGGGCCGATCCCGCACGGCGGCAAAAAATTGAGAACCTGTCCGTCATGCTGAGTGGGGCTATCGCTGCGCAGGGGCGGGTGGGCCTGATGCTCAATGTGCGCCAATCAGACTTGCCCGCTGTTCTCGGTCTTCTGCCGGCTCTGAAAAATCCGACCGTCGCGCCCCTGGCCGATGGCGAGTGGGTCGCTGTGAACACGGTCATTGAGGAACACACCGCCTGGTCGCTGATTCCGAAGTTGAAGCAAGCCAACGCTCAGGGCATCGTCGAATATCCGCTGAACAAGGTGGTCATGTGATGCGCAATAAAATGAAGCGCGATGACATGATGCGCATTCTCGAAGGCGCAGCGCAAGCTCGTTTTGTGACTGCGCTGGCCGAGCGCGGTGCGACCGATCTAGCAGACGTCGAGCCTGCAGTCCGCCGCATTGTGAGTGAAGTCCGGCGTAACGGCGATCGCGCAGTACGCCGCTACGCTACACGTTGGGATGGATTGGGTAAGGGCGAGCCACTCCGTGTTCCCGAGGCCGATCTCCACGAGGCTTGGAAGCAAACTGATCCAGAGTTGCAGGATGCGATCAAGCAGGCTGCGGGCAATATCCGTCGCTACGCGGAGTGGCAAGCGCCCCAGGACAAGGACAAGAATAAAGAATGGCGGCGCGAAATTCAGCCTGGCGTCTTCATCGGCCAGTTGGTGCGCCCTCTGGAATCCGTGGGATGCTATGTGCCGGGCGGCCGCTATCCTTTGCCTTCCACGGTGCTCATGACGGTGATTCCGGCACAGGTCGCCGGTGTCAAGCAGATTCGCGTCGCGTCTCCGCGCCCGGCCCAGGCAACCTTGGCGGCGGCTGCATTCCTCGGCGTGCGCGAGTTCTACCGAGTCGGCGGGGCACAGGCCATCGCTGCCCTTGCTTATGGAACTGAAAACATCCCGCGCGTGGATAAGATCGTCGGTCCGGGCAATCGATACGTGACCGCAGCCAAAAAGCTGGTGGCTTTCGATTGCGGCATTGAATTTCTGGCTGGTCCTACCGAAGCAGTCATCATCAGCGCAGACGGCGATCCGGCGTGCATCGCTTCCGACCTGGTAGCGCAGGCGGAACATGATCCCGACGCGCTGTGCATCTTCATAACAACATCGCGCGCGTTAGCGAAAAAAGTTCAGAAGGAGGCGCGGAAGCGTGCGCGCGCAAATCCGATCGCCGCCCAATCACTCGCGCGCCGCGGCGCCATTTTTCTTGCGGCTTCTCTTGAACAGGCCGTCGAGATAGCGAATCGCATCGCGCCCGAGCATCTCACACTCCCGGCGGCGTTGGCGCCGGCAGTGCAGCACGCCGGCGCGCTTTTCCTGGACGAATTCACACCTCAGGCCGCGGGGGATTACGTCTCCGGACCGAACCACGTGCTGCCCACGGCTGGCATGGCCCGTGTGCGTGGCGGCCTCAGCGTGCTCGATTTCGTCCGTATCATTGCCTGCCAACAAGTGTCCCGCGCGGGAATCCGCCGAATCGCGCCGCCGGGCATTACGCTGGCAAATGCCGAAGGCTTGAAGGGACACGCGGAAGCATTCCGAGTGAGGTGCTCCCATGCTTGAAGCTCGCGAAGCGGTAAAAAATCTGCACGCATATCGGCCTCCTTTGGCCGGCCGAACCGGAGTGCGTCTCGATTTCAACGAGAACACAATAGGGTGTTCGCCGCGCGTGTTGGCCCGGCTGCGGTCGCTCGATTCCGAACTGCTGGCGCGCTATCCCGAGCGCGAGCCGGTGGAAAAAGAGATCGCGGGTTTTCTCGGGCTCGATCCGGCACAGGTTCTGCTCACCAACGGAGTCGACGAAGCGATTCATTTGCTTTGTTCCACGTATCTCGATCCTGGGGACGAAGCGCTCATCGTCGTGCCCACCTTTGCCATGTACGCGATCTTCGCGCAGGCCGAAGGCGCGCGCGTTATCGAAGTGCGTGCCGGCGACAACTTTGCATTTCCCGCGCAAGACCTGCTCGCTCAACTCAGCCCACGCACCCGGCTCATCGCGGTGGCGAATCCTAACAGTCCGACCGGAGCAGCGGTCGCAGGCAACGTCCTGATGCAGATCGCGCAAGCTGCGCCGCAAGCTGCCGTGCTTGTCGATGAGGCGTATTTCGAATTTCATGGAGAAACGCTGATTGACCACACACGGATTGACCACACAGGGCACAGCGAGAATCTTTTTGTGGCGCGGACTTTTTCCAAGGCCTACGGCCTCGCCGGTTTGCGAATTGGCATTCTTGCGGGAGACACCCGGCAAATGGCGATGGTCCGCCGCGTTGCCTCGCCGTACAGCGTCAACGCGGCCGCCCTCGCAGTCTTGCCGGAGGCTCTTCAAGATCAGGAGTATGTTGGCCGCTATGTCGCGCAAGTGCTAAGCAGCCGCGAGAGATTGCAGCAGGAACTTGGCGCACTCGGGTTGCATTATTGGCCGAGCCACGCCAATTTTGTGCTCGTACGCATTGGCTCCGCCCACGCCGAGTTCGTTCGCGCCCTGCGCGACCGCGGAATTCTGGTGCGTGACCGGCACTCCGACCGTCATTCCGACCCAAGATGCGAAGGCTGCGTCCGCCTAACCGTGGGATCGGACGAACACACAGAGACTCTCATCGGCGCTCTGCGGGACGTGGTTGAGCAGCTTGGATTGGGACATGAGGTGCGGGCGTGAGGAAAGCTAAACTGCATCGCAAAACCGCGGAAACAGAAATTCGAATTGCCCTCACCATCGAGGGTCGCGGGAAGTACGAGATCTCCACGGGAATCCGTTTTCTTGACCACATGTTGGAGCTGTTCGCGCGTCACGGTGGGTTCGACTTGAGACTCGCCGCTGTGGGCGACTTGGATGTGGACCAGCACCACACCGTGGAAGATGTCGGAATCAGCCTGGGTGAGGCGTTCGACCGCGCTCTGGGCGACCGGCGCGGCATCCTGCGAGCCGGCTATTTTCTGATGACCATGGACGAAACTCTCGGTTTGGCGGCAGTGGACTTTGGAGGCCGCGCGGTGGCCGTGGTTCAGACCAAGGTTCGAGCCACGCGAGTCGGTGATCTGCAGACGGAACTGGTGTGTGACTTCTTTGAAGGGTTCGCACGCGGCGCGCGCGCGAATGTTCATGCGCGTGTGCTTTACGGGCGCTCCAGCCATCACAAGATCGAAGCGCTCTTCAAAGCTTTTGCGCGCGCTCTTCGTGTTGCCTGCTCCCGCGACCGCCGTCTGGGGCGCATGCTGCCGAGCACGAAAGGGCTTTTATGATCGCTATCGTGGATTACGGCGCCGGCAACCTGAATTCGGTGAAGAAGGCGTTTGACTATCTCGGCGCCGAAGTCGTAGTAACCACGCAGCCTGAAACCGTTGCAACGGCGGACAAGATTGTTCTCCCTGGCGTTGGGCACTTCTCCGCGTTGGGCGCGCTTGATAACACCGGCTTGCGAGATGCCGTGCTGCAAGGGGCGAGCGCCGGCAAGCCGTTCCTTGGGATCTGCCTCGGAATGCAGTGGCTGTTCGAGGGCAGCGACGAGGCTCCCGAGCTCGCGGGAGCGGGAATTTTTGCGGGCAGATGCCGCCCGTTTCCGTCTTCGGTGAAATCGCCGCACGTGGGATGGAACTCGCTGGCGGTCCGGGAAGGCTCGCGATTGCTGCGTAACGTCGCACCCGACTCCTTTGTCTACTACACCCATTCCTTTCAAGCGCCGGCGGTTGCCGCTACCACGGCGGCGACCGAATACGGAACGCAGTTTTCCGCGGTGGTCGAACAAGAAAACATTTTCGGAGTGCAGTTCCATCCGGAAAAATCGTGGACCGTGGGGCTGCTCATTCTCAAGAATTTCTGTGAGGTTCGATAAGTGCTGACCAAGCGCATCATCGCCTGTCTCGATGTGGACGACGGCCGGGTCGTGAAAGGCGTGCAGTTCGTTAATCTGCGCGACGCTGGGGACCCGGTGGAATGTGCCGCTGCGCACGCCCGCGATGGCGCGGACGAGATCGTTCTGCTCGATATCACGGCCACCAGCGGCAAACGCCAGACGATGCTCGACGTCGTCTCCCGCACGGCACGCTGTTTGTTTATTCCGTTCACGGTCGGCGGAGGAATCCGTGAACTCTCCGACGCCGCAGCCGTGTTCGAGGCAGGCGCCGACAAGATCGCCATCAACTCGGCCGCAGTGAAGGACTCGACGCTGATCGGAAAAATTGCCGCTCGTTTTGGCTCGCAGGCGGTCGTGGTTGCCATCGATGCCCGGCGGGTGAACAGTGGTTTCGAGGTGTTCGTGGCCGGAGGGCGCACTCCCACAGGCCGCGACGCGATTCTGTGGGCGCGCGAGGCCGCCGCTTGCGGAGCCGGAGAAATAATGCTGACTTCCATGGACCGCGATGGGACCAAGGCTGGTTTCGATTGCGAGTTGACGCAGCTTGTGGCCGACGCAGTTTCCATTCCTGTGATCGCGTCGGGCGGCGCCGGGTCGGCGCAAGACTTTATTGAAGTGTTCCAGAGCGGGCGCGCGGACGCGGCTCTGGCCGCTTCCATCTTCCATTTCGGTATCGAGAACATCGCGCAATTGAAACGCGAACTGCATGCTGCCAACGTGCCGGTGAGGTGGCCATGCTGATTCCGTCGATCGACCTTATGGGCGGCAAGATCGTGCAGTTGGTGCAGGGAGACAAGAAGAAACTGGAGTTCGACAACTTCGACTACTGGATCGAGCGCTTCTCCAAGTATCCGGTAGTCCAACTCATCGACCTCGACGCAGCGCGCGGCGCCGGCGACAACCGGTCGTTGGTGAAGCAGATCGTCGGCCAACTGAACTGCCAGGTTGGCGGCGGCATTCGCGACATCGAAACCGCACAGGAACTTCTGAACATAGGTGCGCGCAAGGTGATCATCGGGTCTGCGTTGTTAACCGAAGGCCGGATCAACCAGGAGCACGCTCGCGCACTGGCAGACGCGCTCCGGAGGTCGGCACTGATGTTTGCTCTCGACTCCCGCGGCGGCCGAGTTGCGATTGACGGCTGGCGCAAGCAGACTGCCGTCACTGCCTTCGACATGATTCACGCGTTGGAACCCTTCTGCGAGACCTTTCTCTACACGCACATCGACACAGAGGGCTTGATGGGCGGAATTCCGATGGAGACGGTTCATGCCATCCAGCGCGCCACTACCCGACACCTGGTGGTCGCCGGCGGTATCACCGAACAGCAGGAAATCGACAGCCTCGACGCGCTGGGAATTGATGCGGTGGTGGGAATGGCGCTGTATGCCGGAAAAATTCGCGGTTGAACAAATCGCGTTCACCAAACCAGATCCTTTACGCGAACGGGTTGGGATTGCAGAAACTGGCGGAGAGGGAGGGATTCGATCCCTCTGTCCGTATTGATAACACGTAACTTATTGATTCTAGATACCGCTTGAGACGCTCTCACCGCTCACCCCTGATTATGATGACACAAAAAGGGCACAATCTGGAGCCGAACCAAGCTAGTTACTCCCATCTCACAGCTGGCAGACGAACGATATTGTGATGAGCGCACCGCCAACTGAGCCGGGCTTCTGGAAAGAAGTCACGCACACTCTATCAAAGATTGTTGACGTGTTCACACGTCCCCTCGATGTCATATCGAACGCCGTCTCCGGGCGATTGGAAATACTGCTGAAGCGCAAGCCCCGCCTGTATGTGAACTTTCATCCCATGTCAGCATTCTGGTGTCTGGCGTTCGCAGGCGGTGAGAAGAAGGCGATGCAGATGTCGTTCATGGCGGACTTCTCGCATGACGATCCCGGTCAGACAATTCTCCTGATCGACGCCTACATCAAGGGCACGAAACCGTGGATCAAGTTCGATGAGCCGATTGACATTGCTCCAGAAGAATTGGTCACGCCGGAGTACCAAGTCCATTTTATGATCACTCCGATCATAGCTCCGGTGGGAAAGAATTGGACGGGACGGATAATCTTCATCGACCAATGGCATCGACGATACAGGACGAAGAAATTTGAGTTCGTGTGGACTGGGCCTACGGAACTACCAGCCCGATATGGCCGAAGTCGGAGGGCAAATGAAACGAGTTGTCACCATCGCTGTAGTTGCTGATCTTCTCATCGCCCTTGTGCTGCTGCATTCGGAATTAAGGACTTTCTCTGGACACACCCTTGGTGGCATAGCTTCCTCGTTTTAGTACCTACAATCGCACTGCCCATTCTTGCCGTGCTAGAGCTACGCCACTCAGGTAAGGCAAACACACTTCGTGAAGAAGCCAATCGCCTGCGTCTCGATAATATCCACGTACAGGAAGAGGCGAACGGTCTTCGTGATGAGCAGAAAAATCACATCGCCCGCATCGCCGAATTGCAGGCAGAACTGAACAAACTGCAAGCTGAGCGCAACCAATCGCTCGGCAAGATTGCCGAGAATACACAGCGAGTGCCCACCGAAGCTGAGCATAACGCTAATATTCTCCGTAAATACCTTGGGCAGTGCGCTCAGGTGACCGTTGAAAATGCAGGCAAGTGGGGTTCGGCGGCGATCATTGCTGACATTAGCGACAATAACATTTTGACGTTGTTCATCCCGGCTGGACCGTCCGCTCAGGCGTATGGTAGTCGCGTTCGTTGCGACAAGGTGCAGATCGTCGAAGAGAAAGTCGGTTCATGCCCAGTGCAGATCAACGTGTTGGGATTCTATGGACAGCCTATCAACTACGGCAATGCCAAGAGTTGGGAAGAGAGAAACACTACGCTTGGCGGTCCCGTAGCGCCCCACTCCTAGCCTCTTTCACATCCTGAGCGAGCAACCCAGCGCAAGCCGCGAGGACTTCGCCTCGTGTCCTAGAACCCTCACGCCCTAGAGCCTCAATCAAATCGACTGTGCGCGGAGGCAACTTGTAGGTTCTCGCTGTCAACGGGGAATGGAGAATGTCGGTGGGAATTTTATCCAGTTGCCTTTGGGTCCGCCAGAGAAGCTCAACAGCGATTTGCACGGCACGGGATTTCTGTCCGTGAACTTCCCCTGCTTGGTCAATTATCTCGGCTGCTGCGGTTGTGAGCTTGTACCGCTTGGCAATGTTTTTACTTGCGCCGGTAATCTTGTTGAGGCGGCGGGTCTCGCTTTTCATCGCTTCCCGATTTTACAACCGGGCGGTGTCCGGCTGTCTTTCTCCGGCAAGGCAACCCGCGCGGACGGGAGTCGCTGGTCGCCGCTGCGGTTCAGTGGGCTGAGCGGATCATGCGGAAGATTGATAATGTGTTCTCGGGCTGAGGAGCCATTTTTGGAAGAGCGGGCTCAGCCGTTCACGACGGCACGTCCCCGCTCAAAAACCATATCGATCTTCTGTTGCCCGGCTTGAATCGCCGCCTTGATAGCGGACTCCTGCGTGGGGAATGTGTCGGGCAAGTAGAATTCAGTTTCCATGACCCCATCCGCATCGTGTTCCTCGACGGAGAACTCTGCCGAGAACTCGCCTTCTCGTAGCTCGCATGACCGTGCCACGATAACGTAGCCCTTGTACCCCTGCCTGCTCTTCATGACTGCAACCTCTTCGGCTTCAATTATTGCACTTCGGGTGGGGGAGCTTCCATTCGAGGAATTAGGATTACGGGTCAGTTCAAGGTCGCCCCGCCGCAGCATTTCTTGTATTTCTTCCCGGAGCCGCACGGGCACGGATCATTCCGCCCGACCTTGGAAGCATTGCGCCGAGGCTCACTCGTGTGGGCACTGGAACTGACCTGCCGATGCTCCCGGAAATAGCGATACGCCCCCAACAGCCCAGCCGCCATGTGCACGATGACTTCTTCCCGCTTCTCCCGGCTGATCGGCTCGGGGCGCATCTCCGGGTCTTCGTCGTGCTCGTGGCAGAGCATCATCATCGGGATCAGGCATCCGCCGTGCTCCTCGTCGTTGACAAGCTCAGCCCAGCCATCGTGGCGCAGGCCCATGCCTCGCATGAAGCCCCGAGCCCAGTCATTGCCGTGCGCCATGCCGTCCTCGTCCTCCAGCAGGAGCGGCACGTAGACCTCACCCTTGAACAGCGTCCCGGCGATGTCGTTCCAGTGCCGCATCATGAGCCCCAAGATTTCGTTGGCCTCGTCGAGGCTGCCGAACTCGCAGGCATCCGACATCTCGCCGCCGAAAACCTCCCGGTAGTATTCGCTCGGCATGACAATCTCCGGGCCTGCGATGAGTGCGGCGAAGAAGCCGTCTAGTTGCTCAACGTTCATCGCCCTGCCGCCCTTGCAGCCCTTGAGGAAGTCTCCGAGGCGGTCAAGTTCGGCATCGGTCAGCGGCTCGTTTTGGGTGAACGTTCTCATGGGGAACCATCCGCAGGCAGCTTTTGTTTCCGCGAGCATTCTACGCGGCATCCATTCCTCAGAGCCGAGCATTCTTTCATCTCGTGTCCCGATCCAGCCATTTCTCCACTCGAACCTGACGCCACTCCTCCTGCGGATTCTAAGTCTCGCTTCCGCGAGTAGAAGACAGCCCTCGTCCGGTTGCCACCCATCGCTCAGGGCCGGATAAGGACCCAGAGCCCAGTCAATGAGCGACATCGCGATGTTTCGCCAACAACCGCGTAGTTTCCGGTGTGCAGACGACACATCCTCAAGGATGCAGGTCCACCTGAGGACCTACGCTTGCGGGACACACTGCTCAGTCGAGACGGATTCTTCCGTCGCTGATGATTTTTCCCCAGCGTTCATGCTCTGCTTTGATAAAGCTCTCGAACTCTTCTGGCGTGCCGCTCTCAACCGTGAAGACGTCCTCAAGTTCCGCTCGAACCTCAGGCATCTCCTGAATCTTCGCCATCGCAGCATTGAGTTTGGCAATGGTATTGGGAGGAGTGCCCGCAGGAGCAAACATCCCTTGCCATCCGGTTATCTCCATTCCCTGAACGCCGGCCTCAGAAAAGGTGGGCACACTGGGCAACACCACTGAGCGACGGTTGCTCGTGACCGCGAGTGCCTTCAAGTAGCCTGCCTTTATGTGCGGTACGACCACGTTGGGAAAATCGAACATCAGCTGGAATTTTCCCGCGATCAAATCAGCCGCGATCTGCGTGCCGCCCACGTATTCCGTGTGTGGGATCTTGAGGCCTGTGATCTGGTTGAACAGAACCAATGCTAAATGGGCGTTGGTCGCGCTTCCGAAAGATCCCCCGTTCACCTTGTCGGGGTTGGCTTTGGCATATGCAATCAGATCCTGAACCGTGGTAACCGGCAGCGCAGGGTTTACGACCAGCACTAAAGGTGCGGAATGAAGCTTCATGACCGGCGCAAAATCGCGGATGGGATCGTAACCGACCTCCATGACGTGCGGAGCAATGGCGAAGCCGTTTACGCCATGAATCATCAATGTGTAGCCGTCCGGCGCCTTGTGCTTCATGCGCTCGGCGCCGGTGGTTCCGCTTGCTCCAGGCCAGTTCTCGACTGTGACCGACTGGTGAAGCAAATCAGCCAGTCTGGGCGCGATTCGGCGGGCCGCGAAGTCCGACGGATGACCAAGAGGAAACGGCACAACCAGCACGATCGGTCGGTTCGGGAACAGTGAGTTCATATGGTTCTCCACGCAATCACAGAGGGAGCGGGACCTCCTTACTTGGGAAATGAGGGAATCCGTGCGGGTATCCTGACAATATTCGAGACCTTCACCTGAGCAGCCCACTGGCTGATTCCTGTCTGGGTTGTGCCCTTAAAAAAACGCACGTCAACCGACAGGTTCCCGACATAGAGGTAGTCGCCGATCTTCGTCATCTCCGCTGGAAAGAGAAGGCCGCGCGGCGCGCCCTGCTCGTCCAGTCCGTTGAAGTCGCCGAGCTTTGCGACCGTCTTTCCGGTTTTATCGAGAACCACGACTTCATCCGCCTGATTGGCGACCACCCACAGGCGGTCTTCGTCGTCGAAGAACATGCCGTCTGGCCCATTGATGCTGTTGAGCCAAACCTCGGGTTGGCCGGCTTCGCCGTTCACTATCGGCACGCGGATAATCGTGTCGTCACCCGTGTTTCGTACGAACAGGGCGGTTGAGGAGGTCTCATGCCTTTCAAACAACACAGTCACAAACACGCCAACACCACTGGCGATCCCGTCTTCGTGCCAAAACTCACGTCGCCACCGGCGCTCCTTTAGCGCAAGTCGGGTTTTGACGCGATCAGGGTCAGTTTGTCGTTTTCGCTCTCCGCTGCTTGCGTATGGTCATTGCGGCACTGAAGCCCCCAGCCAGCCTGTTTCCCCGGCGCCCAAACCTCAGACAAGAAAGCGCGGTCACTACGGCGGGTGAACAGCAGCCTCGGATTGCTGGACGCCTCGCTGCCAAACACATCAGCTACGATGGCTTGGTACAGGCGTCCATCCATGCTCCGCACCACGAGGTAGTCGATAGTGGCATTGCTCGGGGCGGAGTTGAGGGATTGGAACTTGTAGGTTCCGGCCGGGAACGTTTGGTTTCCGACTACAAACTCGAACGGAACTTTGACGGTAACCGCAGAGTGGTGTGAAGTTTGTGCATTGCCGACGCTAATCGCCAACGTGGCGACGAGCGCAATAAGCATCCACCTTCTAGATTTCATAGGACTTCTCCTGTCGACTGCCTTCTTTCTCACATTTTCTTCTTCTTCCCCCTCCCGTTCGGAAAATGAAAATGAAATTCACCGCTGGAGTTCCTCCAGCATCATCTTGCGTAAACGGGTCACAGGAGTCTCCTTCTCCGTGACCCACACTATGTCAGCTGTCCCTGAAATCTCTCGGCTCACCCACGCTGTAGCGTCCGCCGCGCCAGCGGCTTAGTCCTAGTCGACCACTCTTCCAGAATTGTCGGACCCACCGTGCAGCGATGAACGCACCATCCAGCGAACTCATCCCGCCGTGCTCGTTCAAAGCCCACGGAGAGAATTCGCGATTGTCTCCTCATCGTCCCCAAAAGCTTGGCGCAACACTTCTTCGCTCCGTTCAAGCAGGCTCCTCAATTCTTCGTGTCCTTCGAACACCTCGCGCAGCAGCTTTTCAAACCGCTGTTTCAGCGTGACGGGCGCGCAACTTTCATTCGCCCCTTTCTCCGTATTGACCTTCAATTCACGGGTGGAAATCGCATTCGTAGCCATAAGCAGGCCTCCTTGTTCCCAAGTTGGGAATCCCGCAACTCTTGCTTCTACCCCTCCCATTCGGAAAATGAAAATGAAATTCATTTTCATTTTCATCCCGATAACGTACGCCAACTTCGAATCGCATGTCAATAGGGATTTTGGTACTGTCCTTCCTTCATTTTTGCTACTCCTTTTTGGCGGCTGCGTACAAGGATTTCCTCACGCTCTGGAAGGACGCTGATCCCGACATCCCCATCCTGAAGGAAGCCAAGGCGGAGTACGCGAAGATGCAATGAGCGGACTTAAGCTGCGGGGGCGGCTTCGATGCTCGGCTCTGCTGTCTGTCCGAGGTTCGGCGGTTTGACAATAGCGTTCCAGAGGGCTAGGGTTGAAGGTGAGGTGGCTTCCACCTCTTTCAGGTTTCCTGAAACTAAGTCAGCCCATCTGAAGTTCTCTCCTCTTAGCGTTAGCGACTACAACCTTTAGGAGGTTGATATGTTTGCACGCAATGTCTCTTTTCATCTGAAATCGAACATGCTTTCTGACTATAACCGGACCCTTGAGAACGAAATTCTGCCTTTACTTCGCAAGCAGAAGGGTTTTAAGGACGAAATCACATTGTCGAATCCCGGTAGCGTGGATGTGATTGCGATCAGTCTGTGGGAGAACAAAGCCAATGCAGACGCTTACAACACCAATGCCTACCCAGAAGTGTTGAAAACCCTTGCAAGAATGATCGATGGAACGCCCAAGGTTCAGACATTTGAAGCTGTCACCTCGACCTTCCATCACGTTGCTGTAGCCGCGTAACGGGGATTGTTCGCCGTGTACGGGGTGGCCTCGATAAAGGGGGGCCGCCCTTTATTAATTGCTCACAGTGATGTTCACCGAATGCAGTTCGCGCTAAGGATGACGACCATGCATCTAATGCAAAATGCAGAAACGATCGATAGGCTGGTAGCACAGGGGGAATTTCTTCTGAAGAACTTCCACGCCGAGTACGAGAAAGACCCCGCAGGGTACGAGACCGAGTTCCTGCGTGGCGACCTCGCGGGCTGGCGCAATACGTTGCACACGTTGTACCACGATTGCGCTGAAGAGATCGTTGACCGCGTTCTCGCCAAGACATGCCTGGCCATTCCTGATACCTTGGTTCACTCGTTCCCGCCACGGGATTTTAGAGAGCAGGAGTGCGAAATTGATTTGTTGACGTAAACACGATTAACCCTCGCAGCTAGGTCATTGGTGTAATCGCGATAGTACGCCGACTATTTCGAGGAGCGGCAGTGGTGCAGTTTGAATTTCCACAGGATAGCAATCGGGTCCGCTCTCTGGGAAACTTGGGCATGGCGAAACGTAAGTTTAGGATCGTCAAACGAGAGAATAATATTCCGGTGCTTGGCGTGTGTGAATATTGCAATGCCAAGTTCGCGGCAGATCCCAAGACTATAGGCCGACCTAAGGATGCACACGCCCACATCCAAAAACAATTCATCGCGCACAAATGCAAGCGGCTGGATGCTAGCCAAAAAAGCCAAAACGCGATGCGGGTCGTGAACGAAGGCGCGCCGAATCGCACTGGCACAATCCCGTATCTGGGACGCCGCCCATAACTGTCGAAATCGATTCCACTCACAACCTCATTGTTGGTGAAATGATTCCATAACAATGTCGGCTCCCAGACCCGAGTAGACTTTGGTGGCGCAAACCAACCAAAAGGCTCGGGAGAAAGGAGCCGAACATGATGATTATAGGT
>Ga0208563_1000902_pt1 | contig 22576 bp, 21 predicted proteins | sample June2015DPH_17_1_2_FD_184717 | JGI IMG/M metagenome (GOLD analysis project Ga0208563, IMG submission 184717) | Peatland microbial communities from SPRUCE experiment site at the Marcell Experimental Forest, Minnesota, USA - June2015DPH_17_150... | ecosystem: Environmental > Terrestrial > Soil >... | reverse complement strand
TTGAAGTCTTCACAGATAACGGTTTATACCCGTATTCACGGCGTTACCTAAAGCATGTGAAAGAGGGCTATGGCAAGTACTGGAAGAACCACTTTTCCACCATCGGCATAGTGGGCCTGAACGAAGCAATCATAAACCTGCTGGGGCAAAATATTGCGTCGCGCGATGGACAAGCTTTCGCCGTTAAAATGTTAACTTTCATGCGAAACCGTTTAGCAGATTTCCAAGAGGAAACAGGCAGCATCTACAACCTTGAAGCAACACCAGCCGAAGGCACATCTTACCGGCTTGCGCGGCTTGATACACGCCGCTACAAAGACATCTTAGTTGCTAATCAAAAACAAGTAATCGCGAATCATGCGGAGCCTTTCTACACGAACTCATCGCAGTTGCCAGTTGACTTCGCCGGTGACCTGTTCGAAGCGCTGGAACATCAGGAATCTTTGCAGACGCTCTACACTGGAGGTACCGTGTTTCATATTTTCCTTGGCGAGAGGCTTAACTCTTGGAAGTCTGCTGCCGAATTAATTAAGAAGGTAGCATGGAACTCAAGGTTGCCCTACTTCACGCTGACGCCAACGTTCAGTGTTTGCTCGACCCATGGCTACATAAGCGGCGAACACAAGCAATGCCCAACCTGTGGAGCAAACTGCGAAGTCTACTCACGAGTAGTTGGCTACCTAAGACCAGTGGATCAGTGGAACGATGGAAAACAAGCGGAATTTGCCATACGCAAAACCTTTGACCGGTCAGCCGTCATGGTTTCAGCGCCCTTAACCGCTTAATAGGAAGATGCAGAATGAAGTTTAGCGGATTACAAAAAACAAGTCTTGTTGACTACCCCGATAAGGTAGCCAGCGTGCTGTTCACTCCAGGCTGTAACCTTCGCTGCCCCTTCTGTCATAACTGGCGCATAGCCGTAAACCCGCAGCCGCCGTTTCTACAGGAAGCCGCCGCATTAGAAATTTTGGAGAGCCGCAAAAAATACGTTGACACAGTAGTTGTGACTGGCGGAGAACCTTGCATGCATAAAGAGCTGCCGAAATTCTTAGCTAAGCTTAAGGAACGCGGCTTCACGGTTAAATTGGACACGAACGGTTTCTTCCCAGAAGTGCTTGAGGAATGCCTTAGCAGCGTGGATTACGTGGCTATGGACGTGAAAACCTGCACAGAAAAATACAAGCTACTCGGCGCTAAAGACACGATTGGGCTCATGCGAACCATGGAAATCCTAAAGACGGGCAAGGTGCCCTACGAATTCAGGACAACCGTAGTACCAGAAATAGTCACAGCCCAAGACGCCACATGCATTGGCGAACTGGTGAAAGGCTCAAAAATCCATGCGCTCCAACAATTCATTCCACAGGACACGCTGGATAAAAGATTCCAAGCCCTCAAACCTTACGCGCCAGAAACCATCAACGAATTCGCAGAAATAATAAAAAAATACACTGAAAACGTTGTACTACGAATATAGCTTTATCTTTTGGCGGTTTTTATTAATTCTCCGGTTAAAAAACGCCTTAGACGAACAACTATGTATTCTGCCCTCTAATTCTTTTCTCTAAACAAGGCCAAAATCACCTTTTGGCTGCTTTACTCTCACGTTTCAGGGTTTTTAACATTTTGGAATGATTAGAAATCGCTTCATGCCAAAAGAAATTCACATGCGCAGCTTCATATGTTTTAAAGGTACAATGCTATACCACGCAAAATCTTCCGTAAACGAAAATAAGGTGTTCGCTATGAATGTTACGAAGCGACGCGGCCGAAGTCATGGAAAAGCATGGAAACGTGGCCGAGGTGAGGTAGCTTGGTAGCCTAGAGGCCTGTGGAGCCTTTTGCCAGGGTTCAAATCCCTGCCTCGGCCCCTCCTACAGCGCCTGTACCCCGCCAGTAGTTAACGGCAAGTCATGTGCTCAAAAGCTTCTTTTGCGAGAGCATTGATAAGATCAGGCGCCATGGCATCCATGATCTGGTAGATGCGGTTGTCCGTAACTGAGCAATAGCAAGGCGACTAACTAATGTCTGAAGAATCATACGAAGGAATTCCAAGAAACAAGATACCGTGGTATCCAAGCATAAACTATGAAAAATGCATCAGTTGTGGAAAATGCGTAGACTTTTGCCACATGGAGGCTTTCGCATTTGAAGAAAAAGAAGGAAAAAAGAGGTCAGTTGTAAAAAACCCTAACAGCTGTGTGGTGTTTTGCAGGGGTTGCGAAGATATTTGCCCTGCCGGTGCCATCACTCACCCATCAGAAGAGGAAACACAAAAGATAATTGAAAAACTGAAGAACGCCAAAGCTTAAAGGTAAACAGTCCTTGGCTTACAACTCAAGCGACCCTTTAATTGCGCATTCTTCAGCATTAAAGAGCTCATGGCATCTTCTAAATCAAGACAAAAATAACCGTTTTTTCAGGGTCTTTCAAGGAGCAATGTTCTTCTTTTCAGTTTATGCCTTTTTCGTTTAAAAAAGTTATTTAAAGCGGTTCTTGCTCGCTGCAGGAAAGATAGAGGATTATAGATTTGTTTTTTTGTTTGCGCCCATTCCGTACCAGAAGAATACTTTGGCTATGATTGGAATTATCGCCCCACAGGCTATACGCGGTAGCACAGTGAGCAGAAAGCCATCTAAACCAGTCACTACGTTTGCAGGTGAGAGCTGGAAAACTCCGAAAAGCAACAATCCGCCGATGGTTGTTGCGATTACTCCGGAAATAATCATTCTGCGTAAGTCTTCTGAACGCTTGCTTAATGCCCCAGCCATATAACCAATAAGCATACCGCTAAGAACATACCCTAGTAAAACCATGCCGGCGCTTGCGTGAAAACCTACGGTGCTTGCCATTGTAAACTGGTTTGCCCAGTACAAAGCGTAGAGACTGCCCATCAAAAAGCCTGAAGCGCCGCCTGCCCAGCGGTTCCAAATTAATCCGAGCAAAAGCGGAACCGCAACGATAACAGTTAATTCCTCAAGCTCCATGATGATTCCTATTACGACGCCATAGGAGCCAAACCCTAAAACGGAACCTAACCTGGAGAGACCAACAATTGCCAAAACTACGATAAGCGGGACAAGAATTCCATAGATAACGTCGCTTTTACTCCACTCTCTCCAGCGGACACCCATAAACTCTTCACCTGAACCCTTCTCTCTTTGTTTAGAGTAAAGATTTAAGCTTTTTACCAAATTAACCGCGAGAGGCATAGCATACTTACATGTCGAAAAAATGCTAGTGGTAACGTATTTATCGTTAGGAATTATTTTTGATACAGCAGGTCCGTTAAGTGCAGGGGTCGCCGAGCATGGTCAAAGGCGTAGAACTGCCCTCCCACAAGAGAGCGGTGCGATAGCTTCAGGAGCCTATCCTGTAGAGGTTCGTGGGTTCAAATCCCACCCCCTGCACCATTCTCCCTGAAACGTGAGGCTTTCTTCAGCAAAAGTTCCTCAGCCTCAGTCTTCGTGTCCACGACGACAAAATGCAACAACTCTAACAATATAGATTGTGACTTCATAAACCCTTTATCTATATCCGCTTCATATACAACGAAATTGTATGTCAAATAATGGAAAACTACGAGGTTTGGAAAAAATGAGTCTCTCACGAAAACAAGTTCCAGCATATCTGATGTTGATCGTTGTAGCCTTCGCAGGAATAGCAGGAGCAATGGTAGTAATCGCATCGGGTACAATCGGCGCACGCTCCGTAACGACTATCAATGGTGAAGTCTTCACCCTTACAGGGGACTTAAGTGTTAGCGGTTTCAGTACTGCAATCTCCACACAAGCAGCCAGCGCTGTGGGCACAAGTGGGTCTCCCGTTGCGATGACGTCAGTAGGTTCTGCCGCTAATGATGCTATTACTTTGGGGCACTATGTGTATAGCGTGAACGTGACAGTCGCCAGTATCCACAATTCCCAAGAATACAAGGTTACTCTCCTGCAATCCGGAACCAGTGTGGACGATGTGTACATTAAACAAGGACCTTCTGCAGCCCAAAACGATAATGTCACAGTTACTTGGGATATAGGTACATCGTTGACGAGTCATGTATACGAGATAGATATTGTCCCCGCTTCATAACATCTCTAATATCTCTCTTTTGTTTATTAACTGAGTATTTGCGTTTTTGGCTTGTTTTGTGTCCAACGCTTATTTTTTGAGGCGGATTACATATAGTAGTTCATGTTTGGGTTTATAGCGGGCGTACCGCGCAGGATTAAGAATCTTTTCTCAAAATTCAAGAAGTTCTTCAGCAAACCGCAGTATTGGTGTGCCAGCTTTGGCTTTCGCCTTGTTTGGCTGGTCCCAAACAGCTCAACCTCTTTTTGGCATTTTCACTCAGTACATTTGTATATTCGGAAGCTTAGGAGCCATGATCTTTGGAGCTTTGCAGGCAAATGAGAGCCTTGCGATGAGGAAAAACCTTGCTGGCATGCATGTTGCCCAATCCGCCGAGGAGTCGCCGCTTGTTTTTCTGGTTGTGCTGGAGAAAGAAGAGGAAAAACTCGTTACCACCTAATTTTTTTGCCTAGTTGTTGGTTGAGAATATTGTGGTAATCTTAACGTGTGCTTAAAATGGATTTTTGAGAAAACTCATGAGAACCATACTTGACCATTAAGCGTGATTGCAACAGCAATCTGAGGCTTTAGGTACAAGCGTCCGCGAATTAGAGAGAAATATAAAGGAATGAGTCACTATAAACTTGAAGAATATGACAAACTCATCTTGGCAGAGGCAGTTGATTTGGGTTCTAAAAGGAAACCTGATTATTTGGACCGTTAACGCCTTGTTATTTGCCATTTTGGTTTTGTCAGGCTCTACCTTGACTAATCTTGCCTTTTCAGGCTATTTTTCCAAAATAACATTGATAGAAACGGGTGTTTCTTTCTTGGTGGGCGGCGCGCTTGCATTTTCGGGTTCTATTTTGTCCAGTAAAACCAAGGAGTACGTTCTTAAGTCCGATGAGCAATGGTCAATTGAAAAACTCAGAAAAAACGAGAGAAAAGCCAACAAATACATTATCTTGGCCGTAATCTTGTTCGTTGAATCAATACTAATATCATTTTTAGGAGCTTAAATAAAATAAAAAAGAGAGGAAGAGAGACTAATCATTTTTTGGATTTGCGTCGTCTTCTCGCAACGATAACCACAACGACAATTACGACTATCACGACAATTGCTATTGCCAACACTACGGTTAGGTTAAACGGTGAAGCAGCCGCTACAGTATAGCTTTGAAGGTACGTGTATTGTGGTGTGCTTGTTGAGTTATCCATAAGATAATAGTAGTATGTTCCAGCAGTCGGAGTGTCTGTGAAACTGTAGAATCCGTTTATGTCAGTTGTCGTATGTGACACAGCCTGTAAAGAACTTGGAAAAGTTGAGTTGTCAGTTGTCTGCATCAGATACACCGTTGCGTTTGGCTTTGGCGCTCCACTTGAGTCATTATAAGTGCCTGCCAAATTTACAGCACCCACCACTGTTCCTGACGGCGGCGAATAACCTGCTAACTCTAAGTAATGCCTAGCTTGAGAAAGGTCGTAGGGTCTTGCTGTTACCGAACTGTCGTAGTACGGCTGTGAAGGTAACATCGGTGTTGCTCCGGGTGTTCCGTAACCAGAAAGCAGATTGTTGATAATTAGCTGTCGTGGAATTGCATAGTCAAATGCTACACGGACATCTCTGGCTGCTTCTGCTGCTTTTGAAGGATCGGATTGCCCTAGTGGAGTGTCAACTCCAGTGCCGAAGATTGGGTGCTGCATGTTGTACCCGAATTCTTGCCTGCCAACACCATTCAAATTAAGAACTCTGCCCCATGATGGGTCAATTGATGGAATGTCTGTCTGCATTTGATAGTTGTAGTCAAGCATATCAACTTCGCCATTCTTTAAAGCCGCCAAGGCAGATGTTTTGTCAGCGATGAACCGAATGTAGTAGTCTTTTATCTGGAACAGCCCCATGCTTTCCAAACCAGTCGCATTCCAATAGTTGTCATATTTCTGAAGGTGTATAACTTGAGCTGTTGGGTCATAGCTTACCCACTTGTATGGTCCAGTGCCTACCGGGCCGTTGTAGGTAATGCCGTTTATGGTCATTGATCCCTGGCCTGTGTTGAATGGTGAAGTAGACCAGTCTGCTGGCGCAATGTTCTCAAAGATGTGTTTTGGTATAATGTTATTGGCGAGTGTCAGTAAGAAAGGTTCGAAGTCGCCGTATGGTTTTCCATTGGCTATAGTTGGAAGAGTCGCGGTAACTGTATTCTTGTCAGTTGCAGTTATGGTGCCTGTTCTACTGCCGCTTCCTAGGTTGGCAGATTTACCGTCTGAGTATGTGAACTTTACGTTGTCTCCATAGACGCTTTGGTAGTAGCCCACGAATTGAGAACCTGTCTCTGAATTCATCAAAGCCCATAATGAGTAAACGACATCGTCAGCAGTGAATGGCTGACCGTCTTGCCATGTAGCGTTTTGTCTGCAGTTGAATGTCCAAGTAAAGCCGTCAGTGCTATGGCTCCAAGAAGCCAGCAAAGCTGGAGTCTCAAGGTCGCTTAGACCATTCATTGTTGGACATACTTCAGCTAAGCCGTCAAAAATTGGCACATACACGATTGTATCATACCAGCTGTTGGATTCTGGAGGGTTGAGAGCGTCAATTGATCCGGTGGAACAGTAAGTAATTGAAGTTTTGCCATCACTGCGGGTCAGCAATTGTGGGTAAGGCTGTGCGTTGAAGTAAAGCCATCCTTCTCCTCCTCCTGTTGCAGGCGTGTATAAGTTGCCTATAGCTGGATTGACGACAGCGGGCGCCGCCTGATAGATTATTTGTGATGCTGGTACTTCGTCGTAGTAAAGCTGTTGCCACTGGTCGAGCAAGTTTGCTTTATCAGAATCGCTTGTGGAGGTTATGAATTGGTCAAGCAGACTGTTGGATTGCGAATTGTTCCAAAGATAATAGTTTTGTCCTGAAGGAGCAAAGAACGCTTGGTCTCCTCCGTAGTAGACTTGCCGTGGTTCGGGCACTGTTCCCGGAGTCCATCCAAGTGCTAATATGTCGTATCCATTTTGATCATAGGTTTTGCCTACAAGGTCAGCGCTAGGTGTTAACGCGCGATCGTATACACTTGTCCAGCCTAGATAAACGACTTTAGCATCGATACCCAACTGTTGTAAGTTGCTTGCGAAGACTTGCGTCCATTGACGTCTCAGAAGGTTAGCATTGCCGGGTGCAATTATGGTTACGCTGAACAATGATGTGTGTTGCGCTTTGACTACCGTTAAAGGTGCTATCATTGAAGCTGCAAAAGCCAAGATTAGAAAAACTGTCAAAACTTTTGTATTAATGCCCATTTTTCTCCCTGGGCTCTCTTTTTGAGAGCTATTTGTATATTAAATTTTGCTATAACCCCAAAAAAAAGACCATCACCTGTGCAAAATGCTACCTTATTTTGCTATGAAGGGCATCATTCAAAAAACCTTAAGTACAATCAACATCGATAAGAATCAGCGTGTAAAAACGAGGCTTCGAGTTTGCTAAAGAGGCTAAGAGCACTTGCTTCGAATGTGCTAAAGAGGTTAAGAGCGCTTGCTGGAAGCTCAATGCTCAGGTACATCGTAAGAAGGCTCCTTTACATGATTCCCGTAGCATTGGGAATCTCAATAATAGCTTTCGTAACAATGTACGCTGCCGGAAACCCTATTTCTCTTATCAGAGCCGGAAAGCCAAACGTAGATCAAAATACGCTCAATGCGTTGAGGGCTTATTATGGATTAGATAAGCCAATACCCATTCAATATTTGAGCTGGCTAACAAACATCCTGCAGTTGAATTTCGGCAAATCACTTTACGGTGGACAACCTGTCAATCTTATAATAGGACCGAAGATTTGGCCAACTATCGAACTCCAAGTTGTTTCGCTCCTAATCGCGTTCGCAATTTCTATACCGATTGCTGTATATTCAGCAAGAAAACCATACTCAAAGCAAGATGTTACAGTAACTTCATTCTCACTCTTCGGAGTTTCAATGCCAACTTTCTGGTTTGGGCTCATCCTCATCATCGTATTTTCATTCACGCTTGGCTGGCTACCCTCCGCAGGGGCGCAAGGTGCAGCAGGATTCGTGTGGTGGGGCAACCCAGTACTTGACCAAATTGCGCATCTGATCTTGCCAGTGGCGGTACTTGTTTACGTTTCACTAGCTCAAAACATCCGCCTAATCAGAGCAAACATGCTAGAAGTTCTGAGGTCTGACTACATTCTGGCAGCCAGAGCAAGTGGCATCAGCGAAAGAAAAGTGGTCTACGGGTACGCACTTAGAAACGCAATCACGCCTGCGCTGACTTTTCTTGGGATAGCACTTGGGGGTATGATTGCTGGCGCTCCTATGACTGAATATGTGTTCAGTTGGCCAGGTCTCGGACGTCAATACGTATCATCAACTCTTGGCTTGGATTTTCCAACTATTATGGGGATAACAATGATAATCACAGTGATGACGCTAATAGCGAATCTCATAATGGATATTCTCTACGTATACATTGATCCTCGAGTTAGGATTAGGTAGATGACATTCCATGAATCAAGAAAACAATAAATCAAACGCGGGACGAAAACGAAGATCTGCAAGTCAGTGGGCAGTTGCATGGAGAAGATTTATAAGAAACAAGGCAGGCGTTGTTGGTCTAATCATTGTGCTTGCTGTGGTTTTTGTAGGAATTTTTGGAGACTTTCTTGCGCCTTATCCAGCGTTTCCCGACCCCAAGGCGTTAACACCGTTCTATAACGGCGAAGTTCGAACTCCTCCAAACTCAAAATATCTCTTGGGCACAGATGTTTTGGGAACAGATGTTCTCAGCGACATTCTCCATGGAACAAAGTACGCGCTTTACGTTGGTGTAGTTGTAACTGCAATCACGATGGCTATCGCGATAGTTGTCGGTGCCGTCGCGGGGTATTTCGGGTCATGGATTGATAACGTTCTAATGAGAATAACCGAGGTATTTCTTGTATTCCCCTCACTCTTATTCATCTTGATTTTCGTTAGAGTATTTACGCTAGGCGCAGGCGTCGGCACATCCTTCAATTTTCTCGGAATCAGCATCCCAATCGGCTTGACCATAGTAATCTTAGTCTTAGCCGTGTTTAACTGGCCGGGAGACGCCAGGATGGTACGGGGCGAATTCCTGAGAGTCAGAGAACTTGAATTTGTCGAGGCAGAAAAAGCACTGGGCGCAAGCAACAAAAGAATAATTTTCAGGCACATACTTCCAAACATTCTTTCATCGATAATTGTTGTGGCAAGCCTCACAATAGCGTATGCGATTCTTCTGGAAGCCGGAGTGAGTTTCTTAGGCTTCGGAGACGTTAACACGATGACGTGGGGGCAGATACTTGAGAACAACTTCTCAGATATGAGAATAGTTTGGTGGGCTGAACTTTACCCAGGCATTGCGATTCTAATAACCGTTTTCGGCTTTAACCTCTTAGGAGACGGACTATCGGACGCCCTTAACCCAAGGCTCAAAGACTAATGGAGAAACACGAAATGACCGAAACACTGCTCAAGATTGAAGGATTAAAAACGTATTTTTTCACTGAAGCTGGAATCGTGAAAGCGGTTGACGGCATGTCCTTTGACGTTAGGAAAGGAGAGTCTTTAGGCCTCGTCGGTGAATCAGGATCAGGGAAAACTGTTACTGCGCTTTCAGTACTCCGGATTGTTCCTAAACCTGGAAGGATAGTGGAAGGAAAAATTGAGTTCAAAGGGGAAAACCTGCTGAAGAAAAGCGAAAAAGAAATGCAATCAATTCGAGGAAGCGAGATAGCTATAATATTCCAAGACCCATCTTCCTCCTTAAACCCTGTTTACAATGTTGAAACTCAGCTCAGAGACGTATTGTCAGCCCACAAATCAATATCCAAAGTAGAGAGCCGTAAAAAAATAGTTGAACTCATGAGTTTAGTAGGCATCCCAGATGCTGAAGTTCGGATGCGAGAGTTCCCACATCAATTCAGTGGAGGCATGAAACAAAGGGTGGCAATTGCGCGAGCTCTAGCTCTTCAACCAACCCTTCTGTTTGCAGACGAGCCGACAACAGCATTAGATGTGACGATTCAAGCCCAAGTTTTAGACCTACTCGAAGACTTGAAGAAAAAAATGGGAATGTCTTTGGTAATGATCACTCACGACATGGGAATAATCGCTAAGATGACAACCCGAGTGGTTGTCATGTATGCAGGAAATGTGTGCGAAATAGCAAAGACTGAGGACCTGTATGACCATCCTAGACACCCCTACACTGCCTTGTTGCTTGCTGCCGTCCCCCGGCTTGATCGGAAGAAAACATTAAGCATAATACCCGGTAACATACCAAATTTAATTGAACCGCCCTCAGGGTGCCGCTTCCATCCACGATGTAAATATGCCACAGAAAAATGCGCAGAAGCGTCACCCATACTCGAAGAGGTGGAACCAGAGCATTTTGTCGCCTGTTATGAATGGAAGAACATCACGCTAAAAGGAGAAAGCGGAAAAAGTGACTGATTCAAGCTTCATTCAGGTGAGGAACCTCATCAAGTACTTCCCCATTTACTCACGAGGAGTAATGATGAATAAGCAAGTTGGGCAAGTTCACGCCGTCGACGACATCAGTTTCAATATTAATAAGCGAGAAACATTCGCGTTGGTTGGGGAAAGCGGGTGCGGGAAGACAACTACAGCGCGGTTAATCTTAAATTTGATTGAGCCCACTTCAGGCGAAGTTTTTATCGACGGCGAAAACATATATGAAAAGTTCAAGTCAGCTGACAAAGAAGAGAAACTGAAGCTTAGAAGAAAAATGCAGATGATCTTCCAAAACCCCTACGGTTCACTTGATCCAAGAATGACAATTAGCGACATTGTCTCTGAACCCCTTGTCATCCACAAACATGTTGCGAAAGAAAATCGCTGCGAACGAGTTTACGAACTTTTAAGACTAGTAGGGCTGGAAGAATATCACGCTGAGAGATATCCACACGAATTCAGCGGTGGACAGCGGCAGAGAATCTGTATAGCACGAGCCCTCGCAGTTGAACCTGAGTTCATAGTTGCCGATGAGCCTGTTTCATCGCTTGACGTTTCAATTAGGGCACAGATTCTCAATTTGCTGGGAGACCTGCAGAAGAAAATAGGGCTATCCTTTTTGTACATATCTCATGATTTAAGTTCTGTACGGCAGATTAGCCAGCGAGTAGGCGTTATGTATTTGGGAGAAATAGTTGAGTTAGCAGACACTGATGAGTTATTCGATAATCCGCTTCATCCGTATACTCAAGCATTAATTGAAGCGGTACCCATACCCGACCCGAAAGTAAAAAATATTAAAGCACGTTTGAGGGGAGAAGTCCCAAGTCCAATTACGCCTCCCCCAGGCTGCCGCTTCAATCCCAGATGCCCTCGAGCAAAAGCGGCATGCACTGAAAAAAGACCAGAACTAATCGAGGTCAAGAGAGGCCATTTTGTTGCATGCACTATGGCTTGACAAAACATAAATTGGGCTTTTCTCGAGCAGAAAGAACCTCTTCAATTAGACGATTTTCTCTTGCCTATGCAAGGACTAAGATGATAGAAGTTATTAGGATAACTCCACCAGTCAGCATTAGAATCTTGACGACATCGCTTGGTTTTTCTATTTGCTCTCGACGCTTATCCCAGTCTTCCTTACTGAAATAGGCATAGGTTTTTCCATATTTGCCATAATGCACGTTTTCCATAGAGCCGGAAGCCCACAGTGTACCCAATGCGAGAAGAACTCCGCCCTCAATAAACATGAGAACGGCTAATGTAACTTTTACATCGTTCCCAAAGACGTATCCTGCATATGACCAAAATTTGGGACCAAAGAAGTACACCAAAACAAAATCCGCAAGTACCAAAGCACACCAAAAACACGCAGCTCTTATCAAAACATTTCTCAACTTAAAAAAATGTTTCATTACATGCGGCAAGACGATTCACCTCCAACGCCAAGACTATGAATTTTGCTCTTAACGTCTTCGCTTATTTAATTTTCGCTTTCTACTTTTGCCTTTTTTAGCAATGCCTAAAGGTTTAGATAACAAAATTAAATAGGGCACTTAAAACAAAGAAATCTACAGGTGGTCAGGCATGAAAGGCATGGAATTTATCGACCTTAGAAGCGATACCGTTACGTTGCCAACGGAAGAAATGCTTGAAGCAATCAGGCATGCAAAACTCGGCGACGACGTATATGGAGAAGACGCAACCGTTAATCAACTGCAAGAGATGGCTGCAGAGAGGATGGGAAAGGAAGCAGCTCTCCTAGTTCCAAGCGGTACACAAGCAAACTTGGTATCGTTGATGAGCAACTGCAAACGGGGCGAACTTGTTATTCTTGAATCCGAATCTCATATCTATTGGTACGAAGTTGGAGGAATATCCGCAGTTGCAGGGTTACTGCCGTGGCCAACTAAGAGTTCCACCGGAGCTTTTAGCCCTGCTGAACTGGAAGCCGCCATTAGGCCAAAGAACATTCATTTTCCAGAGCCGACCTTGATATGTGTGGAAAACACGCACAATCGGCACGGCGGAACAATCATAACGCCCAACCAACTGAAGGCAATAAAGGAAGTTGCAAAAAAGCACTCTATTAAACTGTACATGGACGGCGCAAGGATATTCAATGCCGCCGTTGGGCTTGGAGTCGACACGAAAGACTTCACAAAACACGTTGACAACCTCATGTTTAGCTTGTCCAAAGGATTGTGCTGCCCTGTTGGTTCATTAATTGTAGGAAATCAAGAATTCATCGAAAAGGCAAGAAAGACAAGAAAACTGTTAGGTGGCGGAATGCGCAAAGCAGGCATCATTGCAGCGCCAGGCATAATAGCGTTGGAAAAGATGATTGATAGGTTGAGAACAGACAACGAAAACGCTAAATTGTTGGCTGAAAAACTATCAAAAATCAATGGAATCAAGATTGACTTAAAAAACGTTCAGACAAACATTGTCACTTTCGACCTCGTTCATTCAGTAATAGACTGTGATTCTTTTCTTCTAAAACTTAAAGAAAACGGCATTTTAGCCTTAGCTCAAGCGAAGAATAAAGTCCGCCTAGTAACGCATAGGGGAATAGAAAAGGAACACGTGGAAACGGTAGCAGCCACTATTGAGAGAATACTAAACAGAACCCCACATGGTTAGGTTGCCTTTTCTTCAGGCATTTTGATTTTTCGAAAATAATACCAGAAGAGCGCAATAGACAATAAATAGAGCATACTTGCCAAAAAGAATGGGGCAGCCAATAATCCGATAGCCATTAGATAAGCGCCGATAAAAGTGCTTAAAGCATTGGGTAACCTCCAAAGAGCAGCGTTAATCCCCGAAGCCATTCCGCGTTCATTTTCGTCAACGAGCCCCATAATCATCGATTGCGATAGCGGACTCGCCATGTTCATGAGAAAAGCACGCACAGTGTAAACGGAACTGGCAACTATATAACTGGAAAAAAGTGGGGTCGCGAACATAAAAACAGTGGATGCCGCTTGAGTAGCAACAATCGTCTTGACTAGACCATGCTTCTTCGCAATTGGCGGACCAGCAAGAGTTGCAACCCCAATGACTATACTCGCCACACCCAATATGGGGCCACTAATAACGTCTGAAATGCCATATTGCAGTCTCAGCCAAGCGGTCATTAGAGGCACCACCATACCCGCGCCGAAGGCAAGTATTGCGCCTGTCAAAACGTATTTCGCCAAGATACTCCTTGACTCTTTGCGAGAACCTTTCGCAGCATCATCGATTTCAGGTTTTTTGGTTTTCTTTGTTCTGCCGGATTCTTTGACCTTTAGCAAAATAACTGTTGAAAAAAGACTAAGAGCAGCTACGGTGACATAGAGCAAGGCATGGCTGGTCTTTGTAGAGAAACCCAATAATTCAAAGATCACAACCCCCGGTATTGCCAAACTCCCAACTCCGTACGCTATGCTTTGTGCAAACCCGTATAGCGAAAAAACGCTGGTTCTTTTCGCAGCCTCTGCTTTTTCTGCTAACAATGCGCCACTGGACGCTGAAAATGCTGCCTCAGAAATTCCTTCAAAAACTGCAGCAACCAGCAGTGCTATCGGATCTTTGGTAAAGGCAAAAATGGCAATTATTATTCCCGCTATCACGTTACCTAAAATGAGCGTTTTCTTCCTACCGTACTTATCTGCGGCTACTCCTAAAGGAATGCTTGCCATGAAAGTTGCTACGCCCATCGTTGTTACAACAATTCCCATAAAAGCATAGGACAAACCCTGAACAGAAGTTAGAAAATAGGATATGTCCGTAAAGAACATCCCGTAAGCAACGGCTGGCAATACCGACTGATAGATCAGGTATTTTGCCTCTTGTGACAATCCTTGATAGCTGCCAAACACCATTATTCATCCTGATTCTTCTGAGGACCCCATCCATTTCCATTTGCTCGCCTCGAAACTAACGAGGAGAGAACCATTCAAGTTTGAAACGATTTTAAGCGTTTCTACTTTTGTGCTTATTTACCTTTTCAACGCCGACAAAAAAACTGTACATCGTGAAACGTATATTCGCCGCGATTAATTTTGGAAAACCAAAAAAGGAAAGATTGAGCGATTTATCACCAGCACAGTAAAGTTTGGCAATTGAAGCAGGTATCCTGCGTGAAAAAAGTGATGAGTTGAAAATACTTGCTGTGTTTTAGTGCCATTCTTTGCTTGGCACGCTTCCAACAAAGATTATTTTACCTAAAAATCCAAATATGAAAACGTACTAATATTCAGGTTTGACCCGAAATGACCATTGTCGAAAAACTGATGTCACGCGTAAACGCTCTCCTTAAAGAGCGGGGACAAAAGGCGCTGAAACTGGCGCAACAAGCAGTTTCGCAAGAAAAGACACCTTACGAACCCTTGGGCGACGCCTTGAACTATTTTATGAGGGAAGTCTGGTTTGACTTTATGCACCCTGCACTGATGTCTCTTGCATGTGAGGCTGTGGGCGGAAATCCGGACGAAACAGTTCAGGTGGGAGCCGCGTTCGTACTGCTCGCGGGAGGCGCTGACATTCATGACGACATAATAGACCAATCAGCAACCAAAGGCGGCAAGCCCACGGTTTTTGGGAAATTCGGCAAAGACATCGCCCTACTCGCCGGCGACGCATTGCTATTCAAAGGCTTATACATGCTACACGAAGCCGTGAGAATACTGCAGGAGGGCAAGAGGAACCAAATCCTTGAATCTGTAAGACAAGCCTTTCTGGGTATAAGTAGTGCCGAAGCAAAAGAGACAAGCTGCAGAGGCAGAGAAGACCTGACAGGACAGGAATACTTTGGCATAATAAAAATGAAAGTCGCCGTTGCAAAAGTTACCACCGGAATTGGGGCTATCTTAGGGAACGGAACCTCGGAGGAAATCGAGATGTTAAGCCATTTTGGGGAAACCTTTGGCATTCTGAACACTGTTAGGGACGAATACATAGATGTATTCGAAGCTGGCGAACTGAGAAACAGAGCAGAAAACGGATGTCTGCCTCTTCCGATTCTTTTAACGTGTCAAGATTACGAGAAGAAAAACACAATTCTCCAACTCCTTAAGCAGCCCGCGACAGATGAAACGATGGAAAAAATTCTGGAAATAACAATGGATTCAGATGAAACTCGGAAGTTTACAGCAGAGATGCGCGGGCTAATGGAACAAGAACTTCAACGAATGTCTGGCCTTCAAAACTGCCGAGCAGAATTAGCTCTACTTCTACAGGCTTCCCTGGAAGATATATAACCTAACATATACCTTCTATTCAGGAAAAGAAAAAACAGAATAGAAGCAAATTTAAAGCCAATTACCTGCTCTTATAGGTACCGGTTTATTTTTCATTAAGCGCCTTCTCCTTTCTGTACATCTGTACAACAGATGTGCTTTATATAATTTGTGGAAAACCCTGTGTCGAATAAGTATTTTCAGTATGAATTATGAATGCCTAATGCTTATTTCTTGAGTAAGTTAAGAGAGGATTAACGGCATGAAACCCGATGTTTAAGGTGCAAAGTCCCAGCGAATTCCGAATCGGAACTATGAACACTTTTAGAAGCATTATGTTAGTTGTTAATCCGCTCATTTGGTACTCCGCATTAATTTTTTTCCTACAAAATACTCTTGCGCAACTATCGTCAAATGGCACTTTGACTAACACTGACGTAATTTTGGTTTGGTGTCTTCATTTTTTAGGAATTATATTTGCTGCGCTGGTTGGGGGTTCTTTAACAAAATATTTTGAAAGAAACCGATTTCTCATGAGTTGGATGGCATTAGGTACGATTTCGTCAATCACACTTTTCGCTATTGGTGCTGCAACCTCCGTACCAATTCTCGGGTTAATTGTCCTCTTGCTTGGAGTTTCTCTCGGACTTGGAATGCCCGCCTGCATGGAATACTACACCGACAGTATTCAAATTGAGAATAGGGGAAGAATAAGTGGACTAATAATGCTACTCTCAGGTATCGGCGTTTTCGTTGTCACCACGTCTTCGCCTATGAGCCCGATAGCACTGGGTATTATTCTGGCTGCATGGCGACTGACTAGTATTCTAGTCTTCTACTCTTTCAGATCATTAAAAACAACTCACCTGTATGAAAAAGAATCTCCCTCTTACAAGCGCGTGTTAAGTCAACAATCTTTCATCTTGTACTTCATCCCGTGGGTAATGTTTTCCCTAGTAAACTACTTATCCGCCTCAGTACAGGTTGAAATCTTGGGAAGAAGCACAGTTGCAGTTATTACAATAATTCAAAGTATCATGACTGGTATTTTCGCAATTATTGGGGGTTTTCTTTTGGACTCAATAGGACGGAAACGAATAGCCATTAGCGGATTTGTATTGTTAGGCATTGACTCAGCAACTTTGGGCCTGTTCTCTAATAAAATATGGGCAAATTATTTCAGTGCGGCAGTAGACGGAGTTGCTTGGGGCTTCCTTTTAGCGATTTTCATAGTTACAATATGGGGCGATTTAAGCAAAAACGCAAAAAGCAGCAAGTACTACGCCATTGGTGTGGCGCCGTTTTTTGTTTCGAAGCTTTTGGGTCTCACTGTAGGAATACCTATGTCCAGTTTTATTCTGAACATTGCTGGCCAAAATGGACTTTTTTCGTTCTTAGCTTTCTTCCTGTTCATAGCAGTGTTACCTCTCGTTTATGCGCCTGAGACTTTGCCTGAAAAAACCATGAAAGATAGAGAGCTAAAGAGTTACGCTGAAAAAGCTCAGAAAATCAAAGAAAAATACTCTTAAGCGTGCCTTCAATCTAAAGTAAAAGCATGTTCTTCCACGTGATACTGACAACGGAATGCAATTTGCAGTGCAGGTACTGCTTCGGCGAATCCTTGGACGATTTTGACGAGGACTTCGGCGACATAGAAGTGGACTATGACTTACCCAGCAAAGTTAACTACAACGTGGACTTGCTGGAGAGACTTTGCCGAAAAGATCCCGAGTGCGTCTTAACCTTTTACGGGGGTGAACCCTTGCTTTGCACCGATAAAATCAAGCAAATAATGGATAATGTTAAGCCTAAGCACTTTATGATTCAGATAAATGGTTTGCTGCTTGACAAGTTGGAGCCAAAATACGTTAACCGTTTCCACACTATGCTTGTTTCCATAGATGGTGAAGAAGCCTTAACTGATTATTACCGTGGAAACGGAACCTTCCGCAAAGTCATCGATAACCTGAAATTAATTATGAAGAACGGTTTTAAGGGAGAATTAATCGCAAGAATGACAGTCATGGAGCAAACCGACATCTACAAACAAGTCCGATGGCTCTTAGACAACGATGAATTCTCTTTTTCCTCAGTGCATTGGCAACTGAACGCTGGTTTCTGGCGAAACGATTATAGAAGGCGCAACTTTGAACAGTGGACAAAGACAAGCTACATTCCTGGCGTAAAAAAGCTTGCAGAGTTCTGGGTAGATCAGATGGAAGAGAGAGACGTTGTTTTGAAGCTTTACCCTTTGCTGGGCATCGCCGATTCGCTTTTGCATGAAGAGAAAAATTGTCTCTTGCGTTGCGGTGGAGGCTGGATAAACTATGCTATCCAAACTGATGGTTGCATTATTCCTTGCCCAACAATGTGGGGTATGAAAAAGTACTACCTAGGTCACATCGCTGAAACAGATCCATTAAGCCTTGGAAAGATACTCGTAAACAATACGCCTTGCACAGAATGTAATGTTCTTGGTGTTTGCGGAGGGCGTTGTCTCTATGCTAACGTAACTAAACGTTGGAGCGACCAAGCCTACGCTGAAGTTTGCAACACTGTAAAGGGTTTGATAAGATCTGTTGAAGGTCAGTTGCAAAGAATCAGAAAACTCGTGAACAACGGTACGATTAGCTTAGCAGACTTTGATTACTTCAAATACAACGGTTGCGAAATCATTCCTTGAGTCGTGAGGCGTCCTCAGCTTTCTTTTTGGCCGCTAAGCGCCATCTAAGCTGAACCTGAACTCTCTGGATGTAGCTTTGACGTTCTAGAGAAACAAGGCTGCGGTGGACTGAAGCGTATTCCTTTGATTTATAGGACACAATTCTGCCGAAAATCAACTCTGCGATTTCCTTCGTCGTCATGTCAGGTTTAATTTGGAGGAACTCCATGATTTTCTTTTGATTCTTTGACATGCCACCCATTCAGTACACCTGACCGCGAAATTGTCCCTTAAACGCATTACAGTTTCTTATAAACTACATCTTTTTCTTTTACTGGCTGCACCACTTTTAATCCTATGCTTTGTCCCCCCTCGGCTCGTTGGATAGCTTTGCGGTCTATTTGCATGGATTCCACTGTTTGTTCAAAGTCGGTTGAGGGCCCTTTGATAAGTATGCGGTCTCCAACAGCTAGGGGCAATGATAATTCTAATACCGTCACGCTAATTTTGGAGAAGAAATGCGTTACATGTCCAATTTCTATAATATCTTCTTCACTCAAGTGTTTCGCCTCTTGTATATTACTATAGTTGATGTCAATAAAAGATTTGCGTTTTATCTAGTAAATAGATTAATTTTTCAGGTTTGAAACATAATGTTGAGGGTTTTTTTCTAAATCCAAAAAACTTCCTTTCAAGAAAACGAGCCGTTTTGCTTGCAATTTGAAGATGGAAAATTGAATAGTTATTTTTACCATCCTGAAGTTGCGTCGTCACCAGTTTGCTCCAAAGCTTTCTTTTCTTCGTCGCCAATGTCCAGAGGTATATTGACTTGATGATGGCTTTCTTCAATTATTTCTCTTTTCTTCTTTCGCTGTCGAATAGTAAATTGACCTTTCTTTTTCTCTTCCACGAAAACTGTCACCTCCTAAAAGCTAAGAAAAAAGGGCACCTGATCAATGAAAAAACGGTTATTTTTTTAGTTTTACCTTCACTGACCATTCAAGCTTGTCTGTTAAGTCTGCTGCATCCATGTTTATGTTGTTGTTTTTTAGGTAATCGGCAAGCATTTGTTCAACTCTGTTCCAGACATCTTCAGAATCTAGTTCTTCAACAAGCATTCGTCCAACGTTCTCGCAAATTTCCATTCCTTGCTTATCGCTTATGTTTAATGTTTCCATAATGTTTTTCACCCTAAGGAGTAGCGGGAAATTTGCCGTATTAACATGCGTGACTGTGCAATAACAGCAACAAATCTACTTTTTCGTTTGAATAAAACTTAGAGTATGAACAAAAATGGGAATATTCGTCTGTTTAGAGACGGTTGACGGACAATTCTTTGACTCGGGTTTCAATGAATTCGGCTACTTTTTGCTCGCTAAATCTTCTTTCATCTTCCTGTAACTGTAGCTGCTCTTTCACCATATTCAGGAGTTTTTCAACGTTTACGGGCTTGATTAAGTATGCGTCTGCGTTCTTGTTTAGGGCGGCTACAGCGTTTTGCATTGAGGGGTAGCCTGTGACCATTATTTTGCGGGTATGTGGCACGGTATCTTTTATTAGTTTTAGTAGTTCTACGCCTTCCATGTCGGGCAATCGGATGTCTAAGAGCGCTATGTTGTAGGCTTTTTCTTTCGTTTTTTGAATGGCTTCGCTTCCGGTAGCCGCTAAATCCACAATGTAACCTTCGTCTTCAAGTATAGCTTTCATCGTTTTTCTTATGCTTTCGTCATCGTCGACAACGAGTATTCTGGCATGTTTATCCAAACTTTTTCACCTCCAATTTCAGGTTCGCGTTTAATTGGCAAAGTAACCGTGAAGGTTGTTCCTTTGCCTTTGGCTGTTTTAACCGTTATTATTCCTCCATGCGCTTCAATGATACGTTTGCATATGGCTAAGCCGAGGCCCATGCCCTGTGCTTTCGTAGTGAACAATGGTGAGAAAATCTTTGGTAAAATTTCGTTAGAAATGCCTGTGCCAATGTCCGCGAAAGAGATTTCCAAGCTGCCATTTGCTTCTTTGCTGTCAATCGTTATTTTGCCTCCGTTTGGCATTGCATCGATGGCGTTTTTTATGAGATTTATGAAGACGCGTTCTATTTTGTCTGGGTCAACGTTTAGGTGTTGCTCGTCTGGAATGAGGTTTAGAATTTCCACTTTTGCTGGCACTTGCACCATGTCTAAAGCTTCAGATAGCACGTTTCGTGGTGAACTTTCTTGTAGCTCTAAACGGATTTCTTTTGAGTAATCAAAAAGGTCGCTGACGATTTTGTTCGAGTGTTCCACGCATTTGCCGATTGTTTCAAGCATTTCTTTAGCCTGGGCTTCAGAAATTGTGGCACCTTTCGTTTTCAAGAAATAAGCAGCGTTTTCGATTCCTGTCAACGGGTTGCGCAGGTCATGACCAACCATTCCTGCTAATTCGCCGATAGCAGCAAGTCTTTCGGACTTGACTAGTCGAAGCTGCGCCTCTTCCAGCTGCTTGGTTCTTTCTTCAACCAGTTTTTCGAGTTTCTGAGAATACTGAGCCAGTTTGTTTTGCAGATTTTTCTTTTCAGTAATATCTACTGCTACCTCTATTGCTGTTTCGACTTTGCCGTCAGCGTCTTTTATTGGTGTTGCAATGAGTTCAACCCAGTATGGATTGCCTTTGATGTCAGTTGAGAAGTATTCATGCGCGTCCCAGCTAACGCCTTCCTCCAAGACTTTCTTAACCCCGCAATCCGGGCAAGGCGCATCTAAAGTGTTGAGCGTTGCGTAACAGAGTTTTCCATCCACGTTGCCCTTGTATTCTCTCATGAACCTGTTCGCCCACAATATACGATAGTCCGGGCTTATGATTACGAAACCTGCACCGATGCTGTTTGCTATTGCCTCCAGCCTAAAGTGCTCTTGTTTTAGCTCCTTCTGCATCCTTTTGTCTTCTGTGACGTCCGCAACTAAAGCGAGCGTCCCTAAACGGTTTCCTTCGTCATCATTAATCGCGGAAGCTGCAATGCTGGCGTAAACGCGAGATCCGTCTTTGCGAGTAAACTCGTATTCAAAATGTCCTTTGGCACCATGCTTAAATTGCCCAAGAAATTGCTTAGCTTGCTCGCTGTTCTTCTCATCAACGAATTCAAAAATGCGTCTTCCGACCATTTCACTTTCAGCATATCCCAACATCTGAGCCATGCGAGGATTAACAAAAGCGGTGCAGTACTCATTATCTAAAGCCCAAACACCTTCCTGGGCAAGCTCAACTAGTTGGCGATATTGCGTTTCGCTTTTCATCAGGGCATCTTGCACTTTTCTGATATCGGTGATGTCGTGGAAAATGTAGTAGAGAAAAGTTTTGCCGCCTAATTCAACTGTCCTCGTAGTTACAAGGACATCCCTGACCTCGCCGTCTTTGGTACGGTGTTTAGTCTCAAACTCGTCTCCTCCTTCTTTCACCATTCTGCTTGTGTGTGCTTTCACTCCGTCGGTCGTTTCCTTGGCTTCGATATCTGCAATGCGGAGTTTTGCAAACTCCTCTTTGGAGTAGCCCAGTTGCCGATTGGCTACATCGTTGAATTCAACCAATGCGGTTGTTTCCGGATTGACTACTAAGACGCCTAATGGTGCCTGGTCAAAAAGTGCATGGTAACGCTTTTCGGCCTCTTTCAGCCTTTGCTCGGATAGCTTCTCTTCTGTGATGTCCCTGAATGTCCCTTGCATCAGCTTCTTTCCGTTCAGCTCCAAAATAGTAGCCTTGACCGCGACATCTCTGATTTCGCCTGTTTTCCGCATAACTTGCGTTTCAAGAGTTTTGGTGTGGTCTTTGATGTGCTGTTTGAAATCTCTTGAAAATTCTCCCTCTATTTGCTCTTTGGAATGAATGATGGATTGATGTTGACCCATCAGTTCCGACTTCTGCCTGCCAACCAACTTTGACGCGGCAGGATTACAGTCAACTATTATGCCCATCTCAGCGTCTGCCACAAAAATGGCGTCCAGAGATTCATCAAACAATTTTCTGTACTTTTCTTCCCTGTCTTGAATCTCCTTAACCTTTTCTTCGACGAGTGCTTCCATTCGCTCAGAATATTCTTTGAGCCGCCGCGCGTTTTCTTTTCTGAGAGTAACGTCATGGAACACGACAAGGT
>Ga0208563_1000886_pt1 | contig 22838 bp, 26 predicted proteins | sample June2015DPH_17_1_2_FD_184717 | JGI IMG/M metagenome (GOLD analysis project Ga0208563, IMG submission 184717) | Peatland microbial communities from SPRUCE experiment site at the Marcell Experimental Forest, Minnesota, USA - June2015DPH_17_150... | ecosystem: Environmental > Terrestrial > Soil >... | reverse complement strand
GGAAAAAGAAGCCGACGCAAATATGAAGCCGATTAGACCTCAATACATAATCAAAGTTTTAAACGATAAAATCGCTGATGACGCAGTGATTTCTTTGGATGTGGGTGAAAACTGCTGGTGGTTCGGCAGGAACTTTATGATGCGCAAGTCACAGAAGATGGTGATGAGCGGTACTTTGGCTACAATGGGGTTTGGTTTGCCAGGCGCCATGGCTGCAGCGTTGGCTTATCCCAATAGGCAGATTGTTTGTTTGACTGGTGATGGCGGCTTAACAATGGTTATGAGCGACTTTTTAACAGCTTTGAAGTACAAATTGCCGGTTAAAGTTTTTGTCATGAACAATAAGCGGTTGGGAATGATTATGCAGGAGCAGAAGGTTGAGGGTTACGAAGGCTGGCAAACCGACCTGTACGACTTCAGTTTTGCTGATTTTGCCGAGCATTCTGGTGGCTTAGGCATTAAGGTGACTGAGCCAAGCGAGCTTGAAGCAGCCGTTGATAAAGCGCTTTCAACTATTAAGCCAACGATTGTGGATATCGATACTGACCCAAGAAGATTTCTAGTTTAGGTGAAATTTTATGGCTACAAATCAAGGACAAACATTTCATATGTTCTGTCGCTGATTGGAGGCTTAATTATACTGATAGCTAGCATAGTGAATTTGGTCTGGTTCGGTTCAGGCGCCCCAAACTTTGGTGGATTTGGCGGTTTCATGCGTGGAATGATGGATGGCTACCACAAGTTCATGGGCAGCTATGGCAGCTCATATGGTGTTCTTGCTGGGATTTCGCTGTCAGGCTTGATTTGTGGTGTAATGTGGTGATTGGCGCTGTTATGTTGAGGGTGCAGCCGCGAGAGCACGTGATTTGGGCTACAGTCATTATCGTGTTTTCAGCCGTTAGCTTTGTAGGCATGGGCGGTTACTTCATTGGAGCAATACTTGGCATCCTCGGCGGAGCTTTCGATTTAAGCATCAGACCAATAAATCCATAGCCGAGTCATAGGCGTACGCACGGCTTGCTAAACAAATTTTTTGGAGCTATCAGCGTCTAGTTTGGGTTGCTTTTCATAAACAGGGATTAGTTTGGGCTCTTCTTATCCGTCACGCAAGTACATGGTTACTAGTCACGCATGTTCATAGTTATAGGTCACTGCAGCGCCAAATAGCCCAAACTGGCTCAGTTCCCTTTAGATACTTTGGGCTTGATTAGCCGATAATAAGATCGAGCGATTTTGGTAGCGGGGACTAGATTTGAACTAGTGATCTCTGGGTGTCTCGGAGCGATGAGCGCTCTTATGAGCCCAGCGGGTTAATCCTGGCTACCCCACCCCGCTGAATTTTTCCTATAATTGTTCTTTGATGTAAGCTATTACTTTATTTGTCAAATATTAATAGTTTCTTTTTCATTTCGGCAAAAGCATTTTAGTGGCGACTAATATTTCTATGGCAAGGATAGTTTGCTGATGGATAAGCCGTATTTGCGTAAACTTTCAACTCCGACTCTTGAAAATCCGGTTTTTGTTCAAGGTCTTCCTGGCTTTGGGAATGTTGGCAGAATTGCGGCTCATCTTCTCATAAAATTCTGTGATGCCAAGCCTTTTGCAGAGTTGTATTCTCCTTCTTTTCCAGATTACGTTTCCATAAATGCTAAGGGTATATGTCACTTGCCCAGATACGAGTTTTATTATGCTCCCATGGAGAAAAACAACCTTGTCATAATGACGGGTGAAATTCAGCCTTCATTTGAGGATGTAGTTGCTCATTATCAGGTTTGTGAAGAAGTGATTGATTTTGTTGAAACGTTAGGTTGCCATTTCATTATAACCATGGGCGGCGTACCAATAACTGAGGAAAAAGCTCAGGTTTACATTGCCGCTACATCGCCGGAGTTGGCGACTGAGTTTATGGAAAAAGGCGCAGTTATTTACAGCAAAGGCAGAATCGTCGGTGGAACAGGGCTTACCCTGGCGTTGGCGAAGGAAAGAAAAATGGAAGGGGTTAGTTTGCTGGGAACCACCACGGGGGTTCAGAGCAGACCGCGAAGCTGGATTTCTTGTTTTTAAGTTTTTAATGAAGACTTTAGGAAAAGAGATAAAAGAAGGTTTAGGAGAAAACAATGCACCAGAAGAGTAGTTAGGTGTGGTCGCAATGACTGAAAATGAAGAAAACATGAATGTTGGCGGTATATATTCGAAATTCTGGAGAATTTCACTGGTAGTTATATCAGTACTTTTAATCTTTGCAGGTCCATCTTACGTTCCATACGTAATGACGGAGCTTAAAATAAATTTCTTTGCCTCAATAGGCGCTGGTTTCATCCTATTTATAATAGGCATACTATTCATGTTATTCCTTGTCAGAAAGAAGATAATAACAACGTAAGTTTGCCTCAGATACCCCAGGGTGCATCATCAATCAGCATTTTGGATTCTTCATCGGCAACTTCTAGAGATATAACCTGTTTTATTAACTATTCTTTGAACTTTCGAAAAGAAACCTGACTGTAAATATACTTCCTGAATACATAAGGCATATTAAATATTAACGTAGCAATAGCTTCTATGCAGGATGCCAACCGAAGAAGCCCTGACGTGCCAAAAGAAAAAAATGAAGAAGCAAAAAGAACAACAATTATTCTTGAAAAAAGCGAACGAGAATTCATTGAATCATTAATCAAAGAAGGGAAAGAGCCTGGAATCAAACCGCTCATCTCCAAAATGCTTGACATTTACAGAAGCATGATGATTTATGACTGGCGTTTCCCCGGCGAATACTACTGTGGAATAAGTCGCATAGCTCTTGTTAACGTTGAATTATTTAACATACTAACTCAACAGATTCCTAAGGAAAGATGGCGTGAGATTGGTGAAAAAATGGGTGATGCCCTAAAAGTTTCTATTCAATCAACTATAGGAATCGAAGCAAGTGAACAGGAAAATTGGGAAAAGGTATTCAAGCGGTTGAAAGTACAAGGATTCGGAGATTTCTATTTGAAAGACAAATTTTTGCTTTTAAAAACTCCGTTTATTAATGATTGCGAAATTTGGAAGGGCATGATGGAAGGATTGTTAAGTGTAGAGTTAGAAACCATAAATTCGGTGCCGCCGCTGGTGTTTGAAATTAAAAAGCGGAAGCCACCTTCAGTTTAGTGCCTTTTTCAGAATTCGACAGTTAAATATTAGTGAACAGGTTTATTAGGAATAAAATTACACAAAAAAACATGCACACCATTATTGTTTGAAATTAGAAAAGCACTTAAAGAAACACAAACAATGACAATAAGTATATACGGGGTTAGATATGGTTACATTAAACCTTTCCTTGGTGAAACAAGAAATGAGTACTAAAATAAATTCCCTGTCAAAACCAGAGTTAATCGCTTTATTACTATATGTTCCAGGACCACAAGGGAAGATTGGAGAACCAATAATTGGCTCAACAAGACTTATGAAAATTATTTTTCTTTTATACGAAGAAGCAAAAATAAAAGAACTAAAAGCGATAAACAATAATTTCGTTCCTTTCAGATTCGGTCCATACGACTCAGAAGTATATGATGCCGTAGAAGCATTAACAATCTTGGGTTTAATTGAGACAAATAAGAAAAGGGACACTGAAAATTCAGATGAGTCAGAACTTAAAACAGACGACCAAACATACTTTAAACTTACAGATAAAGGCCTTGCAAGAGTAAAGAGATTAGCTGAAAAAGTTACTCCAGAATTGTATAAAACGCTATCAAACTACAAGGCAACCTATGGAAGAAAGACACTGACCGAAATCCTTCAATACGTGTATAGTAAATATCCCAAGTTTGCTACAAGATCAGAGGTAGCATATCACTTTTGATACAATATTTTTGGGAAGCTACGGCTGTCTTAGTTGGGATTACTGCAGGTCTTCTAGGTGCTTCTTGGAAACTTTTTTCAAGCATTGATGATAACAGAACTAAATATCGCGATGATTCAGCATCTCTAAGGGCTATATTGATAACAAACGAATTACTCCCTATTTTGGTTAAATTCTCAAGCCAGTTGGAACAAATTAGAAAAGATGATCCGTCTAATGTAGAAAAAATGCTAGAAGGACAAGAAAGCAATAGAACAATGAAGCAAATATTGCAAGTAACTAGAAAAATCATTGACATTGAGGATATTATTAAGGATATTCTAGTAAAGTGCAATGACTGTGCTTATGATTTTATTCTGTTGGCCATTATCTCTGCAGCTTTTATACCTACGATTTATTTTGAGCCCGAATTAGTATACTATTATATTTTCGTGTTTGTTCTTGCGATAATTTTAGTAAAAGTAGCATTCGATTTCGTGAAATACCGCAAAAGAATTAGGCTACTTATCATCAAAGATAATAAAATAAGAGAAAACTGGTGAACACATGGTTACCGAAATTGAACTCTACCCTCCTGTTGAATTCTTGTTTAAAGACGACTATTTTATGGGCAAAGAAATAGAGTTAGGATCAAAAAAAATAGACCTTGTTTGTGTAAACAAGTACACTGGTAAAGTAGTTGCTATAGAGTTCAAAGTTAAGAACTGGAAAAAAGCGATTCGTCAAGCGTGGACATATAAAGCCTGCGCAAATGAATCATACATTGCTATTCCAGAAGATCGACTCAGCCTAATAGACCAAAAGATTCTGGCAAGTTTGGGTTTAGGCGTTATAAGCATTCCTAATAGTGGTCCAGCCAGAATATTCATTGCAGCGCCTTCGTCTGAATCTATCTCTGAGAATTCTAATACATTGATTAGAGCAAGTATAGTCACCCAATCAGCCGCAACCGTAGTTGACCGAACCCAAAGAAGTGGGTCTTTCGAGTACTATTTGTGGTATAACGCCCAAGATTTACAATTTTATCAAGATTTTACGAACGTTTATAATGGTTTCATGGTAAATGCTCACACTCTTGCACATTATCAATCAGCATTTTCAGCTCTTTGCCTATCACTAAATAAACCCTTCTTTGTTATACCTGATACCCACTTCTTTCAACATGCATCCCCCAGATATTTTTTCGATGACGAGGGAGAACTTCGAACATCATGGAAAAAACTCCTAGATGAATACGAGGGAATAACTAAGGAGGCGATTATAGATGGACGCAATTTACTTGCATCAGATTTCGATTTTTCCACTACTAAAGGCCAGAAGAATATAAAGCAATTAGCTGAAAAAGTAATAAGTAATCAAATAAAGAAATTCAATCAAGCGGTAGAAGGATTGAGCTTTCTTTCGGATATTGACGGCGAAAAACCGAAGCAAAACCTTGTTGCTCCTTATTTTCATTTAACATCGCAATTTGATCCATGGTATTCAGTGAATCTTCAAGCAGTTAAAGAAGCAATCCCGTTTAAAGAAGACGGCGCCTTGTTTGCTCTTTTATGCGTAGAGAAGGATGCTTTAACAGATAATAATTTTATTGATAAAATACGTCAAGATTATCTTCAACTTGATATAGACGGCTTTTTAATTTGGTTAGCAGATTTTGACGAAGCTAGTGAAACAATAGGTATTCTTCAGGGTTTTAGAAATTTCATTCAAATGTTATCGTCAACTGGCAAAAAGGTTATTGATTTGTATGGAGGATATTACGCTATCTTACTTAGACATTTTGGCCTTACTGGATTTTCGTCAGGAATCTGCACTAAAGACTCAGCAGATCCGGAAAACTTTCCAACCGGTGGTCCGCCAGGTGGCCCCAATCCTCGTTATTATTTCCCATTATTCAAAGTTAAGATGGACAGAGCCGAGTCTCGTGTCTCTCTCTCCATGAATCCACAAATCGCTTGTAACTGTAGCGTATGTACTGCAGAATTGAATCAGATACTTGACCCAGCAACACCTAAAGCAGTAGCAAGACAAGCTATGCGACAACATTTTATGAACTGTAGAAATTCTGAACTTCAGAGGCTATCGTCACAAACATTAAATCAAGACATAAATGAGCTTCAACAAACATTCAACAAATATGCGAATACATCTGGGATACAGTTGTATACATTGCCACCTATAGTTCAGCTTTCTAGATGGCAACACACTATTCAAAGTTAGCTTTTGCATTTAACAATTGCTGACAAGCCTAAGTTTTAATGCCTTTGAGCATTTCGGTAGTTAAATATTAGGAAACATGTTTATTAGGAAGACAGGCAATCAGGTGTCTTCCAGTGGTAAATGATGAGGGATTGCGTTCATACAAGGCGATTGCGTTCATTACAAGTAAAAGCAATCCAAAACGCTCAAGTCTAAAAACCAAAACCTACTTGATATTAGGCGCACTCCTTCAAAAAATCGTTTTATCAAAACAAAAAACCCTTAGTTGTTTCTCTAAAAATTTAGGTGAAAAATTATGGATAAAGTAAAATTTGCTATACCAGCAGGCTCCCTATCAAAAGCAACCTTTGAAATATTCGAGCGTTCAGGCTACAAAGTCTCAGGTCAAGAACGCACCTACCGACCAACCATAAACGACCCTAAAATTGAATTAAAAATCCTCAGACCCCAAGAAATCCCGTTCTTTGTCAGCGAAGGCTTACAGGACGTGGGTATTACCGGGCAAGATTGGATTCGCGAAACCCACGCAGACGTAGAAGTACTGCAGAACCTTGAATACGGAAAAATCCGCTTAGTCGTGGCTGTACCGAAAAGCATGAGTGAAATCGGCGACATATCTGACATAATGGAGGACGTTTGGAGCAAAGGCAAAAACTTCCGCGTATCAACCGAATACCTTAACATTGCTTCTGAGTACATCAAGAGCAATCCATCATATAAGAAACGTTTCGGAGATTCAGACCCTATGATCGTGACGCCTTGGTGGAGAAAAGGCGACAACCCGAGAGCAAAAATCTTCCTTTCGTTTGGAGCAACCGAGGCTAAACCGCCAGAAAATTCTGACTGCATAATTGACGTGACAGAAACAGGCTCAACTCTTGAAGCAAATAACCTGAAAATACTTGAAACCGTGATGCAATCATCAGCAGTGCTAATCGCAAACAAGAAAGCATTAGAAGACACAGAAAAGAAAGAAAAAATCTACGACATACTCAGTTTGCTTAAAGGTGTGGTTGATGGTTCCAAGAGAATTCACATTTTTGTCAATGTGCGGAAAGCTAACTTACAGGAGTTGCTCACAAGCCTGCCTGCATTAAAGAACCCGACAATAGCGCCACTGGCTGATGAAGAATGGTGCTCAGTCAACACCGTCATCGAAAAAGACTGTTTAATCGAGCTCTTGCCAAAAATCCGTAAACTTGCTCAAGGCCTAGTGGTGTATGAGCCACGGCAGGTGCTGGCTTTAGATGAGATTAGTAATAGAGAGGAGAAACCGTGCAAAAGCAAGCCCAAGTGAAAATCTGGAAGACAGAAGCGCTACCGCCTGATTGGTTTAAACGGCAAAAAGCAGACCAGAAAGCCACTCAGAAGCTCGAAAGCGACGTTAAAGCCATAATAAGCCAAGTAAAAGAAAACGGCGACAAAGCACTAATAGAATTTGCCGAAAAATTTGACAAAGCAAAGTTAACCACAAAAACCCTCAAAGTCAAAGCAGAAGAAATCAAAGAAGCATATAAGAAAACGAGCCAAAAACAAGTTGCCGCTCTAAAATTCATGCAAGAAAAAGTAAGCGCCTTCCAGAAGCAACAGCTCAACCAAACTGAAACTAAAACTACTAACGATGGCATAACTGTTCAAACGGTTCTGCGCCCAATCGAAAGTGTCGGTTGTTATGTTCCAGGGGGACAGGCTGCTTACCCAAGCACTCTAATCATGACGGCAGTGCCCGCCAAAGTTGCTGGCGTCTCAAGAATTGTTGTGTGTTCGCCGCCAGACGCTGAGGGCAAAGTTAACCCGCTGGTCCTTGTCGCCGCCGACATCTGCGGAGTAGACGAGGTTTACAAGGTTGGAGGAGCCCAAGCCATTGCCGCGTTAGCTTACGGAACCGAAACCATAAAGCCAGTGCGAAAAATTGTGGGTCCAGGAAGCAAATACGTGACTGCGGCGAAAGTTCTCGTTTCGAAGGATGTGGCAATCGACATGCCAGCTGGCCCAAGCGAAGTCCTCGTGTTGGCAGATGAAACTGCTGATGCGCGGCTTATTGCTTATGACATGATTTCTCAAGCGGAGCATGGAGGAGACAGCGTTGCAGGACTTATAACCACATCGGATAGGCTTGCTGTGCAAGTTCAGGATAACCTCTCACGGCTTGGCGTTTCAGCAGAAAGAGGCGAAAAAATCTCAGAGGCATTAGGGAAATTTGGATTCATAATAGTCTGCGAAAGCATGGAAGAGGCGGCGGGTTTAGTGAACAGGTTTGCTCCAGAGCACTTGGAAGTCATGACTGCTAAGCCCAAGGAGATTGCGGAGAAACTTACAGCCGGATTAATCCTAATAGGCGCTTACAGTCCTGTTGCCTTAAGTGATTATGGCAGTGGAACCAACCATGTACTGCCTACTGGCGGTTTTGCACAGGCTTTCTCAGGCTTATCAGCGTTGGACTTTACAAGGCGTGTAAGCATAGTTGAAAGCTCAAAAGCGGGCTTGGAAAAAGTTAAAGACAGCATCAAGGTTATGGCGGAAGCAGAAAACCTTCCAAACCACTACAAAGCAATACAGGCAAGGTTCGAAAAATGAGCGCATCCTACAGGAAATGGCTAAAAGAAAAACTCTTGAAACTTCAAGCAATAGACTGCTACTCTGCTGGAGCTTCACCCGAAACCGTAGCGAAGCAAATAGGCATCCCTGCAAAACAAATAATCAAGCTAAATTTCAACGAGAACCTGTTCATTCCAAGAGCGAAACAAGCTAAACTTGTTAAAGAGTTGGCTGATGAGATTGATTTGCGAATGTACCCTGAGGATGAAGAGGTCAAGCTGCGGGAAAAGCTTACCACGTACATTAAGGCTTCAAAAGATTGCCTCGTGGTTGGCAACGCAAGCGACGAATTAATCGACCGAATCGTTAGGCTCTTTGTTGAGAAAGGTGAAAGTGCGGTTTCGTTTGCGCCAACGTTCACTATTCCAAGACTTTGCGTTAAACGGCAAGAAGGCGAATACATTGCGATACCGCTTCTAAGCAACTTGCAGCTTGATGTTAAAGGGATGCTGTCCAAGTTTTCGGATAAAACCAGGCTACTGTACCTTTGTTCGCCTAATAATCCTACTTCAACCCAGTTTAAAATGGAAGATGTTGAAACCTTAGCCAAAGCTTTCCCTGGAATCGTCATTTTGGATGAAGCGTATGGTGAATTCGCTGACTACTCGCTCGTGCCACGAATAAACGAGTTCCAGAACATGATTATTCTAAGAACGTTCTCCAAAGCCTTCGGTTTAGCAGCGCTCAGGCTTGGTTACGCCGTGACAAATCCCGAGTTAGCGAAGATTTTGACCGAGAAAACTCCGTTGCCCTATCCTGTGAGTGGTTTCACTTTGAGGATGGGTTGCAAGATGCTGGATAATGTTGATTTGATGAAGGAATCCGTGAGGGAACTGAAACGTGAACGGGGAAAACTGATAAAGGCACTAAACGAAATAGATGGCGTGCAAGCTTTCGATTCGCAAGCAAACTTCCTGCTGGTCAACACGCAAAAACCCTGCGACGAAGTTAACGAGAAGCTACTAAAACGGGGTATAATGCTCAAGAAATGGGGCAAAATCCTCCAATACGAAAACTGCTTCCGAGTAACAGTTGGCTTGCCAGAAATGAACGTTAAACTAATTGAAGCATTAAAGCAAATTCAAGGTGAATAAAATGAGGATAGAAGAAGTTTACCGTAAAACCAAAGAAACCGAAGTTAAAGTGAAAGTGAACCTTGACGGCGAAGGAAAAGCCAGCGTGAATTCAGGTGTGCCCTTCCTTGACCACATGCTCACTTCGCTTGCGACACACAGCTTAATCGACATAACCGCGTCTGTGAAAGGCGATTTGGTGCACCACTCAGTTGAAGACTTAGCATTAGGCTTAGGTGAAGCATTAAACAAAGCCTTAGGCACACGGGAAGGCATCGCACGCTTCGGCAATGCAGCTGCGCCGATGGATTGTTCTTTAGCGTTTGCAGCCGTGGACTTGGTGAAGCGTCCCTACTTTAAAGTTGACCTTAAACTTAGAGGCAAAAAAGTAGAGAACATGCCAACTGAAGACATCAACCACTTCTTTGAATCCTTAGCTACCTCGCTTCAGGCAAACGTCCACGTGTTCGTTGAGTACGGCAGTAATGACCACCACAAGGCAGAAGCGGCAGTTAAAGCCCTTGCCTTGTCGCTTAGGCAAGCGGTAGCCTTAGACCCAAGACGGAAAGGCGTGCCAAGCTCAAAAGGAGTCATCTAATGCCAAAAGCAGTAATATTTGACTATGGCGTTGGAAACCTGCTAAGCCTAAAAACCGCCTTAGAAAAAGCAGGCTTAGACGCATCAATCGGCACTTCAGTTCATGAACTAGCCAACGCGGACGCTATTGCTTTGCCAGGTGTTGGAGCCTTTACTGCTGCCGCCTCAAAGCTAGACTCAGTCAAAGAAATACTCACAAGCAAGGTCAAAGATGGCACACCACTGCTTGGCATATGCCTTGGTTTGCAGCTTTTCTTTGAGACAAGCGAAGAAGGACCAGGAAACGGCTTATCACTTTTCAAAGGCAAAACAGTCCGCTTACCCAACACCGTTAAGGTGCCGCACATGGGTTGGAACACACTAAACATCGTTAAACAAAACGAACTCTTCGACGGCATAGCTGAGGACTCTTACGTTTACTTCGTGCACTCGCTCTATCCTGTGCCAGTAGATAAAACGTTAGTGTGCACCCAAACCGAATATGGCACAACCTTCACTTCAGCATTAGCCAGCAAAAACGTTTACGGCACGCAGTTTCACCCAGAAAAATCAGGCGACATCGGCTTAAAAATCCTAAAAAACTTCGCTAAAATAGTGGTAAGGTGACTTTGCATGCAGTTAATTCCAGCCATCGACCTCATGAGTGGCAAAATCGTCCGGTTATCACGCGGCGACCCGAAGACTACTAAGGTTTACGACCAGTTTGGAGGTCCCGTGGAAACGGCGAAGCGGTGGCGTGATGAAGGCGCTGGCAAGTTGCATATTATTGATTTGGATGCGGCTTTCGGTACGGGAAACAATCATGCTGTTATCTCGGAAATTGCAGCGAACATAGCGTTGCCAATCCAAGTCGGCGGAGGAATCCGCAGCTTCGAGACAGCGGCGAAACTGTTCAAGACGGGGATAAGTCAAGTTATTCTTGGTGCCTTAGCATTCAGCGACCAGTCAGCTATAGGCAGGATTCAGAAACGGTTTGGCGCTGAGTCAATTATTGTTGCTTTAGATAATAAGGATGGAAAAATTATGGTTGAGGGCTGGAAAACCGCAACGGCATTAAGCATAAACGAGGCGCTGGAAAAATTCACCATGCTTGGCGTTAAAACGTTCCTTATAACCTCAATTGCTAAAGATGGGATGCTTTCTGGTCCAGACCTTGAAACACTCAAGCAAGCATGCCAGTCCCGTAACGCTAAGGTTATTGCCGCGGGTGGAATAGGCAGCATAAACGATTTAATTGCTCTCAAGCGTATTGGAGTAGAAGGGGCAGTGATTGGAAAAGCCCTTTATGAAGGCAGATTCACTCTAAAAGAAGCCATAAACAAGATAGGAGCCTAAAACACGCCGTTAGCAAAACGTATCGTTCCATGCCTCGACGTTGACCACGGAAAAGTAGTCAAATGCATAAACTTCCTCAACCCAAAGCGGGCAGGCGACCCAGTTGAAATGGCTAAACGCTATTCCGATGAAAGCGCAGATGAGCTGGTTTTTCTTGACATAACCGCGTCTTCAGAGAAGCGAGACATTTTGCGTGGGGTTGTGGAAGGCGTAGCCAAAGCAATCAGCATCCCGTTCACAGTTGGCGGCGGAATACGCAACGTTTCGGACGCAAGGCTGGTTTTATGCAGTGGCGCGGACAAGGTTTCAGTCAACACGGCAGCAGTGGAAAAACCAAAGGTGATTACGGAGTTAGCTGATGTTTTTGGTCAGCAATGCGTGGTTATCGCTATTGACGCTAAAAGAAACCGCAATGCCAGCGAGGGCAAGATTATGGTTGAAACTGGCGAAGGCTCAGTGTGGTTTGAAGTTTACACTTACGGGGGAAGAAAACCCACAGGAATCGACGCTATACAGTGGGCATTACAAGCGGAGAAACTTGGCGCTGGCGAGTTTCTGGTTACTTCGATGGATAAGGACGGCACAGAAGACGGCTACGACATCGAATTAACGCGTACCATTTCAGAGAGGGTTCATGTTCCAGTTATCGCTAGCGGCGGCGCTGGAGTTCCAGAGCATTTTCTTGAAGTTTTCACCGATGGAAAGGCTGATGCAGCGTTGGCGGCTTCAGTGTTCCACTATAACAGTTATCCTGTTCCAGTTGTGAAGGATTTCTTGCGTAAAGCGGGGGTGATAATTAGACAATGACTACGGCAGAGTTGTTTGAAAAATTAGATTTCAAAAAAGGCAACGGGCTTATCCCAGTGGTTGTTCAGGACGCACAAACCAAAGAGACGCTGATGCTTGCTTATGCTAACAGGGAAGCAGTGGAGAAGACGCTTAGCACTGGATTTGCCACTTACTGGAGCCGTTCCAGAGGCAAATTATGGGTGAAAGGCGAAACTTCAGGGCACACACAGAAAATCTGCTCTGTGTCAGCTGACTGTGATTATGATGCTTTATTGTACGTGGTAGAACAGAAAGGCGTCGTATGCCACACTGGAGCGGCTACGTGTTTCTATAACAAGCTCTTGTAGTTAATGCTTTTAAGAAAAGCCCCCTTTCTATTCTTCTATTGGATTAAGTGAGAGATAATGTCTTTACATGAAGCTATGCTTTATGAAAAGCTGGAAGAAAACAAAGTTAAATGTTGCTTGTGCGCTCGGCGTTGCCTCATAAGCGAAGACTCAACAGGCTTCTGTTTGGTGAGAAAAAATCAAGGCGGTATACTTTACACGCTTAATTATGGGAAAGCCGTGTCGGCTGGAGTTGACCCCATAAGCAAAAAGCCACTTTCACATTTCAACCCAGGCTCATTGGTAATGTCGATTGCGGCGGCTGGCTGCAACTTCCGCTGCCAATTCTGCGATAACTGGATGATAAGCCAAGATAGAGAAGTTGCGGGCAGACCTTTTCCTCCAGAAGAAGTAGTTAAATCGGCTCAGGACAGCAATTGCCAAGGAATAAGCTACACTTATACTGAACCAACCATTTTCATGGAGTACGCTTACGACACCGCTAAACTTGCCCGCAAAGCAGGATTGTTTAACACTTTTGTCACGAACGGGTACATGACTCCTGAAGCCGTAAAAACCATAGCTCCTTATCTTGATGCAGCAACGGTAGACTTCAAGGGTGGCGGCGACCCAGACTTCTACAAATCCGTTTCGGCAGTACCGAACGTTGAACCAATTTATGAAGCACTAAAAGAACTCAAACTAAACGGTGTTCACATAGAGATTACCAACCTGGTTGTTCCAAAAATGGGCGATTCAATGGAGAAAATAAAGCAAATGGCTGACTGGATTAGAGACTATTTGGGGAAAGATACGCCGTTTCACCTGCTGCGTTTTCACCCTGATTACAAAATGACAACGCTCCCAGCCACAAAAGTTGAAGATATGGAGAGAGTGTACATGACCGCTAAAAACGAGGGATTAAACTACGTTTACCTTGGAAACGTGCCCGGTCACCCGGCAGAAAACACTTATTGCCCAAACTGTAACGAAGCAGTAATCAAAAGGTACAGCTTCGACATAACCGAATGGAACTTAACGAGTGATATGCGGTGTCCTGTGTGCGGACAACAGATACCGATAAAAGGCAAATTACACCAGTCTAACTTGCGCTTTCCATACGCATTGTTTTAGGCAACGTAGCGAAATAAGCGAATAATCATGCGGAGAATTACAGGGAATGCAGTTCCCTTATGACGAATTAGCAAAGAAGAGTTTAGCTAGGTACTTTGCCATCGTTCATAACAAGAAAATGGCGAAATTCCTCATAGCTAAAAAAGTCGCGACTGAATTTGGCAGCAACGATTCTTTAGAAGCGCTTTGGAAACAGCACACGCACTGTACGGAAGAGTTCCTAAGCCTCGAACGCGAAATTGATATGGGCATAGACTTTAATGCTGTGCCTTTACCTGAGAAATCGTATTTAGATTTGAAGATTAAAATTGTAAACAAGATATTTGAGTGCTGCAATTTCTGCAGTCGCAGATGCAGCGTAAACAGATTAGCCGATAGGTTAGGCTTTTGCGGTTGCGGCAAAATCATGAATGTTTCAAGCATTTTTGCGCATATGGGTGAGGAACCGGAACTTGTGCCTTCGGGAACCGTATTCACTATGGGATGTACCATGCGGTGTCGCCACTGCCAAAACTGGACTATATCGCAATGGAAAGAAGCCTCGATGGAGTACACGCCTGAAGAGTTGGCAAGGGAAGTTGAAAATTTGCGTTTAGAAGGCTGCAGAAACGTGAATCTGGTCGGTGGAGAACCTACGCCATGGCTTAAGCATTGGCTGGAAACCTTCAAGCACATCGGCGTAAACGTGCCTGTTGTTTGGAACTCTAATTCTTATTATAGCCAAGAAACAGCACAGTTGCTAGCGGGTTTTGCCGACGTTTACCTGTTGGATTTCAAGTATGGACGAGGCGATTGTGCGGAGAGGATTTCGGATGCCCCTGATTATTGGGAGGTGTGCACGCATAATCATCTTGAAGCCAAGAAATACGGTGAACTAATAGTGCGAGTGCTAGTTTTGCCAAGCCATTTAGATTGCTGCACTAAGCCGATACTGCAATGGATAGCTGAGAATTTAGGTGTTGAAACAAGAGTTAATGTCATGTTTCAGTACAGGCCTGAATGGCGAGCTTTTGAGGTTCCAGAGTTGCGCCGAAGACTCAATAGAGCGGAGATGGAGAAGGCTTTGCGGTTAGCTGAGCAAGCAGGATTAAAGAACCTATAACCTAACTTAAAGCCATCATTTACAAGTTTGTAAATCAAAAGTTAAACCTACCTATGAAAGCCTCAAATGTGCTACCAAGACAAGATAAAAAGAAGAAAATTAACTCTTATTAAGATAAAGCGAAACTGTGCATTGTGAAAGAGCCTAAATGACGAAGTACTACGCGTTGGCAGTTGCAACTGGTTACTGGAAACCCAGCGACAACTACACCGACAAGATAATTGACGCTTTAGAGGGCAAAATTGAAAACGGAGATTTCGTTGTCATATCAGAAAAGGCAATTTCAACAGCAACAGGCAACATAATAGACGAAAGCACCATAAAAACAAGCTTAAACGCAAAAGTTATAGCGCGTTTCTGGATGCGAATTGCCTGGGGATACCCTCTGGGAATATTATGCCGATTTGGACAACGACTGCTGCACAGGTTAAGGGAGTACCCGCTTGAATCTGGAAGCCGCCACAAACAAGTAGCCCTACAACATGCAGGGCTTATGCAAGCGCTCATGTTTGGTTCTGAAGGAGGAATTGACGGCTCCAACCTACCCTATTCTTATGTAAGCCTGCCATTGGGCAATGCGGCTGAAATAGCGCGGGAAATTCAAAATCAAATTCGGCTGAAATTGCGGAAAGATGTTTGCGTAATAATTGCTGACACTGATAAAACTTACAAGTTTAGGAATTTCTTTTTTACTCCAAGACCTAAACCCCTCAAAGGCATACATTCGTTCGGCGGATTTACCACGTACATCATAGGCAGAATGCTTAAACTCAAAAAAAGTTCAACCCCGCTAACGGTTGCAGGCTGCAATCTTCAAGCTAGCGAAGCATTAACAATCACAAACATAGCTGACAAAGCCAGAGGTCCAGGTTCAGGCGCTACAGTTTGGGATATGGCAGCGAGGTTTCAAGTGGAAGTTAACGGTGTAAGCTGGGATATGCTGGCTAAAATCAGGCATAAACCATTAGTTATCGTTAGAAAAAAATAAACCGTGAAGAATTATTTAAACAAAAAATCAAACAAGCTCGATAGTCTCAACTATTGATTTTTGATTAGTCGCAACTAAAAAATCTATGTTAAGCTGTTTTCTTACGGCTTCATAGGCTTTGTTAAGTTTGTATACTGGTTAAGGCATATTAAAAAAAATTAAATTTTTATGCCCTGCGTTGGGTCTTTGATTACCTTATGGAATTCAGCCATTAACTTCTTTGTTACCGGTCCAGGTTTGCCTGTGCCGATTTGGCGTTTGTTGACCTCACGTATCGGCACCATTTCCATAGCAGTTCCAGTAAAGAAAGCCTCTTCAGCGGTAAACAACATAAACGGCGTAAGATTGGTAACTGTTAGTTTTAGACCAAGTTTAACGGCAAGTTTCTCTACGACTTCAGCGGTGATACCAGCAAGTGCACCTGTAGAAGTAGGCGGAGTCAATAATTCGCCATTTTTAACTATGAAAACGTTTTCGCCGACGCCTTCAGCTACGTAACCGTTACTTTCTAGGCATATGGCTTCGTCAACACCGCTGGCGTTTGCTTCGATTTTTGCAAGGACACTGTTCAGGTAGTTGAGTGATTTTATTTCATGCGATGTTGCGTCCACTGGGTTTCGTCTCACCCACGAGAGCATTGTGGTGATTCCGTTTTCTTTTGCTCCGCTCGCATGCAACGAAATCGTGTCCGTGATGATTATAACTGAGGGCTTTGGGCATTTGCGTGGGTCTAATCCAAGGTCGCCTACGCCTCTGGTAACTACCAAGCGAATGTATGAGTCTTTCAACTTGTTTTTCCGCAGGGTTTCAACGACGGCTTGAGTCATTTCCTCTTTGGTTAAGGGAATTTTCAGCGTTATTACGTGTGCTGAACGGTACAGGCGGTCAATGTGCTCTTTGAGTTTGAAGACAATACCGTTGTACTCGCGGATTCCCTCGAAAACGCCGTCACCGTACAGGAGCCCATGGTCGAAAACGGATATTTTAGCCTGTGATTTAGGATAATATGCGCCGTCAATATAGACTACCAGTTCATTGTTCATTTGTGTTTCACTTCTTTGATTGTTGTTTCATATTATTCGATTATTTGATATAGTTTATGTCAATGATACGTATGATTCGTTTATCAACCGTGGAACTGAGGCCTCTTGGAAATGTAGAGCGGCAACGGCAGGGGCTTGAAGGGTTTGCCAGCGATTTTCTCAGACACTTTGGCGATTAGTTGGTCAGCTGTCATGTTTTGCTGTTGACCTTTAAGCTCGCGGTCTCTTACAGACAGGGTTCCTGATTCAATTTCCTTTTCGCCGATAACGATGATGTAGGGTACCCATTCCTGCTCGGCTTCCCGAATTTTTTTCGGCAGAGTTGATGCATTATCGTCAATGTCTACGCGGATGCAATGCGAAGCGATTTGCTTAGCAAGCTCTTCCGCCTTGTCCATAAACTTATCAGATATTGGAATAAGCCGCACTTGAGTTGGCGAAAGCCAAAGCGGAAGCATAGGCGCTTTACCAGCCATCTGCTCACGGTAAGCCTTCTCTAATAGCGCGTAGATGTCTCGCTCGATAGCGCCGCTTGGGGAACAGTGCAGAATTAGCGGGTACTGTTTCTCGCCTTTTTCGTCAACGTAGGTTATTTCATAGCGTTTAGCGTTTTCAACGTCGATTTGGTCTGTGCTGAGGGCTGCGGCTTTGTCTTGGTTGTCAACGAAGTTGATATCCCATTTGAGGATGAAATAGAAGAACCGCTCGTTCCACACTTCAGCCAGCATGGGTTTGCCGAAAGTTTTCGCCAATTCGGCAATGAAATCTTTATGTTCATCATAAAAGCCCTTCGTGAAGCGCACGGCTATTTCGTAATCGTCTTTTGTGAAGCCTATGTTGCTTAAGACTTCCATGCAGATGTTAAAGCGTGTTAATAACTCTTTTTTCGCCTGCTCTAAGTCTGTGCAGAAAGCGTGGCAGTCAGGCATGGTGAAGGCGCGTAGGCGTTTTAAGCCGACGACTTCGCCGCTTTTTTCTCGTCGGAAGCTGTATCGTGTTAACTCGTATAGTTTGATGGGCATTTGCTTGTAGCTGAACTGGGCGTCATGAGCCATAAGGAACTGACCGAAGCATGCGGCGAACCGCAGGAAAAGCTCCTTGTCTTCGGATTTCAAAACGTATTGACGGGCTGGAAATCGGTTTAAGTAACTTTTCAAGCTTGGATGATTAAAGTCATACATGATTGGGGTTTCAACTTCCATGGCGCCGTACGCATTCATCCGACTTGTAACGTACTCTTCAAGCAACGATTTTATCATGCGACCTTTCGGATACCAGCGGATGTTACCTGGATCGCTGCCTGCTTCATAGTCTGCGATTTCCAGCCTCTTCATCAATGTGACATGGGGTGGCATCTGGGTAACTGCCCTAGCTTTCTTAATTTCATATTGAGAAAACTTTTGCAGGTTAACATGTCCTTTAAATTTGAATTCTTCAACTGGCACTAACGAGCCATCGGTTAGGATAATGTGCCAAAACGATTGTAGCTTATCTTCAGCTTTTAACGCTGCAGAAACAAGCTCTTCTTCTTTTTTGGCTTCGCCCTCAGCCTTTGCTTCAGCTGCAACAGGTGCAGGGGCATAGGCGCGTGCCTGCTCGGCCAGCGGATGTCCTTTAATGGAGATAGTGAATTGCTTGTTCCAGCCGAATGGAGCACGGTAAGTTTCGATTCCTTTCTCTTTTGCGTACGCTTCCATGTCTTTAATGACTTTCAAGGCTTCTGAAGGCTTGGAAAGGTTGCTGCTCAAATGAGCGAACGGATAAATTAGAATGCGGTTAACTTTGAGTTTTCCAAGAAAAGCTCTAAGGTCATCGATGGCTTTCTGCGCCATTGCGGCGTTGTCGCCTTCTTCTATGGCGGTGAATAACACTACAACTTCTTCTATGCGGTTTTCTTTTTGTTCCGCTTCTTCGGCAATGGCGATTTCTTTTTGGACGGGTTTGAATACTATAAAGTTAGAGTGCAACTGTAGTATTCGCATGGCTTTTCACTCTTCTTAGTGACCGTAACGCCACTTATCAAGTGTTTTATCTTTTTTCGTCTTCTTTTTAAATTCTTTATAATGCTCTTTGCAAATGTAAGCGCGTTTTTCGCCGCTGCCAACATTTAAGCCAGCAGCCCTGGCTTTTTCAGCTGATATTGAACGGACAGCTTCCCTTCCGCAGCCTGACACGCTGCATTTTACTCCTTTGTCTATGCGTCCCACAATCTACGCCCCACGCACATTAGTTTACTACGTACATATACACTATTGCTTAAGTTCCTTTTCATACAAAGAATTGGCTCTCCGATAAATTTCCTCTTTTTTTCCAAAATAAGTGGGACCAATTCCTTCGACAACCAGCGAAGCAGCAGCTGAACCGACGCAAGCACACCATATTGATTCTTTTTGGCGCAGGTACTCGGTTAAGAAGCCGCCTATGAAAACGTCTCCTGCACCTGTTGGGTCAACTAAAACCTGTGAAGGGCAAACTGCAATGTTGTATTGTGCTCCCTCGACTGAGAGCACCGAGCCTTTAGCGCCCATGGTAACGATGACGGTTTCAACTCCAAAATCGTGAATGGCTTTTATTGCTGGTTTAAGCTCAGTCTGGCCAGTTAACGCGTAAATTTCGTTTAATGAGGACTTGTAAATGTTAATTAAATTAAATATTCGTTTATCAACCGAAGCGTTTTCTGTTACGTTTCCTGCTTCGTCGAAGCTTCGAAGTAAACCCTGAGGGTCAAGCGACAGTATATCAGCGCAATGCTTCAAATGCTCAACTACTTCGTATGAGACTTCGTTGGCAATAGGCGCAATATGAATAGCCTTAGCCCGCAAATCAGCCGGTACGTCGACTAAGTTTATTGGAGATGCCTTACTTTTCAATTTCAGGGTTCTATCAGACAAATCTGCATTATAACCCAACTCAAAACATGTGGTCTGCTCATCTGCAAGTTTAATTACGCCTGAAAGGTCAATGCCTTCTTGCCTTAGCCACCACAGGTAAGCTTCTGGAAAATTCCCACCCACTTTGGAGATTACAGAAGCCGTTGCTTCTAAGCGTTTAACGGCAAATGAAGTGTAGGTTACAGCGCCGCCTAAAACAACAAATGGGGCAGTTCTGCTGGGCAGTAGAATTGTGTCGATTGAGAAGTGACCAATTACTGCTACATCTACGTTTTGAATCACTGCCCAAGCCCCTTCTTGATTAATATGGTCATCCAAGATATTAATAACCATTAAGGAATTAGGACTGAAGCAACAGTATAGCTTTTGCCAAATCCCCTTGGCATTCCTCAAGGGCTTCTTTTGCTTTCTCTAAGCTTTTGCCAGTTTGGTCTGCCACCAACCTCACGTCTTCTTCAGAAAACGCTGGCTGAACTGGTTTAGCGGCGTGGCGTTGAGATGAGGCTTGCTCTGAAACTTGACCGCCAATAACCTGATACATTTTTTGCCCTTGCACTTCTAAAATTGCCACTTCTGGCTCATCGATAACTATGTCTTTGCCGCTTGTTTTAATTATGACTTGTTGAACGTCGGGTACAGAATCCATGTTCATGCCCATACGTTGCATCAAGCGTTTTTGCTCTCGAGGATTCATGCGTTTATGCATAGACTTCACTTCCACCAAGTATTCTGCAGTAGAACTTCATAAACTTAACTTTCCCAAGGTGTTCTTTTTGATTTTAGTTTAAACGAATTAATGGAAACTCTTCGCAAATCAGCTAAAGTTCCAAAAAATTATTCTATTTTGGCACAACTAAGCGGTTAGCAAGTTGGCGGAGTCATTCTCTCGGATGTATACCCAAGTGTTAGTTTGTGGAGAAAAGGCTATACACTGCAATTCAGTTCTTGCAAAGATGGTTTCGCTGATTTGTCTCCTTCGTAGGTGCTTGTGAATTTTGGATGAAACATTTCATTTATTTGCAACTTAACAAGATTGTGGCAGGCATGATTATTTCAATCGTTTCAGCGTCGGTTTTTTTCATTTGTTTTTTTCTTTGCTGCAAAAGTTCTTCCAAATCTCGAGTTTGGTAATTTAGTAAAGAGCACATGATTGTCATTTTGAAACTTCATCTTATTAGGATTTATGAATTATTAGTCCACAACAAAAGAGGAATTTTGGGGGTTGACATTCCACTTTGGTGAGGGCACAAATCAACCCCCGGCTTTCCAATTTATTTTTCATTGGATTCCTGAAAAATTTAAACTGAAATCAAAACGAATACCTTGACAAACTTAACTTTCCTTTGCGCCATGGCGCACTTTAACTGCTACGCCTGTTTTAAAAGCAGTCATCTCCACGCTTGAAAGCAATGCACGCCCAACCGCCAGAACATGTTTATCCTCATCTAAAACGATTACTTCATCTTTAGCGCCAACTTCAGCATCAACCTTGACTACATGAGCGGCAAAAACGTCCCCGCCATCAGCAATGAACTCAGAAACATCATTACGCGCTGTAACGAAGCATTGGGCAAAAGGCAAATTTTCGGCCATAAACTTTGCTGCTTTAATGCTTAAAGAAAGTAAGCCGTCAGTTGGACGCAGAGTAGCTAATCTTTCGCCGTTTAAGTTAATGTAGCGTATTCTGCCTGTTCTTGGAGAATATTGAATTTCAACGTTTTCTGGAAATAGCTTTGTGCCTACGCCTTTTCCAAACTGGTAATCAGCAATACTTCTCACTTTGCCAAGTGCGTTCTCCACATTTTCACCATCGATTAGCTTTTTGCTGTTTCGACAAGTATAAACATAACAAGATAATAAAGACAGTGAAAGGTGAAAGCTCACATTGAGATGCGAAGTCTGCGGACACAAAATTCACACTGAACCAATAACGGCAGTAATTGAAGGAGCCAAACTAACCGTCTGCGCTGAATGCTCAAAACATGGCAAAATAATCCATGAAGAAGCAGCCCTTCCCCAACAAGCCCTCAAAAAACCGCAGGCGCCAATTACACTGGTTCAGAAAAAACCAATAGTGGCTAAAGTAGAAATTACTCAAGAGATCACAGAAGATTATGCAAATAAGATAAAGCTGGCACGGGAAAAACTAGCGCTTACACATGAGGAACTCGGCAAAAAAATAAATGAGAAAGCCTCGGTTTTAAGAAACCTTGAAGGTGGGAAAATGTCGCCAAACAACCAGCTAGCCTCAAAGCTTGAGCACATGTTAAAAATCAAGTTGCTTGTTCCAATCTCTGAAGAAAAAGTCCCCCCTCCAACCTCAAAATCAGCCAACCAAGAATTAACCTTGGGAGACCTCATCGAGATAGACAGTAAAGACGAGGAGGCGGCTACGAAACGAAAGCCGTCATAGTTCAGCGTAGACTGAACCGTGAAGAATCAAGTTTGGAAGAGCTTAAAAGATTAGCAGAATCAGCTGGATACAGTGTTGTCGCCACGTTAGAACAAACCCGACCGCCTGATTCACGCTATCAAATAGGCGCTGGAAAAGTAGAAGAACTCGCCCAGATGGTTGAAGAAAATGGCGCTGGAAAAGTAATTTTTGACAACCAACTAAAAACTCGTCAAACATACAATCTCGCAAAAGCAACCCACGTTGAAGTCATTGACCGATTTCAGCTCATACTTGAAATCTTCAATAGAAGAGCCACAACAACCGAAGCCCAACTTCAGATTCAACTGGCAACTGTGCGAAACGAACTCAAGCACGCCAAGGAAAAAGTAAGATTAGCCAAAGGAAGCGAGCAGCCTGGCTTTATGGGTCTTGGAGCCTACGAAGCAGACGTTTACAGAGACGCCATAAAAAGGCAAGTCCAAACAATCCTAAAAAAG
>Ga0208563_1000883_pt1 | contig 22913 bp, 24 predicted proteins | sample June2015DPH_17_1_2_FD_184717 | JGI IMG/M metagenome (GOLD analysis project Ga0208563, IMG submission 184717) | Peatland microbial communities from SPRUCE experiment site at the Marcell Experimental Forest, Minnesota, USA - June2015DPH_17_150... | ecosystem: Environmental > Terrestrial > Soil >... | reverse complement strand
AGCATTCCGAGTAATCCCGCGCGGCCGCTTCCCGCGCAACAACCGTTACAGAGTTCTCACCTCCAGCGATACTTTTCATGACTCACTTTCCAAACGATCTGCGCTCAACCACCTGTGCAGAGGTTCCCTAGCGGACTGGACGCGACACTGGACAGACTTTTTTCGCGCGGATAAAAGTGGCTCAAGCGAGGTACGGCGTGGCGAAAGTCGAAGTATACACAACTACCTACTGCCCGTTCTGCGCGCGGGCCAAGAACCTGCTCAAGAGCAAGGACGTGGCTTTCGATGAAATCGATGTCACCGACGACGACGAGTTGCGCGCGAAGATGATCGGGATGTCCGGGGGGCGCCGCACGGTGCCCGAAATTTTCATCAACGGCAGGATTGTCGGCGGCTTCGAGGAATTGAAGGCACTCAACGACTCCGGAAAGCTCGATAGTTTATTGGCCGAGTCGGCGCCGGCCTGAACCGCCACCACTCGCCCTCAACGATCGGAAATGGAGACGGGCGCATCGCGGCCTGTTTTCCGCCATGCGCCCGCTTTCGATCGCACTTTTTCGCGAACTGCTAGTTGCCGGACGGTGACGCGACCATTCCCTCGTTCATGTGATGCAAGGCTTCGCGGTCAACCGCCGAGTCGTATTTGATCGCCTTTGCCGTGACCGTGATCTGCGAGCCGTCGGCCGAGATCGACTGATTCTCGTTCACGATCGCGTCGATAGTGTCAGGCCATTTTTCGAAGCCCATCTTCTTCAGCTTGTCGCTGATCTTCGCCTCCTCGATCGCATCGGGAGAAAACGGCTCCGTATAACTCAGATCGCCAAGCTCCGTGTATGGCTTCCCGGCCGGCGGCGCTTCCGTGGTGACCCAGATATGCGCCATGTCAACGCGATGCACGAACACCTGCTGCTTTGCTTCCTGCGCCTGACGAGCAGCTTGCACGGCGCCGCATGCGGAAACTCCCAGCGCCAGTCCAATCGCCAACAGTTTTAGAATTTTCGATGAATGCATGTTCTTCCCTATCGATCCCTGTCGATCTCAAATCAATTATAGCCGCCTCACCGCATATGTCTAATCGTAGTCTTTCGGGTGCTCGACTGACCTTTTATTTCACCGAATGGCACGCTGGGGCAAGCGATTCGGTGACGCTCGAAACGGCGGGTGTCCGTTGTTCACCGTGATCGCTAGTATTCCGGCGTGACCAGATTTGCCGCCTGCTTCATCCTCGTCTTCGGAGAACTCGCCTGGGGCGGCCTCTTCGCACTTGCGATTCCGCCCTTCTTCAACGTCGAGCGCGGTTTTTACAAATCGAGCGCTTCGGTGTACCTGGCCGCTTCGCTTGCGACCGCGATCGGCCTGGGGTTGCTGGCGTTGCGCGCCGGCGCGTCCGACGGACCGGGCGCGGGCTCATTGTGGACGGCGGCAGCGCTATGGACCCTGTCGAGCGCCACCGTCGCCGTCTATCTCTACACACTTTGGACTGAAAACGGCCTGCTCCGCGCGCGATCGTACGCGCTTGGCTTGGGCCTCGGCCTCATCTCCCTGATTGCCAACGTGATGCTTCTGATGCCGCACGGCTTCGGCGCGGCCGCGGCCGTCGCCTACGGACTTACTGCAATCACCTCGGCGCTGGTCCTGGGATTGGTGAGCGGCGCGATGCTGTTTGGGCATTGGTACCTCATCGACCTCGAGATGCCGGTCGATTACCTGCGCACCTTCGTCCGGCTGCTGGGAATTGCGCTGGTCGCGGACCTCATCGCGCTCGGACTCGCGATCGGACTGCCCGCAACGCTCGGCAGCGTCGGCGCGGTCGCGGCCGTTCATGAGTTATTCGCCTCGCACCTCGAACTGCTGGGATTTCGCCTCCTGCTCGGTCCGGTCGCCACGATCGTGCTGGTCTGGATGTGCTGGCAGACGCTGAAAATTCCCGAGACGAGGGCGGCGACCGGCCTGCTGTACATCGCGGTGATGTCGGTCCTGGTCGGCGAGATGCTCGGCCGATTCATCCTGTTCCGCACCGCAATCCCGCTCTGACGCACGTTCGGCGGCTCAACGGCTTTCGCTCGTTCGGCTTCTGAATTACACACTCTTCGCCAGCTTCTCCGCGACCAAGGCATTCAAGCTGACGCCGGCGCGCTCCGCCTCGATGGCAAGCGCGCGATGCACGCGCCTGTCGATGCGCACCTGAAAGATGCCGTGGTACTGTCGCCGCGCCGGCGCGGCCGGAATCTCGAGGCCGCGGGCCGCGTAGGATTCCTTGGCCGCCGCCCAAGCTACATCGAGCTCCTTGAGCGCCTTCTCAGGGGTTGGGCCGAACGCCGAGATCCCAGGGAGTTCAACCAAATGGGCAAGCCAGTCGTTATCCTCATCGAGGAACAGCTCAACCGCATAACCATCGAAACGCTCGCGCTGTCTTTGCTTAGCCATTGGATTCTCTGTCATACACTTCGAGGAATTGCTTGACCTGATAGCCCTTCGCCTTTGCGCCTCGCCGCTGGATAGAGATCAGGGAGCTCTTCGGCGAGTACCAGATTTGATGGCTGCCCTTTTGCCGATCGATTACCCAGCGCGCCCGCTTTAGCAGAGCTTCAAAATCCTTGAAGGAAAGACCGTCAGGGTTGTTTCGAGCAGCCTCTAACAGCTTCTCCAACTTGTCCACTATGTAACTGTATATAGTTACAACCGCATGTCAAGCCGGCTGCCAACGATTCGATGATGTGGCTTGGCGCGCCCGGAGGGATTCGAACCCCCAACCCTCAGATCCGAAGTCTGATGCTCTATCCAGTTGAGCTACGGGCGCTTGCCTTGACGGACGCCCGAAAGTCTAGGCACGCCTGCCCGGACGCGCAACCAACCTGGCTGTGCCACCCCTGGCCTGTTGACTCGCGCGTTCGCGCATTCAAGTATATGACTGACTGGTCAGTATATGAACAGAACAAGCACAAATTCGGCTGGATCTCACAATGGACGGTCGTTTCACGTTCACGACGGGCAAGCCGCCAAGCGCGAACGTATTCTGGCCTCCGCGCTGAAGCTCTTCGCGCACGAACCTTACCAGGCCGTCACGATGGATCGCGTAGCGGAGGCCGCCGGCGTCGCCAAAGGGACGCTCTATCTCTACTTTCAGTCCAAGGACGCGCTCTACCTCGGCGTTTTGAGCGACGGACTCGACACCGCATATCGCACCTATCAAAGCAGCGCCGATCCAGGGCTGCCGGTGGTCGAGAGGGTGCGCCGTTCGATCGCCGTCATGGTGGAGTTTTACGATCAGCGGCGCGATTTTCTTCAGTTCTTCGCGACCGTGGAACCGCGGCTGGCCGAGGCGCGCAATCGGATTATCGAGGCATCGCGCGAGCGCGGGTTCAATTTTTGCGCGTCGCTAATCGAAGAAGGAATCCGCACCGGCGTGTTCACCCGGATCGATCCGCGCCTGGCGACGTTTACCATCCATGGCGCGATTCGATCGCTGCTGTTGTATTACGGCGCCAGCCGGCCGGTCTCCGAGCTCAGCCGCGAGCTCGGCAACCTGATGCTCAGATCGCTCGGCGCAGACCCGTCGGAACACTTCAAGCCGGAGCATCCACAATGATTCGAACGATCGTTCGCCGGGCCATTCAGCTGGCAATCCTGGCCGGTGTTGTTTTCGGATTGGGTTTGTTCGGTCGCGCGTACTTGTGGCCGCCCGAGGATCGTTCGGCGATCGAGGCCGTCGGGATGATCGAGGCGCCCGAAGTGAATGTCACCAGCCGAATCGCGGGCCGTATCAAGCAACTCGATCTGATCGAGGGCGACCGCGTGAAAAAGGGACAGGTCGTATGCCTGATCGAGGATGTCGACCTCAGAAATCAGCTCGCCAAGTCGAAGGCCGATCTCGCCCATGCCGAGGCCAACCTGGCGCAGGCGCGGCGCGACCTCGCGCGCGACGAAGCACTCTCGAAAGAAAACGTGATTTCAATCAAGACTCGCGATGACGCCATCACCAGCGTCCAGCAGGACGAGGCCGATGTGCTGAGCGCGCAGGCCAACGCGAAGCTCTACGCCGATCAATTGGTGGACACCGAGATAAAATCGCCGGTCGATGGCGTCGTGGTCAGCAAGGCGCTCGAAGTCGGTGAATGGGTGACGCCGGGCGTGCCGGTTCTGACCGTCGATGACCTCTCGACGATCTGGGCGCGGGTCGATGTCGAAGAGACCGACCTGGGTCCGCTCTACATCGGCAAGTCGGCGCAGGTCGAATTGCCGACGACACCGCCGCTGATTTTCACCGGTCGAATCATGGCGATCGGTCAGGAAGGCCAGTTCGCAACCGAGCGCGATGTGCGGCGCGGGCGCCAGGATATTCGCACGTTTTACGTCAAGGTCCAGGTGTTGCAGGCCGAAGGCGAACTCAAACCCGGAATGACCGCGCAAGTCGCCTTTCCCAGAACCGATGGAACCAGAGTCACCAGCAATACAGACCAAAGACCTGACTAAGCGCTTCGGCGCTTTCACCGCGGTCGACAAGGTCAGCTTCGAGGTCCGTCGCGGCGAGGTGTTCGGACTGCTCGGGCCCAACGGCGCCGGCAAGACGACCGTGGTGCGGATGCTGACCACGCTGCTGGCGCCGAGCGACGGGCATGCAACCGTCGCGGGTTTCGACGTCGTGCGGTATCCGCGCCAGGTGCGCGAAAATATCGGCGTCATTCCGCAGGCGCTGACCTCGGATCTCGATCTCACCGGATGGGAGAACGTCGATATCTACGGCGAGTTCTTCGGTCTGTCGCGCCGCCAGCGCCGCGACCGCGGGCATCGGCTGCTCCATATGGTGGGGCTGACCGAGCGGGCCAACGATCTGGTCGCGACCTACTCGGGCGGGATGCGCCGGCGGCTCGAGATTGCGCGCGGATTGATTCATTCGCCCGAGGTGCTGTTCCTGGACGAGCCGACCATCGGACTTGACCCGCAAAGCCGCCACGCGGTGTGGGACCTGCTCGAGACGCTGCGCAAGGAAAGCGAGATCACCATTTCGCTTACGACCCACTACATGGACGAAGCGGAGTCGCTGTGCGATCGGATCGCAATCGTCGATGGCGGCAAGATAATCGCGCTCGACACGCCAATCGGACTCAAATCGATGGTGCCGGGTGCCGACCGGATCGATCTGGTGGTCGAAAAAAATCCCGACGCTATCGCCGAGATGCTTGGGCCGATGCCGTATCTGCGCCGGGTGAATCGCGATGGCGGCAACCGCCTCCAGATTTCGGCCAACGACGGCGCGCACGCGATTCCGAAAATTATCGAGGCGGTCGATGGAGCCGGCGGCCGGGTAACTTCGATCACCGTGCAGAAGCTCTCGCTCGAAGACGTCTTCATCCACTTTACCGGACGCACGCTCCGCGATGAGCCGGCCAAGAAGGTCAGCTTGCTGGTGGGAGCCGGGATGCCGCAGCGCCGCTGAGGGGGATGCCGATGTTCGGGCTGAAGTTCCTCGCAGTCATGCGCCGCGATCTCAAGAAGCTGATGCGCAATCCGGTCACGCTGCTTTCGGTCATCCTGATGCCGATCGTCTATCTCGTGATAATCGGCAATTCTTTCCAGGGCCAGCTCAAGCATCTGCCGATTGTCGTCGTCGAACAGGATCACGGACTCTACGCGCGCCGAATCGTCGAACAGTTGCTCGCGCTGCAGGCGGGACCGAAGACCGTGGACATCACCTTCGAGAACGACCCCGGCTATGCGATGGGCCAGGTCCGCGACGGGCTCTTCAAAGGCGTCGTCGTAATTCCGCCCGACTTCAGCCATGCGGTCGCGGAAGGCCGCATCGCGCAGATCGGACTGTTCACCGACAACGTCGACGAGATCAGCTCCGAAACGCTCGAAGCCGCGCTCGACCAGGCCGCCGCAACCGTCAAGGTTGCCTTCGTCACCGCGCGCGAACCCAAACTCAACGACATCTCGCTGCGGCCCAACTGGCTGTTCCCCTACGTGGATTACGATCGATCGCTCATCCCGGGCGTCATCGTAATGGCCATCTTCATGGGCTCGCTGATGTCCGGTGTGTTCAACTGGGTGATGGATCAATTTCTCGGCGTGACGGAGGGCTATCTGGTGACTCCCCTTTCACGTTGGGACATCGCCGGCGGCATACTCGCCAGCGGCGTGACCGTAACCAGCACCGCCGGTGTGCTGGTGTTGTTTTTGGGCCTGTTGATCACGCGCGGCCGAATCCTCGGCGGACCCGTAGCGCTGGCGATGCTGGTCGGAATAATCGTCATCAGCGCGACGGGACTGCTGGCGATGACGTTTGCGCTGCTGGGACGCGCGGGCCATCCGCGGCTGGTCGGGACGTTCGCGGGATTCCTGAACGTGATCCTGTTTTTTCCGAGCGGCGCGATCTATCCGATTGAGAGCTTTCCGCCGTGGCTGCGAGCCTTCGCGCACTTCAATCCCGAGACCCATTCGGTGAGCGCGATCAAACAGATTCTCTTCAAGGGCGCGGACTTCGCCGCCGTCAGCGGCGACATCGCGTTTCTGATCGTGTTCATGATCCTGATGCTGGTGGTCGCCAGCTTCTCCTTCAAACGCACGATGTGATTGTGCCGGCGCGCGCGCCGAGCTTCAGCGCGCGAGCGCTTCGGCGATCACGCGCTGAAGCTCGGCTATCGAAACCGGCTTCAGAAGCGACAGGTTGGCCCCGGCCGCCCGCGCCGCTTCGTGCAGTCCGGGCGTGTTGTGTCCCGACATCACGATGATCGGCGTGACTGGCGATTTCGCGCGCACGCGGCGGACGATCTCGATGCCGTTGGCGTCGGGCAGGCTCAAGTCCGTGATCACCAGGTCGGGTGATTCGGCGTCGATCATCTGGATTGCTTCGTTCGCGTCGAATGCGCCGATGCATCGATAGCCCGTGCGCTCGAGCAGCCGGACGTATGCGTCCACCAGGTCGCGTTCGTCGTCCACGATCAGAATTTTCGCTTGCTCAGCCATCGGCGTGGAAAAAATCAGTTATCGGGCCGGCCGATCGCTTCGCGCGGCCGAGACTTGCGGCGGCGCCGGCGCTTCATCTCGCGCGGGATGCGCCGCGTGCCCGGCTGACGATTCGCCAATCGTCGGCAGCGTTATCGTGAAGGTGGCGCCTTTGTCCACCGCCGATTCAACCGCGATACTGCCGCCGTGATCCCGCACGATCCTCTGGCTCAACCACAGGCCGAGGCCCGTCCCCTTGGGTTTGGTCGTGAAGAACGGCTGAAACAGCTTCCCGAGCGCGTCGCTGTTGATTCCCGGGCCATCGTCCGACACCGACAACTGAAGATGACCGGCGCGCCCCGGAGCCGGCGCAGTCTCGATGCGTATCAGGTGCGCGCCCGCGTCGCGCGCATTCAATATAAGGTTGATCAGCACCTGCTCCAGACCCGTCGGCTCGCCCATCACCTCCGGCAGCGACCGATCGAGCTTCGTTTCGTATCGGAACACGCCGCCTTTGGCTTCTGCCCCGACTATCAGCATCGCCTCTTCGACCGCCACGTTCATGTCCATCGCATAACGCGCGCCGGGGCGCTGACGCGCGATCGAAAGCAGGTTGTGCGAGATGCGGCTGGCGCGTTCGATGTTTTTTTCCAGGACCATCAGGTCGTCGCGCGTCTGGGTGCTGAGATCCTGGTCCACCGCCAGCATCAGCTCGATTCGCGCCGCCATCACGGCCAACGGGTTGTTCAATTCGTGCGCGACTCCCGCTGCCACCGCCGCCAGCGCGTCCACCGTTTCATTGCGGCGAGCCTCGCGCTCCATCCCAACGCGCTCGCTGATGTCCGCGACGAAGGCGATCACCAGCTTGCCGCGATGCGTCTGCACCACGTTGAGGCTGATCTCGGCGGGAAATTCGCTGCCGTCTTTTCGGCGTCCCGCAACCTCCATCCCGCGGCCCATCAGGCGGGATTTTGGCGCCGTAAAATATCCGCTGCGATGCGCCTCGTGGCGATAGTTGAAGCGTTGCGGCACCAGCACTTCTATCGGCTGACCGGCGACTTCCGCTTCGCGGTAGCCAAACAGCTCCTGCCCGCGCGGATTCAACTGACGAATTATCCCGGCGCTATCCACCGAAATGATTCCCTCGACCGACGACTCGAAGTAACCGCGCGCACGCACCATCGCTTCCTCTTGCGCCGCAACCGAGACCCGAATCCTCTTCGTGTAGAAGGCTGCGACCAGGTAAAGCCCCAGCGCATTCACCCATAGGTTGAGCATCTGCGTACGCGGCGGCATCAGCGCCAGCATCGGACCGGAGCTCACCATCCACCTGGGCAGCTGCGAATTCGGCGGTATCAGCGCTAGCACCCGAGAGGAGATCGCCATCCAGATGAATCCTGCCAGCACGTAGTAAAGCGCGAGCCGTACCGGGCGGATGCGGACGGGCGACACATGGTCCAATCCACCGCTCTCCGCCCCACTGCTCAAGCTGTCGCCCATCAGACTGGTTACTGTAGCCTTCCGGCGGGCGCCAAGGTAGTAGCTCCCCCATCCGCGCCGTTTTCATCCGACGATCGAATCACCAAAAATCGCCCGCGCACTACCGTCCGCGCTAGTGTCAGGTGCTCAATGCGAGCCGCGGCGGAGGGGACCGATACGCTCCCTCCAGCCGCTCCTCCTGCTTGGGAGTGGTGATACACGCCACGTTGGATACCGCGCCGGCGCCGTCTCGCATCGGCACAATCGTCATCGCGACCGCGATTTCGGCGCCGTCGCGGCGCACCTGAAGCGTCGAAAATCGTGGCACGATTTCTCCGCCGAACGCCCGCTCATGAAGCCGCCGGATTTCGCCGCGCCGCCCGGCCGGCAGCAGAATCTCGTTGGTACGGCCGACAATCTCGGTCTCTTCATATCCGTATATCTGACGCGCCGCCGCGTTAGTCGCCGTGATTATCCCGGCCGCATCAACGCTGTGAACTCCGTCAGGAAATGAATTGACGATCATCGCCATCAGCTCGTGAAAATCTTCGCGCCGCTTGCTCTCCATCGCCGCTGCGGCCACAGCCACGAGCTCGTCAAAGCCGTCGGGCTTGAGCAGATATTGATACAAACCGTGCTTGAACGCGCTCGCCGCCACCTCTTCGCCGCCATTGCCGGTCAGCATGATTACCCGCGTCCGGGGCCATCGCTCACGCACGCGCTGGAGGACCGACAATCCGTCAATCCAACCCAGCCAATAGTCCGTGACCACGATATCGCAGTTGTCGCGCTTGAGATGCTCATTGAAATGAAGCGGACCGTCGGCGGCCAAAATCCGCGCGCTCGGGAATGCGCGCCGGAGCCGGGCCTGGATAAGCATCCGATCCGTTGGATGGTTCTCTACGAGCAACAAGTCCATTCGAAAAAAATCCCCATGACATCCCGCCATTGCATGTCACAACAGTGCAATCACTATGCCGACATGGACGGAATTCGTGACCGTTCAGAAGACGCACAAGATGGCGGGGAATTGCGATCGAAGGGCCGCCGGAAGCGCCCCATCGTCAATCGATTGTTCTGCAAGTGACGCAGATGCGTCCCGCGATGAGACACTTGCGGGTCAGGACGCCGCGCCCGGCGCTGGCCCAATTATCAATCCCATCTCGGGATTGATATGGGAAATGACGCTTACTCGATTGGGTTCGCGTTTAAAAAGGCCGAACGAGCAGAGTCGATTTCTCTCTGGGTCACGTCTTCTTTTTCAGACTTCGGGTAAAGATACAGTCCGACCAGTTCGCACTCGGTTCGACGCCACCAATGGATCAGCCGCAATCCCCTTTGTGCGCCTCGCTGATGATCTGGATCGGCTACCCGCAACTTGTAGATTTCTCGATTATTCCGTGGAATCGGATCACCCGCAAAATACGGGTTTGGAATGTCGGGATTTTCGCGAACTGCTTTTAGAATTCCGTCCCACGCTTCATCAAGTTTGTGTTGACTCGCGTCTCGAAGATTTAGTCGCTTAAGATCACGATTGTAGGTGGGGCCAAACCGAATCGTAATGCCGGCTGGCGGGTCGGTCACAGACTATCTCGAAGCTTCGCGTTTAGCCTGTGCAATCTCCGTTTGGAAGGCCGCGCTTCTGCCGAGTGCAAGCGTCTCTTGTAGATTGCGAAAATCGTCAACAATCTCAGCCAAGACCCTAACTTGTTCGATCAGACGCGCAGGAGGTTTGATCGGCGCTCTTTCCCAATCACGAAAAAAAGGTTCGACCTTGTGAAGAATAAGGTCAATTGTTGCAATCGCCGTATTCAGCCTTTCGTCAGTCTGATATTCATCGGGCGCGTTCAGGAATTTTCGGAACATGTCACGGACTCGCGAAGCCTCCTGAACAGTCTCTCGCAAGGCCTCATAGATTGCAGCTTCAAGATCAGGGCGCAGCGTTCCATCAGTCTTCTCCGCAAACCGCACGAGGCTCCGCACTCCACCCATCGCGGCGGCTAGTTCAATCTCAGGCCGGCGAATATCTGAGGCGAGAACGTGCTCATCGTTTCCAAGCGCTCGCTGATTGCGTTTGGCTGTCTGCATGTTCTTTAGGCTACGCCGACATCATGCAGTGCTCAAGCGCATGACGCTGTTCCTGTGGAATCATGCGTCGCCGAACAATTCCCTTGTAATTTACTTGTTCTGCAAGCGACGCAGATGCGTGACACGATGAGACACTTGCGGGTCAGGACGCCCCGCCCCCCGCTGGCCCAATTAGCAATCCCATCTTGGGATTGATAGCGAGCCGATGAGACTGGAGTTATCTCCGAAGTTGAACAGTGCCTTGGGGACCATCATAAACGAGCACGCATTCGCGCAACTGTGTTCGCCCTAGGATAGCTTGTCTACCACCTAAATCGTCGCGAAGAGTGATACTCGTCAATTCACGCAGGTTCAGGGCCGGAATTTCAATTTCGGCCATAAGAATGTCTGAGGAATACCGTCCGCTTGAACCAGCAAATTGACCTGGCCCTGCAATTGGGAGCGTCCAACCTTGAACAAACTGACTTTCAACAATTGTCAGTTGAGAGCCGGTATCGATCAACGCTTCCAGCTTTATTTCTTGACCGTACATGGGCGATCTGACGATGATTTCGATCGTAGCGCCTTGTTTCAACAGCGCTGCGGATGAACCGCGACCGCAATTTACTGTCGGCAAGAGTTAACGTGCATGCAGATGACGGGCTGTATCGGCGTCTAAACCGACAGGACTTCCGATCTGCTGGATAAGGTACGGACCCTTTGGGGATTTCGAAAGCGCGGCTCTTCCCGCCGAATCGAAGTCTGGAAAGACCCCGACAAACTCACCCTGAAAAAACAATGCAAACTTGTTGAAGTGGTCGCGCTCCAGTTGTTCTCGCCGTTGCTCGAATGCGCGAATATCTGAGGCGAGAACGTGCTCATCCCTTCCAAGCGCTCGCTGATTGCGTTTGGCTGTCTGCATGTTCTTTAGGCTACACCGACATCATGCAGTGCTCAAGCGCATGACGCTGTTTCCGCTGGCGCGGGTAAGTAGTCCCGCTCAGCTTGCGCTCGAGGATTGCAGCTGAATGTAGTTCTCGATTCCGATCTGCTCGATTAGATCGAGCTGTATCTCGATGAAATCGACGCTCTTCTCTTCCTCGTCCATGATTTCTTCGAGCATCTCGCGCGTGACGTAATCTTTCACCGATTCACAGTGCGCGACCGCGCCGCGAAGATCGCCAAGCGCCTTGAGCTCCAGCTTGAGATCGCATTCGAGAGCTTCCTTGACGTCCTCGCCAATCAGCAACCGATCCAAATCCTGAAGATTGGGCAGACCTTCGAGAAACAGGATGCGCTCGATCGCCCGGTCGGCGTGCTTCATCTCGGTCATCGATTCGTCGCGCTCGTGCTTGGCGAGCTTGGCTACCCCCCAATGCTCGAGTTGTTTCGCGTGCAGGAAATACTGGTTGATTGCGGTCAGCTCGTTACGGAGCACCGTGTTGAGAAACTGGAGTACTTGGGGGTCACCCTTCATGGAACCTTCTCCCGGAAGATGCGGTGTCTTAACACTGGCTACCCGTGCCCACGGGCTGACCAGCCGTGCCAACGGGCAGGGCTCAGCCCTGCTCACTCCTGCCATCGCGTAGTCGTGAAAAGATGCGCTGCGCAGATTTTCACGTCTTCTCACTGCGGGTGCAGGGGGCCGCAGCCCCTGCCGCCCACCGCGCAGGTGATTCTTCCTTCATGCCACCGACAACGGCGTGCGGTCTCTTAATACTGGCCAGCCGTGCCAACGGCCCAGCCGTGCCAACGGCCCAGCCGTGCCAACGGCTAAAGCGCCTTGATTACGAGCCAGATCAAGCTGCCCAGCACCAGGATGGCGTTGATCAAAAAGCTGGCGATTGCGCCCGGCGCCCGCTTGGCCGCCGCGCTCAAGTAGCCCAGCGCGTAGATGATCCGCGCGATCACGAACAGCAATCCGAGTGCGACGCCGAACTGATAGCTCACCGTCAACGAGAATATCCACAGTGCCGGGATGAAGACGATCAGATTCTCCAGCGTGTTCGCATGCACGCGGAAGTAGCGCTCGAAGTCGGGATTGCCGGTGGTGGCGGGCGCCTCGACGCCATATTTATGTCGCGCGCGTCCAACCATCGCGCCGAGTATCGAGTATTCGAGCAACGCCAGCAGCGTCACTATTGCGAGTTTGTGGAACCCATCCAGATACGGCATAGATCATACCTCCCCATGCGGTTGTCGCGGCGCCGGCCGCTCCGATGAAAAGAAACTACTCGCGCGGGCTGCCAAGCGCGAGAGCGCAATGGCACCGGGTGCAGCGGCCTGGCCCCTGCTATGGAGTAAAAACCGGGCGGGACTTGGCACCGGCAGCGCGTTTGGTGTATGCATATAAGGTAATCGAATAATGCTTCAAGCCAGAATAAGGAAATCTGAATTAACTCCCGATAACGTCTCTAAAGATAACGTTCCTGAAGGAAGGGGAAATGGACGCACAGAAAAACGCGACTCGCACCGACCTCGATTTGCTCAATCGGTTGAAATCGTTGTCGTTTCTTTCACCCGTCGCACTGCACGAGCTGGAAAGCGCCCTCAATTCGGCAAACTTCAAAAGGCGCCAGGTTATCCTTCCTGAAGAGGCGCTGGCGGCGGGTGTCCACATCCTGCTAAGGGGCGTGGCGAAGATCACTTGCCTGAGCCAGGATGGCCAGCGTGTAACCATAGCTATGCTTGCGCCAGGCCCAATCCCCCAGTTTGTTTCTCTGCCGATCAATCGGCGGGATTTTCGATGCGAGGCTCATAGCGATTGTAGAGTCGCCAGTCTGAGCTGGGAGCAATTCGACGTCATTACCAGGGCGGCGCCCCAATCAGCTTTAAGAAAATTTTACGAAGACAATCTGATGCAATGGTATCGGTTCTTCGCAGAGGGCCTCGACCTTCGCGAGCGTCTCTTGGTTACGCTTCTTCAATTATGTTCGGACTTCGGAGTCACAGAGTCACGTGGCGCCCTTTTGCGGATCTCCCTCAGCCACAAGGACTTGGCCGGTCTGGTGGGTGCGTCGCGACCCAGAGTCACCGAACATTTGGCCGAGTTGGTGCGTGAGCATCTGCTTATTCGTCAAGGTCGGCAATTGATTGTGCGCTTGGATAAGATCGAGAGTTCAATCGGCCTCCCGCCGCCTGAAACGAATGACTCGTACGCAAAGCCTGGCGCACAACCACATTTTTCGAAGCAAGGCCAACTCCACAGTCCACGTCCGCTCGCAGCGGTGGCCCCCGGATATCGCACGGCTGCTATGGCGTAGGTGCAACGAGCCTGCTGACCATCGTGCTAATCGTCCCGGCGGTCTTGCGGATGGCGGCCCGCTCCCGCCTTGGGATTTAGTGTGGCGAACTACCAGCCGCTGCAGGCCCACCGCTTCACGGGACGGCGGTGCCATCCCGACGTGATCTCCGCCGGCAGCTCTTTGGCGTGGAAGATCACGTTGGCGAACTTGACGCCGTTGAAGTCGGAAATCGGCCGGCTATGGCGCGGCGACTGTCCAACCTCGAAAGCGCGGTAGCCGAGCGCTCCGACCGCACGCGCGGCAAGCAGCGTGTACTGTCCGCAGTTCGCGCCAACGTCGAACGCGGTCATCCCGGGGCCGAGCATTTTGAGAAACAGGTAAGCCTCGATCGGTTCGAACAGGCCGCCGAAGTAAATCTGGCGCTGCACGATGTCCGAGAAGTCGCAACGCATCATCGACCCATCCGGGAGCCGCGTCTCCATCCGGGCGCGCGCGAGCTTGGGCGCCAGCCGCTCGACCGTCACGTATCGCGCGTACCCCTTCCATCCGGTCCGTGCTCAAAGGCGGATCGCTCTGCGCGCCAGCGGTCTTAGCGGCGCCGGCCACAAAGTTTTTTCATAAGATTTCATTGCAGCGGCCAAATCTCTCTGGTCCGGAATTCCCGTATTGATCCGCCCCCAAACTATCTACCAGTTTCTATGCTAGTCCGAGCGCATTGCCAACCCGAAGTTCGAGGACGGTTTTGGCCAAACGCTTTTCACGTCACCGCAACGGATCAGTTCCGCCTCGCATAGACATAAGAGGCCCGCACCTGCCGCGTTTCCGACCCAGGCATTAGAACCGGGCTCGGACTTTGCGTTTGCAGACGGCCTGGTGTTGGTGCGAGTCTAAATACGGATCCAAAACGGGAATCCCCGCTTACTGTGGCCGCCGATTCGTTGCGCCATCGGGGGAGCGAACAAATGATAATCGAAGAGGCTGATACAATGGCGAGTACTCGCCGTATCCTGGCGAGCGCCCTGGTGTTGCTCGCACTAATCGCCTTGAACGGATCGTCCGCGCTCGCCGCACCGCCCAAGGCCAAACGGCGCATCATTCCAGTGACGATCAACAAGGGCCAGAACTACACCATAAGTGGCGTAGAGGAAGGTGCGGCCTTCGGCCCGAAGGTGGTCAACAATCCCAATGCGCTCGTGGTGCAAAATGCCCCGGGTAGGATCGAATTGCTGGGCGCCGATGCCGGCACTTGGAAAATCAACGTGACGCTCGCTACCGGAGAAAAAGTTACCTATGTGGTGACCGTGAACGCCGTAGCGCCACCTCAAGGTTCTCTCGTTCCAGGCACCGCACCGACCACCATCCCATAATGCGGAATGATTCAAACTCTTCTGATCGATAATTACGATTCCTTCACGTTCAACCTGTTTCAACTCCTGGCCCAGGTAAACGGGGATGAACCCATCGTCGTAAAAAACGATCAGTTTGCCTGGGATGATCTGAAAAATTACCGCTTCGACAATATCGTTATTTCGCCGGGGCCCGGGCGCCCTCAAAACCATCGCGACTTCGGCGTCTCCCGCGACGCGATCCTGTTCGCCGCGGCGCCGATCCTCGGCGTATGCCTGGGTCATCAGGGAATCGGTGATGCCTTTGGCGCCGCCGTCGCGCTTGCGCCGGAGCCGATGCACGGCCGGGTCGCCCAAGTCTATCATCATGGTGATCCTCTGTTCGCGGGCGTGCCTTCCCCCTTTTCTGCCGTTCGCTATCATTCGCTTTGCGTCGTGCCTCCCGTCCCGGCGCCTCTGACGGCAATTGCCTGGACCGCCGACGGCGTGATCATGGGCATCCGCCACTGGGATCGGCCGATCTGGGGCATTCAATTTCATCCGGAATCGATCTGCAGCGACTATGGCCATCGGATATTGGCGAATTTTCGCGATCTGTCCCATTCCTTCAAACAGATCCGCAAACGCCGTCCCCAGTCGTCTTCTCCGCCCGCAAAGTCCGCCCTCCGGCCGCGCGCCGAGCCGCCGGCGGATCGCCATCCGAAGTTTCAGCTTCGATCGCGACGTCTCGATATCTGTCCCGACGCGCAAGCCGTGTTTGCCGCAACTTATAGCCGTTCGCCAAGCGCATTCTGGCTGGACAACAGCCTGATCGTTCCCGGCCTGTCGCGCTTCTCCTACCTGGGCGATGGTTCCGGTCCTTACAGTTTCAGAGTCCAGTACGATACTCACAGTCGTGCACTTAGCATCGCCGATTCATCAGGGATCCGCCGGATCGAGCAAAGTGTGTTTGAGTACCTGCGGGAATTTATTGAGCAGGTGCGCATTGCTCCTGCCGATTTGCCGTTTGATTTTACCTGCGGTTTTGTAGGCTACCTTGGCTATGAACTGAAGCGGGAATGCGGCGCCGGCTTCGCCTACAAATCGGCCACTCCGGATGCTTACTTCCTGTTCGCCGACCGGCTGATCGCAATCGATCACCTGGCCGCCGTCACATATCTGATCTGCCTGGCGCCCGTCGGAGATGGCGCCGACGAAAGCGGGCGCTGGTTCGATGCGATCGAGGCGCATCTGCGCCGCCTTGCGGCCGGGCCTGCCGCGCCCGCCCCCGCCCGCCCCGAGGTCGCGATAGCTCTGCGCTATCAGCATTCGCCGCCGGAGTATCTGAAACTGATCGAACGATGCCTGCACGAGCTGCGGCGCGGCGAATCCTACGAAATCTGCCTGACCAATAAAATATTTCCGCAAGCGCGAATCGAGCCGTTGGCCACTTACAACGTTCTGCGCGCGATCAACCCCGCGCCGTACGCGGCCTTTCTCACTTTTCCGGGGCTGTCGATCCTGAGCGCGTCGCCCGAGCGCTTTGTCAAAATCGGTTGCGCCGGCAACGTCGAATCGCGGCCGATAAAGGGCACCGCCCCGCGCGGGCGGACCCCTGCCGACGATGAACGCCTTCGCCGGGCGCTGCAATCCAGCGAAAAGGAGCGCGCCGAGAACCTCATGATCGTGGACTTGATGCGCAACGACCTGGGCCGCGTCTGCAAGATCGGCACGGTCGAGGCGCCGCGCCTGATGGAAGTCGAGAGCTACGCCACCGTCCATCAGTTGGTGAGCACGGTGCGCGGATGCCTGCGGCCGGGAGTGACCGCGATAGACTGTTTGATGGCCGCGTTTCCGGGTGGTTCCATGACCGGCGCGCCGAAACTTCGGACCATGGAGATCATCGATCGCCTTGAGAACCAGGCGCGGGGAATTTATTCCGGCGCCCTGGGGTTCCTTTCGATTTCCGGCGCGGCGGATTTTTCAATTGTTATACGCACGATCGTTGTCGCCGACGGCGCGATTTCGATCGGCGTTGGGGGCGCCGTCGTGGTCGGTTCGGAACCCGCGCGCGAGCTCGAGGAGGCGATGCTCAAAGCTCAGGCCCCGCTGCGCGCAATTGCGATGACCTCCGAGTGAAGGGACGATGAGATGGCTGCTGACGCGGAATTCAGCCTGATTGAAAGCATCCTCTGGACGAGGTCGTCCGGCTATGTGCTCCTGCCATACCATCTGCGGCGCATAGCGGCGTCGGCGGCCTGCTTGGGCTTTCCATCCGACTCGGCCGAGATCGTCCGCACGCTGAAAGGATGCGCTGACAACCTGTCCGCCGAGTCGTTCTGGAAGGTTCGATTGATGAAGGCGCCGGACGGTACGCTATCCGTATCCGCCACTCCAATCGAACCACCCGGTTATAAGGAACCCATCCCACGCGCCGTGATTTCCACCATTGCGGTTTCGAGCGCGGACCCTATCATCCGCCATAAGACGACGCGCCGCGCCTTGTACGACGCCGAGCTTAAGGCCTGGTCGGCTCGAACCGGATGCTTCGACGTCATATTCGTCAACGAACGCGCCGAAGTTACCGAAGGCGCGCGCACCAACGTGTTTATCCAGCGCGGCGCGGCTATCCTTACGCCGCCGCTCGCATGCGGGCTGCTGGACGGCACACTGCGAAGATGGATGCTCGATAGTCAGGCGATGCCCACGCGTGAATGCGTGTTGACGGTGGCGGACCTTGCGTCGGCCGATCGGATTTTTCTCGGCAATTCAGTCCGCGGCCTCATCGAAGTCCGCTTATAGCGCCACCTTTTACGCCGGGGATTCTTCCGAGCTACGGCCCGTTGCTTTCGAGCGTCGGATCGCGGACCAGGATTCCATCGGCGTAGAGCTTGCGAATCTGCTCCGCCGGCATCTTAAGCAGTTCGCACAGAACTCGCTCGTTATCTTCGCCCAGTCTCGACGAACGCACTTCTGTCCGGTCCGGCCATGCCGAAAACTTCACCGGCACACCCGGAATCGCGACCTTGCCCAGGATCGGATCCTCGACCCAGCGAACCGTCCTGCGCTCATTGAGATGCGGATGCTTTATGGCTTCGTTGACCGTAAGCACGGGAGCGCACGGCACGCGTTCAGCATCGAGCGCGGCGATCGCGTCGTCGCGGGCCGGAAATTTCGTAAGCCACTTCTCGATCACGTCTCTCAGTTGTTCCTTGTTGTCGCGACGCCCGCGGACATCCTTGAAGCGCGGGTCGGTCGCCAACTCAGGCATCCCGAGCGCGCGCACGAACTGCGGCCATTGATGCGGCGTCAATACAATCAGAATATATTGGTCGCCCCGGAAATGAAAAATGCCGGTGGGGCCACCATCGGGATGCAACGAGCCGGTTCGCGTCGGACGAAATTTGTCGCCGCGTAGCGACACGACGGGCACGTTCTTCTCGTGCATGTGGAAGTAGGTATCCAGCAGCGACGCGTCGAGATACTGGCCTTCTCCCGTGCGCTCGCGATGTAACAGCGCGAAGCCGATAGCCATCGCGGCGGCGACGCCGGTTGAAACGTCGCCGATTGCCATCGTCGTCAGCGCGGGTGGCCCATCGGCCTGCCCGATGCCGTCGGTGACTCCCGCATATGCCTGGCCGATAAAATCGTAGCCGGCCTTGACCGAGAGCGGTCCGGTCTGCCCCGCCATCGAAATCGAGCACATGATGATTTTCGGATTGACTGCCTTGATGTCCTTGTAGGCAAATCCGAGCCGGTCGATCACGCGCGGCGCGAAATTTTCAACTACCACGTCGACCTGCGGAATCATCGACATCACGATCTCGCGCGCTCCGGGTTTTTTGAGAGCGATCGCAAAGCTCAGCTTTGAGTGGTTGTGCTGCAGATAGTAGGTGCTATGGCTCGAGTTCTTGAATTCCGGCGCGCGCGACCTGAGCCCGTCGGCGCGGATGCGATCGCCGTAAGGCGCGAGTTCGACCTTGATCACTTCAGCGCCCATCTCAGCCAGGATTCGCGTGCAGGTCGGCCCCGCGACGAACTGGGTGAAGTCCAGAATCCGGTAGCCTTCCAGCATTTGCGGCTTGTTCGGCATTAATCGGTCATCTCCCAGTCTGTACGGATGTCCGTATCTCAGTATCGGTATTCGTCAGGGCCACGGCAGTTGGCGCGCGATAGTCCCAAGCTGTGCGCGATTATATCGCAGTAAAGATCACTTGCGTAGCCGGCGGCGCCGCTTCGACCTCTACGAGGATGCCGGCGAAATTCAGCGCCTCACGATCGCACGCTCGATGCTGGGCGATAGATCTCGCGACGGTTTTTCGGAGAGCAGGCCGCACGGCATCAAATAGCTAATCGTGAATGTAGCCGTGCGTTAATATGCAAGTAGCAACTTGCTAATACATTTATCATTCTTTTCTATCTTACTCTTCAGCCGCAGTTCACTAATTGTATAGTTATCGAAGTTCCGATCTGATTGCATATCAGAAGGTAAAGTCCCGACATGGGATGTCGGAACGATCGGTGAAGGTTGATCGGCGGGTCGCAGGTTGCAGGCGGAAGGGACGCTCGCGTTGCCGTCAACGCGAGTCAAAATGGAGGAAAAGGACGGCAATGATTCAACCCAAATATTACCGAACGATTTGGATATCCGATGTTCATCTCGGAACCCGCGCAGGCAGGGCCAGCTCGTTACTCGATTTTCTGCGCCATCACATCGCGGAGACCCTCTACCTCGTTGGCGACATAGTAGACGGATGGAACTGGGGACCTTCGTGGCACTGGAGTCCGGCTCAACAGGAGCTGGTGAATGAGATCGCGCACTGGCGCTGGCGCGGCGCCAATGTAGTATTCCTCCCGGGAAATCATGACGAGTCCAAGCTCAGCCTCGTTGAAGAACTCTTCGGCCCCATCCCTTCCACCAGTTCTTTAATCCACACCACCGCCGACGGCGCCAGGATGCTCGTGACCCATGGGCATCAGTTCGATGGCTCGCTCAATCCAAATCGTCTGCTGCCGATTATCGGAGCCCACGCGTACGCGCGAGCCCAGCGGATCCATGACTGGTACCATCGTCAGCCCGGGCGGGAACGGGATGAAGGCCGCTCGCTTTCCGACTATTTCCGTTACCCCGCCCGCAAGGCCTTTGAGTTCCTCACTGATTTTCGCGATCGAGCGGTTCTTGCAGCTGCGCGCGACCACAAAGCCGACGGCGTGATCTGCGGACATATTCATCGCTCGGATCATCGGCTGATCGGAACCATCTTGTATGTGAACGACGGTGATTGGGTGCAGCACCAGACGGCGGTGGTGGAAGAGCAAGACGGGACGCTGCAGGTCATCGGTTGGAGTGGTTCACACCAGAACATTTCGGTTTCCGAACCGATGTCGCAGGAGTTGGGTTCGTGACAACCTATCCTCTCGAATCGACGAATCACCCGGATGCACAACTCGACCTGATCTACTTCGACGCGGGTGGTGGACACCGCGCTTCGGCAAGAGCACTGATATCGGCGGCTGAACAACAGCATCGTTCGTGGCAAATCAATCCAATCAACCTGCGCGACCTGCTCGAACCGGCCGACGTGATCCGACACCTCACCGGCGTTCGCGTGGAAGACTTCTACAATTCGCAGCTCAAATACGGTCTTACCATCGGCACCGGTCCGATGCTGCGGATAATGCAGATGCTGATTCGGCAACTCGAGCCGACGATTATCAAGCTGCTGGCGCGCCATTGGCAGGACTCGCAGCCCGACCTTGTGGTCTCGATGATCCCCAATTTCAATCACGCAATTTTGGAAGGCCTGCGACAGGCCGACGCGACGCAAGCACGATCCGAAACTCCTATGGTCACGATTCTTACTGACCTGGCCGACTGTCCGCCGCACTTCTGGATCGAACGACAAAAGCAGTACCTGGTTTGCGGCACTGCTACCGCGGCGAGGCAAGCGATCGCCATGGGACATGACCGCACGCGCGTGTTTCGCACCTCGGGAATGATCGTGCGCCCTGAGTTCTATTGCAGGATGGAGCTAAGTCGCGAAGCCGAACGAATCCGGCTGGGGCTCGACCCCGAATTGCCGACGGGCATCGTGATGTTTGGCAGCTACGGCTCGAGCCAGATGGCAACTATCGCGAGAAAACTCGAAGCCGCCCGGCTGAAGACCCAGCTCATTTTCGTATGCGGTCACAATGACAGGCTGCGCGAACATATCGAAAGCATGAAACTATCCTATCCCTTTCATTGTGTAGGCTTCACACCAAAAATTCCGTACTTCATGCAGCTAGCTGATTTTTTCATCGGCAAGCCGGGTCCGGGTTGCATCAGCGAAGCGCTCGTTATGGGTCTCCCGGTGATAGTCGAGCGCAACGCCTGGACGATGGTGCAGGAGCGCTTCAACACCGATTGGATCGCGCAAAATCGGCTCGGAATAGTGTTGCCTTCCTTCCGGCAGATCGCCTGTGCGGTTTCGACGATGCTGGATCGCGAGCAGTTCCTCCGCCTGCGCACCAGCGTAGAAGCCCTCGATAACCGTGCGGTGTTTGAAGTCCCCGAAATTCTGGAGGCCTTGATTTCTCACCATCGAGCCGCAAAATCGGGATTCGGGCGCAATTCGACTGCGACCCAATTCCCATTGGAAGTCCACCGGAGTGCCTGACCAGCAGTTCTGCCATAGCCCTGGAGCCGGATTTTGAAAACGACGCTGCTGGTCGTGTTGTCGCTAGCCGCCAACGCGGCAGTTTGGGGGAACGCGGCCGCATCCGGGACGAATTCCAGCGGCGCCTTCGATTTCGGCGCGCTCGAGTTGAAGGTCTTGAGCCCCGACGGGAAGCAAACGATCGGATCTACGCGTTTCATGGTCTTGCGTGGCAACTCAATCGAAGAGGTCAGGGGCGAGACCACATACCTCGATGGCGAACACGATAATGAAAGCGAACGGCTATACGTCGAAAACCCGAAGTCCACACCCAGGCTCGACACTTACGAGCACTCGTTTTTCAACGCCGACGGCACGCTTCATATGGTAGACACGCTTAACGCCACATCCGGCCTTGCCTCGTGCGCGAGCTATACAGTGGGCAAGATAAAAGTGCGCCAGTCGCAGCTCGAGGTCCCAGCCGATTCTTTCGCCGGCGCATCCGAACTGATGATAGTGGTCGCGAGCCTTAGGCAGGGGATCCGTGAAGTCAAATTCCATGCGTTCGCATGCGTGCCAGGGCCTGAGATCTTCAGCGTCGAGACGTCGCTTCCAGACCGATCGGAGCATTGGCCTCTATACCCCGGCGATCTCGTCCGCCTCGATATGCGGCCCGACCTCGGAGCCTTGAATCTGTTGCTCGCGCCGTTCATGCCAACGATGGACGCGTGGTTCAATCCGAATGACAATTGGAACTACGTCGGCGGCGAGTTTGACCGCTATTTCCGCGGACCTCACGTGCTGACGCTGCGGGTCTCGCCGGCGGATTGAGGCTTCGATAAATCACAAATCGCCGGGCTACCGGCCCGCGCACTCGCGTCATGCTACGTGCTTGATTTTATTGGTGGAGCTGACGCGGATCGAACGCGCGACCTCCTGAATGCCATTCAGAAATATTGAAACTTCCTGAACCTTCTCGGGACGCGATCCGCCCCGATTCGCTTGATTTGTCGCGCTTTTTTGAGCCCACTGTGGTGCATGAAGTTTCAGGCAGCTTCGCCTGATTTGCCACCTATATGCCACCTAGGGAACCTCTGCACAGGTGGTTGAGCGCAGATCGTTTGGAAAGTGAGTCATGAAAAGTATCGCTGGAGGTGAGAACTCTGTAACGGTTGTTGCGCGGGAAGCGGCCGCGCGGGATTACTCGGAATGCT
>Ga0208563_1000880_pt1 | contig 22956 bp, 22 predicted proteins | sample June2015DPH_17_1_2_FD_184717 | JGI IMG/M metagenome (GOLD analysis project Ga0208563, IMG submission 184717) | Peatland microbial communities from SPRUCE experiment site at the Marcell Experimental Forest, Minnesota, USA - June2015DPH_17_150... | ecosystem: Environmental > Terrestrial > Soil >... | reverse complement strand
CAAATAGTAGCAAAAGCAACTCCAGTGAAAGAAATACCTGAAGGAAGAAAACTCGCCAAGATTCCCGAGTATGATGCAGTTTTCAAGCACATTATTGAGAGCCCCGAGAAGATGTTTAAGGTTGAGGTTGAGGGTAAAACTGTAAGATCATTGTACGCGCCATTCTCATTCAGAGTTAAGTCATACAACAAGAAACCAGACAGAAAATTCAATGCAGCGCTCAGAGTCCGCAACAAAGAAATTTACATAGTCAAGTTGGATAAGAAGGAATAGAATAGTTTATTTCCTTTCAACCATCCTTTTCGAGCAGATACCCTTATTTCTTCAAGAATATAAGTTCTATTCATCGAAATTTTGTCGCAATTGTAGCAGTAAAATCCTTGTAAAGAAATTAGAGTAGATGTATAATGTCTGAACATAAACCTGAATGGCCTGAATCTGGCGACCTCATAATCGCCACCATAGAGAGTGTGATGGATTACGGAGCCTACGCTAACCTAGACGAATACAACAAACGAGGCTTCCTTCATATCTCCGAAATCGCCAGCGCCAGAATAAGAAACGTCCACGACTTCGTTCGCGAAAAACAAAAAATGGTCCTAAAAGTTCTCCGAGTAGACCTTGAAAAAGGCCACATCGACTTATCCCTTAGACGCGTTACAAAACGTGAAAGAATTGAAAAAATCAAAGCCTGGAAAAAAGACCGCAAAGGCGAAGTACTCCTGCGTGCAGTAGCAGAAAAAGTAGGCTTACCCATACATGAAGTCTACCAAAAAGCAGGCGTCATCCTCGAAGAAAGAGTCGGTTTATACGAAGGCTTCGAAAAAGTACTCAAAGAAGGTACAGAAGCCCTAACCAAACTCGACATACCTGAAGACATCGCCAAAGCCTTCGCCCAAGTTGCAGAAGAACGGATAAAAATCAAGATGGTAAAAGTCAGGGGCGTCCTTGAAGTTCGCTGCATGAAACCCAACGGCGTAAAATGCATTCAAGACGCATTCATCGACGCCAAGAAAGCACAAAAAGCTAAAGACGCCAAAATCGAATTCTGCGTTATCGCCGCTCCCAGATACAGCGTAGAAGTCTCAGCTGATAACTGGAAACGTGCCGAAGAGCTTCTCGAAGAAGTAAGCCAAAGCGTAGTCACAAACATCACTAAGGCAGGCGGACATGGCTCCTTTAAAAGAGAGAAATAGCAAGGTGAAAACATGAGAGATTCCAGCGACAAAACAATATGGGGTCACGTAGAAAAACTTGGCAAAGGCACGCGAGCAAACTATGACCCTGACAAAAAAACGATTACTTTCTGCTTCACCAGAGACCCACAAACATCAAGCGAACAACTAAGAAAACTACGCGAACTCCTCATAAACGAACTAAAAGAACTAGGCTATACCAGCCGTATGAAATACAACGGAGAAGTAGTTGCAGACAATATAGAAAAAGAAGATGTAGCTCTTGTCAAGAAAAACCACAAACTCATAATTCGCTTAAACAAGAAGCAAGTTGAAGAAAAAGAAAAGGACCCTTCAGAATCAAATTTGTAATCATTCTGGGGAAAATAGAAGTTAATTGAATCTCCAGCTGTTAATGCGAACTGCGTTCATTTTCCGTGCTGTTGGTCTTCTTAGGATAATCATTGCAGCTAACGAGCTATTATGTGAGAAGGGCGCCTGTCGAGCGCTATTGGTATAACGAAATTAAGCTCTTCCGGGGACCCCAACTGCATTAATTAATTTCGGGACAAGGCAGCGCGCGACCGGTCGAGAATTCTATTGTTTAGCATTTCCCAAAGGTCAATTTCTTCGATGGGTTTGAAGCCGGAGCAGAAACGTTCCTTAGCGATCTCATAGATAGATTGGTTAATCGGCATCGGAACCCCTACCCTGCGGGCTAACTCAAGCATATGCCCGTTCAATGATTCCAGTTCTGTGGTTGTCTTTCCACTGAACACGTCCTGTGTCATGCTAGTCGGTCCGACCCTGTTGACGATAAAGTCGTAAAGGGGATTTGCAGGTGATTCTGGGATATTAACAGCTATTCGGATATCACTCCAAGAAGGCAGGCTACCAAGCTCATGCTCCTTAAAACCTGCCGCTTGCAGCACCTGAATTCCTTCCCATAGCAATCTAGTTGTCATGTGCACAAGAATCTTTTCAGACTCAATGGACCGTTTTCGAAACCCCACTAGCGCCATCAATGCGTTTATGAGATTAATTGCTAATTTGCAGTGAGCTGCATCCTGTAAACGATCGGTGATAGAACATTCTAATCCGGAATTGAAGACGTCTTCAACGCTTTGAAGTTCAGGTCGCAGGTCATTTCTTAGAGTCCCAATAATTAGGTATCCTCGTCTTACATACGCGGCTTTCCCGACACCATCTCGCCATGCGTTGTAGCAAACGACGCCGTATATTGCTCTGGAAAAATACTTGGGCAGTATCTGCTGGTTGTCTACGCCGTTCTGAAGGGTCGCAACTATTGGCTGATAATTTCCGAGTTGGTGCTGGAGCGTCTGAGCTGTTCGGTCGAGGTCATAGTTTTTCACGGTAATGATTATAATGTCTGGAGGCGGAATCTCGTCTAATGATTCAATTACTTTCACCGGTATTGGAACAGTTGTGGCTTCTTGACCTATTTGATAAAGCCGTAACCCGTGGCTTCTAATCGCAGCAACGCTTTCGCCTCGTGCTAGAAGATGCAAGTTTTCATTGTGAGGAAAAATCCAACCTGCTACGCTTAAACCGATTGCGCCCGCTCCGACGATTAGAACATTGGGTTTTTCTTCCAAGGGATCACACTCATCGATGGTTCTTACCGTTCTTAACAACACCTTGTCCAAAGCGAGCGCGCCAAATATAATTTGCTAAGAGCAAATCGACAAATTAATGCTGCAAATGGGAAAAATTCGGTTTTTATCCAATTAGATGGACGCGCGCGCTCAAATCGAATTGTAGGCTGTCTAAAATCAAACAGCCGCGTAAAATGCTCGCGGAAAGAAAAAACTTCGTGCGCCCTCCAATCAACAACTTGATAGATAAAAGCGTACAAGCAAGCTATTTTGCGGAAATTTTTGGTTGGATTCTAACCTGGGCTGATTTAGGTCTCTTGGGGATTTGAACCCAAACGGGTTCAAGTCTTTATTCTCGGCGCGCATGGGTGTTCCGAAATTGGTCAAAAGTGGTCATAATTCGCCTTTTTGCTTTCTAACACGCTGGATGGTTCCATTCAGAGAACATGCTTTGACATGCGACCTAAACGCCAAAAGCGGACTTTTAACCATTTTTAACCATTTTAGGAACATGCATGCGCGCTTTGTACGCTTAATTTAGACGGAAGTCAAAAAGGAACAAACATGCCGTTTCTGGCTTCTTCCACTATAGGAAGCACTTTTTCCAGTTCTCTGAAGTATTTCAGAACCGTTACGCCGCGCTGAGTAATTGTGTAAACCACTCTTCGCTTCCCCACAATTCTTTCTTCAACCAAGCCTTGACCGACTAAGAAGTCTAAGTATTCCTTCAGCACTTTGCAGTTCACGTTAGCCTTGTACATTATGTGAGTTAGCTTCAATGGACCACGCTGCGCAAGAACCTTAAGGATATCCACGTACATTTCAAGCTTGGACCGTCTCATATCGAAACCTTTCTGCATAAATTACAACTATCATGGATATACGCTTTGTGAATTAGAACCGCGCTTTTCTTGATTCGCCGAGGCCATCTCCTATATCATCCCACTCCTCTTCATCCTCATCCCATTCTTCATCTGGAAACTCTTCCAGTTCCCGCGGTTCTTCCAAGCTATTTTCTCTCCTCTTTCCATGATTACGCGCTAAGCGCGAATTAATGCCAACTTTAGATTGGGCGAGCCTTCATTTAGCTGTGATCTGCGGTGTAGTATCGCTTGTCTTGTGTCTTTTTCACCCTAGCGAACAAACCGCCAGCAATATAGTTCAACCAGTTTTGTTCCTGCATATCTAAGTGAGCCTCTTGAACTGTCACGGCTCTTTCTATTGAAGTGGCTCCTGCCGCCGTAAGTTTAGTCCAAATTCGCTCTTGAATTCCAAGAAAAGTCATTGCAACTGCTTCCATTTCAAATACCTTCCTATGCACATTGTAACATTTGTAATAGAATAGAGAATTGATACCCTTTGAATCACTGGTTATGAAACTTCTATTTATTACACTTGTAATATACGCAATTGCATATTTAAGGCTGAACAAGTAAATTGAAACTGAAGATTACAAAGTTTATCTCATAGTAGTTGCGCGCTAGGATAAGGGAGCCGCGCTAAAACAGCCTCATGATGCCTTGGTGTCTAATCGCTTTATAAGGAAGCTTGCGCACTATAGGGCAGTAGCGTTCTCTTGTTGAAGGATGAGAAGTACAAAGCAACGTTACAAATAATAAACAATGATGAAACGGTGATGGAAAATGGCAGAAAAATCGGGAATTGTTTTCGTTGGAAATAAAATGCCTATGGACTATGTTCTAGCGATTATTACGGGCCTATCGGCAAGCAATGCTAAGGAAATAACCTTGAAGGCCAGAGGGCAAGCGATAACTACAGCTGTTGACGCAGCTGAAATAACCAGGAATCGCTTCCTAAGAGACCTGAAAGTAAGCAAAATCGCGATAGGAACAGAGGAGATGCCGCCAAGAGAGGGCGAAACCAGATCACGGATGGTTTCAACAATTGAAATAAAGCTTACGCGAGAGTAGGAAAACCTCGCGAAATGGGCACTAAGTAAACATTAAGGCGCTTTCTAACCGAGTTCTCTTTCGTCTTTGGAGGCGCCCAGCCATTGCCTAAATTGACACAAAAGAGACGATTTAGCAACAGGCAGACGCGTTTAGGTGGGCTTATGTGTTTACCTGTACACTTAAAGTGTCTGGCTTACGTGAATACTACCTGTGTTTGATGTTGTTGTTGGGTGTCCGTGTGGGGTTTGTTCCGTTCACGGAAACAGTTTACTAACCCTTTGGCAGTAGCACCCTAAACCAAAAAGGTGACAAAACCTATATGTTAGGTATCTAAGCTTGAACTAGCGGAGATCGAATATGAACCCTGAACATTATAAACCGGTGAGGAAAAAGCCAAAACGAAATAGCAAGATTAGTAGATCCAAAAGTCGAATGCTTGCAATGGCTAAAGAATGGAAACCAATTACTTCTCCACAATTGCGTGAAGCTTACTCTACTAAAATTGAATGGGCGAGTAAGCTAATTCCCAAATTAAAAGAGAAGTAGAAGCGCCGGAAGAAAAAGAAGAGCGTAGATAAGCACAAGATTGAAGAAAAGCTTCTGGCAGGAAACAAAGAAGGCGCCGTCACAGTTTTCTTTTACAGCGAATCTTTACATTTGGATAACTTAACAGTATCCGTTTAGAGAAAAAAATGAAGGTTCTCAGTCACCACAAATAACTTAACAGTATCTGTTGGAACAGGAATGTTCTCAGTAACTATTAATCGAAAGGCTTAACAGGTTAAGACACAGAAGTGCTTTTGGTGGATTTGAAAATGGCATCAAGAAATTCTAATGTTGGTAAGCTTTTTGATTTTAAGGGAAACGGATATGGAATAGTAACCCACGAAGCAAGAGTAGACTATAAAACTTGGTCACCTGTTATTCACCTTTTGAAGTTTACAGATGATGCCCATAAAGACAAAATTAACCTCAGATTCGGATATTGCGATAACACTGGAAAACTGATTGCACGACCACTATACCTTACCGAAAGTCAACTTACCGAATTGGGAAAAGAAGCCGCAAAAGACCCTGAAATTAAGAAAATGCTCAAAGGCTTCTGTGACCAAATCAGGTTAACTTAACTTAACTTAACAGTATCGCTTGCCTGGTTGTTTTATTTTAAAACATAAGGATTTTAATCTTGAGAAAGATTAATTTTAAAAAGAAAAAAGAGGGATTTGCGGGTGATTACATTATAGGAAATGAGAAAAATTAAAGGGGTAGTAACAGGTGGTATTCTACTTTGCGAGTGCCCATTAGTTTGAGCCACTTAACCAGCGGAAATTAATGTTATATTATGCATTATTCAATTAATTAAATAACTAAGAGCTAATTTTACTTTAACCTCTGAAAGAAAAGGTTAGGTGAGTTTCCTACTCAACGATTGGAAAATAAAAGCCCCTTCTTATTCAGGAAGAGAGGGGAAAATGTTCCCATCGCTGAGTAGGTATTCACCTATCAAGCTAATGCTTGCTTGCTTGAATTTAAATTTTAAGCCAACCAACCAAAACCAGTTTTTCTTAATATTATCGCCAAGTTTTTACCGCAGGTTAGCGCATTAATAGTTTGAGGGTGTATTATGGCTGTCCTCGAATGCCCCTTCTGCTATGAAATCCTTGAAGTTAAACCGCCGGATAGACTCCATTCAGCATTCTCATCAGCTAAGCCAATACCAAATAGTTACCATGGAGATGTTGTGAAAAAGAAGTATGAATGCCAAAACCCAGATTGCAAAAAATCAATTACAGTTTTCTGGTATGCCCCACTGGAATACTTCAACAGAATATGATAACTCCAAATAGCTCATGGAAGTGACTGACTAGCGTCAGCTCTTTTGGGGGCGCTTCAGAATTTTCTCAAGATATGTTGACCGCTCTAAGGAAAACAAGCTGAACAGCCCCCAGAATGTTATCTTGGATCGCTGTTGTAAAGGCTTAAGCCCAGCCAAATAATTCCAGTTAAGTTGAATTAGAATTGCCAATTCATAACTTATTTATGTGTTTCGAATCGATTTTAGGTTGGAATACCCTTGCTGGAGCACTGGCCGATAAAGCTCCACGTGAAGAAATGTTCCACCAATGGTGACTGTGATTGAGAATAGCTTTCTTCGTTTGGGAATATCCACCTGCTCTCGTAGGCGGACTTGGCACCTATGCAGAATACATAACGCGTGAATATGTGTCGATGGGCAATGACGTAACAGTCTTCACACTAAATCCTGGAAACCTGAAAACTAGAGAGATCATCAAAGGAGTTGAGGTGCATCGACCCCTAATCGCGAATGCAAGCAATATCTTTCCAATGTTTGTTACTGATGACCTAAAAAAATGGGGTACAAACATCAGTATGTTCAACGACATATTTATTTACAACGTACTCTGCGCAACGAAGTTCATAAACAGCATGTTAAAAAAAGAAGGCTGCCATTATGATGTCGTCTGTGTACATGACTGGCTTAGCAGCATATCTGGCATGATGGTCAAGAACGAAACAAAGATTCCTGTTGTGTTTCATGTTCACAGCACAGAATGGGGAAGAGGCGGCGGGCAAGGTTCAGAAGTGGTCTCACATCTAGAATGGGCTGCCTCCCAAGAAGTAGACAGTATAGTAACGGTGAGCTGCGCAATGCAGGAAGACCTAGTGAGGCACGGATGGCCAAAATCAAAAATAAGCGTTGTTTGGAACGGCGTAGATCCCGCGGTGTATAATCCAAACAAGTCCAAGCCTGAGGAAATAGAATCGATACGTAAAAGATACGGAATAAAGCCCGATGATAAAATGATCCTGTTCCTAGGTAGATTGGCATGGGTCAAAGGCGTAACAAATTTGATTCAAGCGATGCCCACAGTATTAGCAGATTATCCAAACGCTAAATTGGTTATCCTGGGAAAGGGCGAACAGCAAAATGACGTAACCGAGTTGGCAAATAGACTTGGCATAAAAGACAAAGTTGCCTGCAGATTCGAGTTTGTGCCTGAGAAAGAACGCATTCTTCACTATGCAGCCGCAGACGTTTGCATTTTTCCATCCACGTACGAACCCTTCGGAATTGTAAGCCTCGAAGCGATGTCAATGGCAAAACCGATAATAGTCGGAGCGCAGGGTGTAGTCGGCTTCAGGGAACAGGTCGTACCGTATGGGCCTGATCAAAACGGTGTGCATGTAAACGGCGGAAGTCCAGTTGATATCGCATGGGGAATCAAAGAAACACTCTCCGATCCTGATCGAGCTAAGAAATGGGGAGAAAACGGGAGAAAGAGGGTACTGCAATATTTTACGTGGAGAGAAGCTGCTGAGCAGACACTGCAAATATACGAAAAGCTTTGCTCTAAAGAGCGAGAAGAATTCGGAATACTTGAGTTAGCGGAAACTGTTGCAAAAAGATAAGCAAGTCCACTAAAAAAAGGAATTGTGAGGGTGACCTCTCCATCACATTGAGAGTTCAAATCCTACCTTGCACCCTTATAAGCAAAACGTATGGGGGTCCGCTGGGAGACATTTTTGGTTTTTTGCGTTATAGTTTGCGCGCGATGTGGCAATGTCATCATAGGCGAATACTATGCCAAAATCAACGTAACAATTATTTCCAGAATGTTTTCAAACTCTAAAACATATATTTTTCAAGAAACAAAGGCTAATTAAGGAAAAAGTCCAGTTAAATGGAAGAGTCGAAAGCATGTCACATAAAGGACACCCCTATTCAGCATCAGGCGCTTTCTTTCTAGATAACCCGATAAGACGGTGGATTCAGCCACCTTCCGAACTCGTAGAGAAACTTGCCATCAGCCCAACCGATGTTGTAGTTGATTTTGGATGTGGACCCGGCTACTACACAATAGAACTTGCCAAGAAAGCCAAAATGGTGATGGCGGTTGACCTTTCACTCGAGATGCTTAAAAAAGCCCAAAAGAAAGCTGCGAAGGCAGGAGCTAAGAATATTCAGTTTTTGCAGGGTGACGGCAAAAGTCTTCAACTTGGAGATAGCTCAGTTGACATGATACTTCTCGTGACAGTCTACCATGAGATTGGCGAAAGTGAAGCAGTTTTAAAGGAGTTCGGCAGGGTTCTGAAGCCCGAGGCGAAGCTCATAATTGTGGAAGTCGTGAAGAAAGGCATCTTTCCTGGCGCTCCAGTCCAAAATCCAGAAACGCTGAAATCAGAAATTGAAGCAGGCAATTTTAAATTTCAACAGATGCTACCGTACAAGGTTTACGGCGTTTTCTTCTTTACCAAAAAAGCTTGACCACTAGACTTTGCCAATTTGCTTCTAGTTTCGTTGTCAGGTTTATAGAACTAGCGAAAGGAGACGGAAAGCTATTCCGCCTACCAGTATCGCAACGGCAAAGTTTGCGACTGATATGACAGCGGCAGTCTTCCAACCGTAATCCTTCGCCAGCACAGCAACCGTAGACAAACATGGAATGTAAATCATGTTCACTAAGGCAAGCGTCACTAGTTGAACTGGACTGAAGAACAAAGCAAGATTGGTTGAGCTAAAGATGGCAACCGCAGCCAACAGCACCATTTCCTTGCGAACGAACCCGAGGATAAGGAGTATCCCGGCTATAGCGGGAAGCCCCAGCCAAAACACCGTAATAGGTGATAACACGTTGCTTACTTGCTGCAGAACACCCACCGCATACAAGACTTGAACTACGACGCTTCCAGCGATGTACAGCGGAAACACTATGTATAACAGGGACTTGGTTCGCGCCCAAGTTTGTTTAGCAACCACGGACAACGAAGGCACTTTGAAAGAGGACATCTCCATAATCAATCCCGTGGACTGCCCGGGAACAACTTTCAACGCTATTCTTCCAAGAACGAAAATAAGCGCGATATCTACGACATACAGAGATAACGCCCACCAGGGACCTAGGAAAACCGCCACCAAACCAAGAATGACGATTGTTCTAGCGGTACAGGGAGCAAACGTGATTGCAAACGTCGCCAGCAACCGCTCACGCTTCGTCTCCATGATCCTACAGGCGCGAATGGCAGGTACATTGCAACCGTAACCTAGAATCATGGGAATTAGCGCTTTGCCATGAAGGCCGATTTTGTGCATTGCGCTATCCATCATGAACGCCACACGGGTGAGAATGCCTGAGTCCTCAATCATGGCAAGCATCAGGTAAAAGGGCACAACAAACGGAATAATCAGCGTTAAACCTGCGACTACTCCGCCCCATACTCCGTTCCAGAGTATGCCCTGAATTGACCCACTCAAAGCAGGGTCAACAGGCGAAAAAAACGATAGGCCCTTAGAGAATAATCCTGAAAGCAGGTTGCCGATGCTGAATGTCCAAACCAATAAACCTGCAATCACCGCTGCAGACGTTACATAGCCGAAGACTCGGTGAGTAGTTATCCACTCTATCCTGTCAGAAACGGTTGTTCGGACTTCGGCTTGCCACTGCACCTCATTCGCAATCTTGCTCGCCAAACCATACCGTTCCGAAGCAATGACTGCAAACGAGTGTTCATGGTGGATTGCGGAGATTTCAGCAGCCAAAGCTTCGGAAGCCTTGTTGACAGATTCGGAAGATGCCACTAACTTTTTGATTTCAGGGTCATTTTCAAGCAGTTTGATGGCGACCCAGCGGGAAGGATAATTCAGGTTCAGGTTGGCGTTTTGGACGGTTTGGTCCAGTTTGCTTATGCGTTGCTCAATCTCGGCGCCGTATCTGAGTTGGGACTTGTGGTTTTGGCGGTCTCGTGCGACGGTGAGGGCGGTTTTGGTTAGTTCGTATATTCCTTCGCCCCGAATGGCTACAGTGGAAACTACGGGCACGCCTAAGAGCTGCTCGAGCTTTTTGCGGTTGATGGTTATGCCTTTTTTCTTCGCCTCGTCAACCTGATTCAGGCAAATAACAAGCGGGGCATCCATTTCGATGAGTTGCATGGTGAAGAACAAGTTCCGCTCTAAAACCGCTGCGTCAACCACGTTTATGACAACGTCAGGGTTCTGGGTGGCGATGTATTCTCGGGAAACGAGTTCTTCCATACCGAACGTGGAGAACGAGTAGATGCCGGGCAAGTCAATAACCGTGATTTTTTGCCCCTCAAATGTGAGTGTGCCTTCGGCTTTCTCCACCGTTTTGCCGGGCCAGTTACCGATTATCTGGCTTGAACCTGTAAGTTGGTTGAACAGGACGCTTTTTCCAACATTGGCGTTGCCGGCTAAGGCGATAGTTAAGGTTTTTCCATTGTTTTTTTGTTTCTTAGAGTTAGAGGATGAATCTGAGTGGCATGACATATCTAATCAGCGGCCTAGTTCGGTTTTTGAATTGATTCCACAAAAACGTTTGCAGCGATGTCTTGCCCAAGTGCAACTTTTGAACCTCTTACACACACTTCAATGGGTCCTTTTAGCGGTGCAACTCTTTCGATTTTTATTTGGGTTCCAGGAGTTAATCCCATGTCGAGAAGTCTTTGAAGGGTTCTGTGTTCGCCTCTGATAAAGGAGACCTTTGCGTTGACGCCTGATTTAAGATTGCATATCGATTGAAGGTTCTGCTGGCGTTTTCCCACTTCTTCTAAGCCTTTCTTATGCAAAGCGATGCATTCCTCACATGTTGAGAAAGGCAGGTCACAAGCAGGAATTATTTTGTCGTCATCGGGGCATTTATCAGGATGTTTAAGGAAGCGGCAAAGTGATTCTTCCGCTTCGTCTGATAATGTGTGTTCCATTTCGCAGGCTTGAGTGTGGACTTGATCTTTTCCAATGTGTAGCACATCGGAGAGGAACCTTTCAAGTAATCTGTGTTTGCGGGTGATTTTTTGGGCTTCTTTGGCACCTTTTGCTGTGAGGGTGCTTCCGTGGTATGATGAGTATTTTACGTAACCGTTTTCGGATAGTTTTTTTATCATTTCAGTTACGCTTGCTGGGGCAATTTTGAAGTATCGGGAGATTTCGGTTGTGTTGACGGGGTCGCCGTTGTTTGAGAGCGCCGCTATTGCTCTGAGGTAATCTTGCATGCTTTTGCTTGATGTTACTTCGGATTTAGGCATACCTAAAAAATGTTTAGGTACACCTAATAAATATTTCGGCGTACCTAACTTTTTTTCATTGGACTTTTATCCTATTTGCGTCAAAACTTCTAAGCATCCTTCACCGTCTGTAACTCCACCAAGGCAGCAACCTCAAACACGTGGTTGAAATACATTTTGAATGGCTGAAAGTTCTGGAATACTAATAGCAGTAAGCGTTATTGTGTTTGGATTAGGCATAATCGCCAATCATTCACCAGAAGCCACTTATGTTTCCAACGCAGTCACAGGGCTAACCACAATGTCAGGAATCCTTATTGCCTTTTTAGGATTTTAGGTATCACATGTGTATTCACAGGAAAAAAGAGACGAGCGCACAAGTGTAGAAGCGCGCTGCCGCTCTCAGAGGCCGAGACTGTTGATCACTCTGCCAGAGTTGGCATCAATGACCAGCACGATTTTGTTCCCCTTGTGATCGTACTTCGCGAACCATATTGGAGCGTGGAGCAGCTCCACGTCCCCGACATCCGACTCAGTGTTTATCGATTGGATCATGTGATATTTCGCGTGTGCTTTTTGTGATTGGAGCTGATCGACCAAGGTCTTTGCCTGGGATTTGGCAACGTCTTCGCTGATGTCTCCGTTGAGGATCTTAACGTCCTTGGGCAACTTGGAAATGTCAAACAGCTCTCTGCCTTCGAGATTGAATTGGTAGTCCCGCGGCTGATAGTCCGTGAGAGCCTTTAGCGCAATTACAGGGAAGTTGTAGTTCGCGTCAATTTGTTCGGTCTTTTTCATTCCGCCGCCGTATCCCATCCCCATTCCAAAAGCCATTATCCGCATCCGCCCCAACCCAAGAGCGCCGGTCAACAAGCCGCCTGTTCCTGATCCACCCTCAAAAAGGCGCCTGCGTCCTCCTCCGAAACCCCCACTCATCCCGCCGAATATCACGCCCATTAGCAAGGCGGTTGAAGCAGTCTGTGCAATTTGGGCCGTTTCATCCGTAGCGACAACGGACGTGCGCGCAGAGACGCTCACAATCCAGTAAGGCACGTACGTGAGGCTCATTTCCTCCTGCTTGGAGTCTTCGTGAAGGTGTCTGTGCAGAAGACCCTTGTCCATCATCGGCGTGATTATTGAATTCACTTCGTCAACGCTGGCAACCTTCAAAGTAAGCATTGTCTGTTTCTGTATGTTAGTCCAACCTTGAGTTCCAAGAGTGACTCCGCTGCCACAGTACTCGCAGGTTATGACCATCTCTCCGAACTTGGGTGAGATAGGTGCACCGCAACTAGGACATTTCAGCGATGTTACTCCAGAAGGCGCAACAACAGGTGAAGTCGAAGCAACAGGTGGCTTAGGTAAAGTTACTGTTGTGCTTGTTCCGCATTTGACACAGAACGCTGCGTCGTCTGGAAGTTGCGTACCACACGTGTGACAATACAAGTTTTCCACCGAATTCTCATTAAAGGTCCTTTCTCTTAAATTTACCTCATTAACAGCTCCACATTTACTTTATCATGATGAACAATTTCGTTTTTCTGCAATTAGGTCTATGCTTGTTTTGTGATGACCTTTTGGGAAAACAACTAAATACCTGACTACTGCACTGATTAAGTTATGCCTAAGAAAGCTATGTCTAAGAAAGTGTATATTGCCATCTTTCTCTTGGTCTTACTAGTAGGCATCGCAGTTGCTGCCATAGTCTATACAACCCAAACTTCTTCAAGCCCGGTAGTACCAGGCGTCAATGTTGGTGACACGTTCACTTACAAACTAACAGGGATCTCGGTTTTAGGCAGTGCAGACGCAGTAACTCCAAGCTATCTCTCGGATTATAACAATACAGACTACTACAAAGTCACCATAACAGGAATCAATGGCTCTGTAGTATCGTTTGATACAGTATGGCAATTCACAAATGGAACAGCAGTTCAGAACTCAGAATGGGTCGATTTATCGACAGGTGCGGATAATGGCGACTTCTGGGCTATTTACGCTCCAAACCTTAATGTAAATAACCTGCTACGCCCTAAGGGATTTGATACACTCATCGTTAACAGCACCGACACTCAAACATATACTAGCTCTACTAGGACCAGAAATTTCTGGTCAATAGACAACATATTTGTCGATATTAACGATCCAACAGGCAACACGATGCGTGAAGACTACATGTATGTCTATTTCGATAAGCAAACAGGAATGCTCACTACATTAACCAACGTTCAACAATACAACAACCCTGGATTGGAACTAATCATCACTTGGCAACTTACTAATTCAACAGTTTGGGGCGTTTAACCGCTTTATTTTTTAATGATGGTGCCACATAAAAAGTGCAGTGGCACATGGGTAGGTTCAGAAGCTTCCAAGTTTACGTTTTATGACATACATCCGCGAAATAATGCAAATCTTAAGTAAAATCATTTTTAAATTAAAGCTGTTTTATGTTTTGTTTTGCTTTTATAGCGGCTAGTTTTCCGCCTGCTTTAACAATGCCCTTCTCTAACTCGCTGAGGCTTAAGGCAACCTCTATTTTTGTGTTCTTAGTCAAATTCTTCACAAGTAGGCGCTCATTTAAGTCTTTAACATCCAAATCCAACACGTCACCTTGCGCGATGCCTGAATAATCCTGTTTAACGGTGAAGGTTAAGGGCAGAACTCCGAAATTAACCAAGTTAGCCATATGTATCCGAGCGAAAGATTTGGCTATAACTGCTTTTACGCCGAGGTATTTAGGCGCCAACGCAGCGTGTTCCCGCGAGGAGCCTTGACCGTAATTTTCTCCACCGACGAGGAACCCACCGTTTTTCTCAAGGGCACGGGAGGCAAAAGTTTTGTCAACGCAGCAGAAAGTGTATTTGCTTATTTCGGGAATGTTGCTTCTCAGGGACATGATTTCTGTGCCTCCTGGCAAAATGTCGTCGGTTGAAACGTTATCGCCAAGCTTCAGCAACACTTCACCAGTTAATCGGTCAGGTATCGGCTTGAATGATGGTAAGGGTTTAATGTTGGGTCCCATCACGACACGGGATGTTGCCTTTGTAGTCGGGTAAATGAACATGTTATCGCTGAGAACGAACCTTTCTGGCAAGCTAATCTCTGGGTATTTGCCGAGTTTTCGCGGGTCCGTAATTTCACCAGTAATAGCCGATGCAACCGCTGTCTCTGGACTAACCAAGTAAACCTTAGCATTCTGCGTTCCAGAGCGGCCTTTAAAGTTGCGATTAAACGTTCGAAGCGACACGCCCTCGGTCGTCGGAGCCTGACCAATTCCTATACATGGACCGCAAGCGTTTTCAAGTATTCTGGCGCCTGACTGAATTAAAGGCTCAAGTTCGCCTGTGGCTGCTAGGTTTTGTAAGGCTTGTCTTGAACCGGGCGAAATGGTGAGGCTGACATTGTCGCTGATTTTTTTGCCTTTTAGCAGGGCGGAGACAATTTTTAAGTCTCTAAGTGATGAGTTGGTGCAGCTGCCGATGCATACTTGGTCTACTGGTGTTCCTTCAACTTCGGTTACTGGTTTAACGTTGTCTGGGCTGTGAGGCAACGCTATTAACGGTTCAACCGTTTTGAGGTCTATGTCAAGGATTTCGCTGTATTTTACAGCGTCATCTGCTTTGAGCTCTGTCCACTGGTTTTCTCTTCCTTGTCCACGCAGGAAAAGCCTTGTTGTTTCGTCGGATGGGAAAATGGATGTTGTGGCTCCTGTTTCGGTGCCCATATTCGCTATGGTTCCTCGTTCAGGAACGCTCAGTGTTTTAACTCCTGCGCCAAAGTATTCCAGAATCTTGTTTACTCCGCCCTTCACAGTCAACTCTTTGAGTACTTGCAAAATAACGTCTTTGGCTGAAACAAAAGGCGAAAGCTTCCCAGTTAATTTTACTCCTAAGATACTGGGCATTTCAAGGTAGAAGGGTTCTCCAGCCATGGCTGCGGCAACATCTAAGCCTCCAGCGCCAATGGCAATCATGCCCATGCCGCCTGCGGTTGGTGTATGGCTGTCACTTCCCAAAAGCGTCAGGGAAGGTTGAGCAAACCGTTCAAGATAGAGTTGGTGACAGATGCCGTTGCCTGGACGCGAGAAAACAATGCCGTATTTGGCTGCGACTCCTTGCAAGTAGCGGTGATCATCTGCATTTCTGAAATCATTCTGAAGCATGTTATGGTCAACAAAGCTTAGGCTTAGCTGCGTTTTGACTTTTGGCACTCCCATGGCTTCAAACTCAAGGTAAGCTAAAGTGCCTGTGGAATCCTGAGTTAGAGTGTGGTCTATTTTTAAGCCAATTTCTTCGCCAGAAACCATTTTTCCTTCAGCTAAGTGTTGAGCGATAAATTTTTCCGCTATGGTCTTTTTCACTTCTTTTCCCCTTGCAAGTAGTGCAAATTTATGGAGTAAACTTGCACTTATTGTTATATGCCTGTTTGAGGAGGGAAATTAAGCTTATCATAAATTTTTTATGTTTAGTTTACTGGCTTTTTGCTTTCGATATGTGTGTGCGCATTAGCCTACCCCGGGTCTACTATATGCTCCAAATATGCTTAAGCTGTCGGGGCGATGAACAACTTTAGTAACGAGTGTTCTGTTGGTTGATTTAGATTTGAGTTTACGCAAAAAGGAAAGTTTGGTACAATAAGCAACATGACAGGAGCAGACGAAAAAATGAAATAGCTAATCGCTCAACAGGATACAGCAAGAGGCATTACCAATGTCGTTTAAAGCGAAAATGCAAGAAGCAGCCAAGAGTAAGAATTCACCAATTGTTTTAGCGTTGGATTTTCCGTATGAGACTCCAGAGAACCGAAACAAAGTTTTGGCGAAGGCCCAAAAAATTCTCAAAGCCGTTCATCCGTATATTTGTGCGGTTAAGATAAATCATCACCTGGTTCTTCCGCTCGGCACCTTTGACGGCGTGCAGCACCTGGTTGAGCAAATTCGCGGTCAAGGGCTACTGGCAATTATGGATGCTAAAGTAAACGACATAGGCGCCACAAACCAAGTCATCGCAGAATATTATTACTCGGCAGGTTTTGACGCTTTAATCGCTAACCCGTTTGTTGGCTGGAACGAAGGCTTAAAACCGCTCTTTGAAGTTTCAAAACGCCTTGACCGAGGTGTCATTCTTCTCTGTTACATGAGCCACAAAGGCGCAAGTGAAGGCTACGGCCAAACAATAATCGATCAAGAAACAGGCGAAAAAACCCTGCAGTATGTTTCCTTCGCCAAAAAAGCCTTAAAATGGGGTGCTGACGGAGTAGTCGTCGGTGCCACTTACCCAGAAAAGATAGCTGAAGTAAAAAGGATTGTTGAGGGAAAAGTCCCCATTTACTCGCCCGGTGTTGGTGCTCAAGGCGGAGCGGCAGAAACTGCAGTTAAAGCAGGCGCTAGCTACCTCATTGTTGGGCGAGAAATCACTATGGCAGGCGACCCGGCTCAAGCAGCACGAAGGCTTTGCGATTCAGTAAAAGGGATATAGGCGCGCGGTTTTATCTTCCGCGTTTTTGCTCCCAAAGCTCTTTCTTAAGCAAATCACGCACTGCAGACCTAATTACGCTGCTTCTGCTCGGATACATGTTAGCACGAACTAATTCATCTAAACCTTCCAGATAAGCTTCTGGTAACAGGACTGTTACAAGTTTCACTTTGTTTTTTCCTCCCTCAAACTATGTTATGCATATAACATGCGGTAAATATAAGAGTTAACCAGCAAACCCTAACTATGAACGGTTGGTTTTTTGTTGTTTATGACTTTTTTACTACGTACATGGGCTAAAGCACGATGGAACTTACTACGTACAACACAACTGGCTCTCAGAATGTACGTGGTATAACTTGAAACTGTTGATAAGAGAGGCCTTAGGATGTACGTAGTAAACTATCAACCGAAGAGTTTACGCCGACCCTTCAACCGAGAACTTGACAGCTTCCCATTTCTCATTCTTTATAGCTGTCTTAGCTGGTTTAAAGTCCCCAAATATGTGCCGTCTAAAAGGTAAAGCTCAGAATTATCCACATCCACCGCATCCGAACGCAACACTGGCCCAATCAATGCTTCACTGCCAATTTCTTTTCTGGGTCTTGTTTCGTTTACTGGTCTACCGCCGAGAAAATCGTTGAAGCTGGGCATAATGAAAATCTCCTTTGTCTTCAACCTGATACTATAGTGCTTCTGCAGCGTTTCTGCAACGGTGCCTTCGATTTTTACGCCATGCTTTTGCAAGAGAATCTTCGCTAAAGCCTCAGCATTGCAGTTTGCTTTCATCCACACTTGCCTTGTAATTTTAAATCCTGCGGGGTCACGGAAAACCACAACGGGATGCAAATGCCCCATAACCAGTGTTTTGCATTTCAGCAAGGCTGGTGAAGGCCATTTGTGGCCATGAAAAACGCCTACATCGCCTATTACTGCTCCTGTTGCTGGCAGAAGCTTAATGTTTTCCGGCAGGAGCGGTTCAATGTTCGCATCATGGTTACCACGTACAACAGCTATGTCGCCAACGTATCCTTGTAATTTGGCAAAAAAATCTGGGATATCATGCCACTCGCCCAGTTCGCTTGAAACAACCGTGTATTTTACATCGCCAAGAATAACCAGCTGCTCTGGCTTGTATTTTGTGATTATCGCAGTTAATTTGTTGAGAATTTTTGGCGTTTGGCTTGGTACATGGATGCCTTTTTTTTGCAGCGCAATTTCCCAGCCGATATGCGGGTCAGCGATAAGAAGAGTTTTAGTTTTTTCCGCTTTTATGAGAGCTGCAGGATGTGGCAAAAGTAAATTTAGCATGCGGATTTAACCAAGCTTATGATTTTTTTGTGAATTTGCATGTTGCCTGAAGCTATGAAGCTCAAGGTTTGCTTAGGGTCCAACTTAACGTTTAACTCTTGATTTTCTGGCGTTGTTACTATTCCGCCTGCCTCTTTGATGATGAGGAAGCCAGCAGCTACATCTGTCGTGCGCAGTTTTCCGCGCATATCAATGAAGGCGTCTGTCAAGCCATTAGCCACATAGCAGAGTTCAAGCGCGTTAGCGCCAAAGTGGCGGATATGTTTTGTTTTCTCGATAAGAGCGGTCAGTTTAGGAGCCACTTCTTTAACTTTGTAAGTGTTTATGTCTAAGCCTACAACTGCCTCATCCAAAGAAACTGTTTTTGATGTTTCTATTTTTTCGCCATCCCGATATGCCCCTTTGCCCTTAAACGCAGTATACGTTACATCATGGAAAAGGTCAACAACCAGCCCAGCATAAACATCCGCCACGGCAGGCTTGCGGGAAACTGCAATTGAACAAGCATAGAAGGGCAAACCATGCAACAAGTTTGTGGTTCCATCTATCGGGTCAACCGTCACATAACACTCGCCAGGGGTCATACCAAATTTTTTTACTCCTGACTCTTCACTAATTAACGTGAAAGAAACATCATGCTTTTTTAGGGTTTGAACGATTGCTTTTTCAGCTGCCAAATCCACAGGCTTCATAGCGTCTCCGCCAGCGCCCGTGCCTAAGTTAGGTTGAGGTTCCTTGATGGTTTTAAGGCATGGTTTAATGCTGGTTTGCACGTTGTTTTTGCATTGGATAAGGATTTCTTGCCAGTCTTTTTGCGTTTGAGCTTTCATTGGAATGCCTTCCTTAGGTTCTTATGCGCGGTCGAATTGATAAAGACTATACCCTGACTGTTTAAAGAAAGACAAACACCGCAAGTTAACCTTCGTTCTTAAAATTGGGCCTATAACTGGGGGAGTATAGTATTTTCCACAGATAAAGTTAAGCAGTTATCGGTTAAATCGTTGTCTATTTCCGAAACGCTTATATTTTCTGGATGATGTCTCATTCAACAAGGTTCGAAGCGTTAATGTCTAATTGCAAAAACAAGAAAGAAAACAGTGCGTCACAGTTCCTTAGCTTCGACTACTACTTTTATTATTATTTTTACTAAGCTCAGAACTGAAAAAATTTTAAGAAAAGTTCTGGGTTCAAAATGGGTGTAACAAAATGGTAAATAACAAAAAAATTGTGGTTAAATTTGGTGGTTCCAGCTTAGCGGATCACGAGAGACTCTTAAAAGCTGTAGTTGCCGTATTGAACGAAGCTAAAAAAGGCACACGCATCGCCGTTGTGGTTTCCGCTATGGGCAAAACAACCGATGTGCTCATGACCACCGTGAAACACGCTTCCAATGGAAAACTAGAAAAAAAAGACTTAGACGACATCCTCTCAATGGGTGAAAGAACCAGCATAAGAATATTCGCTGCTGCGCTAAACTCAAACGGTGCAGAATCCTGCTACTTCGACCCAATCGACAACAACTGGCCAATAATAACCGACTCAGCATTCCAAAATGCCAACCCAATCCTCAAAGACTGCGAAAAAAACATTCGCGAATGCATACTACCAATCGTAGAAAAAGGCGTCATACCAGTAGTCGCAGGCTTCCTCGGCAAAACCAAAGACGGCAAAATCACCACTCTTGGAAGAGGCGGAAGCGACACAACCGCGTTTATCCTAGCCGAAGCATTAAACGCTGATGAAATCGTTTTAGTTACTGATGCAGATGGCATAATGTCGGGTGACCCAAAAATCGTCTCAAACCCAGAACGCCTCAGAGAAATTGACGTTAACACTGTGGTAGGTCTTGCTGATTCAGGAGCCAAATTTATTCACAGTAAAGCCTTAAAGTACAAGCCTAAAAACATCAACGTCAGGGTAATCAACCACGTACATGGCAACCTTTCGAAAGAAGGCACAGTTATCACAGGAGCATTAGCAACCGAACTAGACGCGGAAATAGCACATGCTTTTCCAGTTGCTGAAATAACAGTAATCGGAAACGGTATCTCCGCAAACCCCCAAATCATCCAAGAAATGGTAGAAAAAACTAAACAGCACTCTCTGCTTCTTGGCATGTCAATGAATACAAATTCAGTTATACTCTACGTTTCTCAAGAGAAAAATTTAGATGCACTCTTCAATGACATTCATGACATCACAAAGAGCAACAAAGAAACCATAGCAATGGCAGTCAAAAAAGACCTAGTTTTCATCAAAACAAGCGGTGTTGGCTTGGAAGAAACACACGGCATAATAGGAAAAATCAGCGAAGACCTCAGACTAAACGGCATAAACATTTCAGGCATACTAACCATAACATCAAGCATCCTGCTCTTTGTAGACTGGAATGAACGAGAAAGAGCCTTGAAATTAATTAAAAACTCATTAAGGAATCCCAAATAAACAAAGGTGAAAGAACATGAACCAAGGAAAAACCCGACGATTAAAAAGAATCATGCAACAAGACAACCGCACAGTAATCGTACCCATGGACCACGGCGTAACAATCGGCCCAATCCAAGGAATAATCAACATGCAACAAATAATCAACCAACTTCTCAAAGGCGGAGTTGACGCAGTACTGGTCCACAAAGGCATAGCCAAACACATCGATGCTGGAAACGCAGGTTTAATCGTGCAGTTATCAGGCATGTCAAACCTTAGCCCGAACATAAACAGTAAAGTCCAAGTATGCACTGTTCAAGAAGCCATACGCATAGGCGCAGACGCAGTCTCCGTACACGTTAACGTTGGTGCACAAGACGAGGACAAAATGCTAAGTAACCTAGGCAAAGTAGCCGACGAATGCGAAGTATACGGTATGCCACTGCTCGCAATGATGTACCCTCGCGGACCAAAAATACAAAACGAACATGCACCCGACGTAGTAGCCCACGCAGCGAGAATCGGCGCTGAACTAGGCGCAGACATAATCAAAGCAAACTTCACAGGCAACATAGAAACCTTCAAAACAGTCGTCGAAGGCTGTCCAGTTCCAGTAGTAATTGCAGGAGGACCAAAATGCAAAACATCCAAAGAAATCCTCCAAACCGCACACGACTCAATAAAAGCTGGAGCTGCAGGACTCTCCATTGGACGAAACGTGTTCCAACATGAGAATCCAACCTTAATAGTTAAAGCGCTTTCAGCAATCGTTCACGATGGCGTTAGCGTGGAGCAGGCGCTTAAAATTCTCGGTGAGCATCGTTGAAGGAACTCTGGATAGAAATAGACCAAACTGCTTCACCGCAAGAAAAAGAAAATTTGCTTAGCCTCGCCCATGAAAACGCTGACGTAATAATTGAAGATACGCAAGCGAGCAACCGCTCTGGCAAATTAAACATAACCTTCCTCACTGAACTAAACGAGAAAAAAATTGCCCAATTGAAAAATGAAGGCAAAAAAACCGTCATCAAAATTAACATCAGGGGAAAAGAAGACGAAAACAAAGCCGTCAAAGCGGCAGAACTCCAGGCTGATTACATAATCATTAACTGCCTTGATTGGCGAGTAATTCCCCTTGAAAATTTAATTGCAAAGGCACGAGGCAAAAGCAAACTAATCGCCGAAGTCACCACTGCAGAAGACGCGAAACTTGTTCTCGAAGCCTTAGAACTAGGAACAGACGGTGTCCTGCTGAAAACCTCAAACCCGAACGAACTTGCGAAAACCGTTAAAGTGGTTAAGGAGCAAATGCCAAAAATGGCTTTAACCACGGCTAAAATTTTATCCATTAAGCCGATTGGCTCTGGAGCCAGAGTGTGCGTGGACACAGTTGACTTAATGGTTCCCGGCGAAGGAATGCTTGTCGGATGCCAATCCGCAGGCTTCTTTTTAGCAGAAGCTGAAGTAAACGAAAACCCCTACGTACAATCCAGGCCCTTCCGTGTAAACGCTGGAGCAGCATCACACTACACGTTAACTTCGCTGCAGAACACCAGGTACCTCTCCGAGCTAAAAGCGGGCGACGAAGTTTTAATCATTGACAGGGAAGGAAAAGCCAGAATAACAAACGTTGGAAGGTCAAAAATCGAGTTTCGACCCCTAATCCTAATCGAAGCCCAAGCAGACGACACAAAAATAAAAACAATCCTCCAAAACGCAGAGACCATACGCCTAGTTACACCTAAAGCTTCAAAACCAGTTACAGAACTAAAACCAAACGACGAAGTCCTAGTGCACTTAGCCGCGAAAGGAGGCAGACACTTCGGCGTATCCGTGCCGGAAGAAACGGTGATAGAAAAGTGACAACGAGAATCTGCGTCTCGATTCTCCCAAAAAACATGCCTGAAGCATTAAGTCTAATTGAGAGAGCAGAAAAAGCCCAAGCAGACCTCATCGAAGTTAGGCTAGACTGCCTTGAAGCGTCCAGAAACCTTTCAGA
>Ga0208563_1000868_pt1 | contig 23176 bp, 18 predicted proteins | sample June2015DPH_17_1_2_FD_184717 | JGI IMG/M metagenome (GOLD analysis project Ga0208563, IMG submission 184717) | Peatland microbial communities from SPRUCE experiment site at the Marcell Experimental Forest, Minnesota, USA - June2015DPH_17_150... | ecosystem: Environmental > Terrestrial > Soil >... | reverse complement strand
CGGACATCGCGATGGTGTGCAGCAGAACACCGAGCTATTGAGTGGGTATCCCGCTCCTCTTCACGGGGGAGTTCGAAGTAGTAATCATGATCGACGTTGTGTGACCGAAGAGATGCATGGGTCGGACTGAGTTCCTGACCTGAAACGATTGCGAGCGAGCCTTGGTTGGAACAGCACAGCTTAGACGAGAGCGAAATGGCGCGCTCTTCGGAGTGCACGGGTTAGTACGCTCAAGAAGTGCTTGACACCGCCGACATTGTCAGAGAGGCGATATTTCACCAGCTAAGTGACTATGATCGAGACTCCGAACAGAATCTTCAATTCTGAGAACATCTCTAGCCCGAAACAACGTCCCCGCGCCGCAATCCAACCGACGCGGAAGAAACAAAGTCGCTGCGATTCGCAAAAGCCTTGCCGGGCGCAGCACTTCAAGTCCGCTTAGCGGACTTCGACCGTAAGCGTTCGACCAAAAGCCGCGCCGCCTAGAGAAAAGATCGCAGCGAACGGAGACGGAAAGTGTGGCGAGAAATGCTAGGCAGCACTACAATTCCGGACACCATAGAAATCTTCATCAGCTGGCACGGCAAGAGAAGCCATGCGGTTGCGGAGGCGCTTCGAGACTAGCTCCCGCAAATCGTCAACGCCTTCAAACCGTGGCTCTCCTCAGCCGACATCGACAAAGGCTCTCGCTGGAGTCCCGAGATGGCTACCAAGCTCGGGACCGTAAAGGCTGGAATTATTTGCCTCACGCCCGGCAACCTCACGGCTCCTTGGATCCTGTTCGAAGCAGGGGCAATCTCGAAGACGCCCGAAAAAGCATACGTGTGTACGCTGCTCGTGGACCTCCAACTCACCAATCGCGCAGGCCGGTGCGCATTTTCCGTGTTCAATTGAGTCTTCCGATAGTCTTTTCTGCAGCCTCCAGTATCTTGCCGTCCTTTGCCACCCTGGTGAGGGTGTTGATGTCGTCGAAGAGTGGCCGGTCTTGATCAAGTTTCTCCACCTGACTGCGGACAACCTGGTACGCCGCCTCAGAGGCAGGCGAGGGTTTGACCGGCGCCCGCAGATCGAAGGCCTGAGCAGCCGCCATCAGTTCGATCGCGGCGACGTGCCATGCGTTCTCCAGAATCTGCCGGGTCTTGATGGCCGTAGTCATGCTCATGGAGACAAAGTCCTCCTGGTCGGCGGCGGCTGGAATAGAGCCGGTCGCCGCAGGGTGACACAGCACACGGTTCTCACAAACCAATGCTCCAGCGGTGTACTGGGAGAGCATGAGGCCCGAGAACATTCCGGCGCCTTTGGTAAGGAAAGCAGGCAGCCCCATCGACAAATGAGGATTCAGGAGCCGATTCAGTCTGCGCTCGGAGAGAGCCGCCACCGTGGTCACTGACATGCCGACGAGTTCGAGCGCGAACGCCAACGGAGTGCCTTGGAAGTTGGCGCCCGTGAGTACCAGATCTTCGTCCGGGAAGAAAACTGGGTTGTCGGCGGCGTGGTTGAGTTCGATCTCAAGCATGTACCGGCTCCACTGGAATGCGTCTTTGGCGGCGCCGATGACTTGCGGGCTGGAACGGAGCGAGTAGGCGTCCTGCACTTTCTTGCCGGGTAGCTTGAGGAGTTCGGATCCTGCGGTTAGCCTTCGGATGTTCTCGGCGCATGCCTGCGCTCCTGGATAACCGCGCACGTTGTGAATTCGCGGATCGTAAGCGGCCATGTTGGCGTTGAGGGCTTCAAGACTCATCGCCAGGCAGACTTCCTGCGTCTTGAGCCACCTTTCCGCATCGTAGAGTTCCAGGCAGCCCATGCCGGTGGTGAGATCGGAGCCATTGATGGTGGCCAAGCCATCCCGTTCGCGGAACGTAATCGGCAGTATGCCAGCGGCTGCCAGACCCTCTTTCGCCGGCAATCGATTCCCTTTGTAGAACACCTCGCCCTCGCCCATGAGCGTGATGGCCATCTGCGCCATCGGGGAGAGATCTCCGCATGCGCCCACCGACCCCTTTTGGCATACAACCGGGGTGACGCCCCGGTTGAGCATCTCGATCTGGATTTCCACGACCTCGCGGCGAATCCCGGAATGACCCCAGCAATGCGTGTTCAGGCGTGAAAGCATGCCCGCGCGCACATCTTCTTCACGGCAGGGTTCTCCACAACCCGCGGCATGGGAGTAGAGCAGGTATTTCTGGAATTGTTCAACCTGCTCTGGAGTCAGCACGACTTCTGCAAGTTCGCCAATGCCAGTGTTGACCCCGTACATGATTTCGCGGGCACGGATCTTCCGCTCGAGAAGGTCCCGGCACTTGTTGATCCGTGCAACCGCGTCCGGGTGTAACTGGATTGGCTGACGATGGCGGGCGACAGCAGCGACATTCTCAATCTTCAACGAATGCCCGTCCAATACCAGACTGATTCCTGCTTGGTTCGACCGCACTTCATGCAGAACAACGGTCATACGCTACCCCCGCAGAACGACAGTGAATCTCTCACGTCGAAGGTACCGCGCTCCTTCACAACCGGAAAGGACATGTGTCACCGCTTGCCGTGATCCCGGGTCCGGGAGCGCGGCAGTGGGTTTCTGAGTTTTGCCGGGCTGAAGTTCAGTACGAAGCTCAGTGCATCACAAGTTCTGCCTCGTGTTGCGTCTCCTGTTCTTGCATCTCGGATGCCAGCTCTGGACCACCCACTGCGTCTGTGGAAGGGAAGCCTTCGCGCGAGCTTGTTCGTGGTGGGTGCCGCAGGAGCAGCAGAAACGGCAGCATTGCCAGAAAGATGATCCCCATGACCCAAAATGCCTCGACGAAAGAAAGCATGGCCGCATGTGCCTGCACCATTCCGTAAGCCGCCGCCAGTGCCTTCCGCTGAGCGGAGACGGCGTCGATCCCATGGGAGTGAAACCACGCCTGCATCCCCGCAATCATCGCTTGCGCTTTCAGATTCCCCGGTGTGATGTTTGCCACCAGGCGTGATTGATGGAACTGGGTGCGACGAGCGAGAAATGTAGTCATGATGGCAATGCCGAAGCTGCCCCCGATATTGCGCATCAGATTGAAAATGCTGGTGGCATTCCCCATCCGCTCTTTGGGGACGCTGGCCATGCTCAGGGCCATTAGCGGGACAAACAAGAAAGCCAGCGCGACACCCTGCAACACTTGCGGCCAGAAAATATCCCAGTAACCCGCATTTAGGTTCAGGTGGGATAATTCGAACATGGTGATGGCCCCCAGGATGAGACCGACCACGATGATTCGGCGCGGATCGATCTTAGCGGTCAGGTATCCAGTCAAAGGCATGGTGGCCAGGGAGCCGATCCCGCGCGGAGACAGGGCGAGTCCCGCATTGTAGGCGGGATATCCCAGCAGCGTCTCAAGATAAATGGGGAGCAGGACCAGGCTGGCGTAGAGCACAAACCCGAGTTGCGCGATCAGAAAAACTCCAGCGCTGAAAGTACGATTGGCAAGGGCACGAAGATCGACAACGGGTTCTTTCACCATCAACTCGCGAATCACCAGCGACACCAGGCCAACCACGCTGAGAGCGGCAAAGAAGCGGATGTAATCGGAAGAGAACCAGTCCTTCCTCTGGCCGGTGTCGAGAACCACCTGGAGCGTGCCGAGGCCGAGTGCCAGCAGCCCGATTCCCCACAGATCGATGCGGCCAGCGCTGCGCCGGATGTAGGGCGGATCGAAGACGAACCGGCCGATCATCGCGACCGAGAAGACCCCCACCGGAAGATTCAGATAGAAAATCCAGCGCCAGGAGTAGTTGTCCGTGATCCACCCGCCCAGTGTCGGGCCAAGAATGGGTGCGAGCAGGATGCCAATGCCGAAAGCAGCCATGGCGTGTCCGTGCTTTTCTCGCGGGAACGTTTCCAGAAGAATGGCTTGCGCGAGCGGCTGGAGCCCTCCGCCCGTTAGCCCTTGCAGCACGCGGAAGAAGATGAGGCTGGGGAGAGTCGTCGCCAACCCGCACAACAGCGAAGTAACCGTGAAGCCACTCACGCAGATCAGCAGCAGCTTCTTGCGCCCCAGGTAACGGGCCAGCCAGCCCGACATGGGGAGAATGATGGCGTTCGCAACCAGGTAGGACGTGACAACCCAGGTGCCTTCTTCAACCGTCGCAGCCAGATTGCCGGCAATATGCGGAATCGAGACGTTGACGACGGTTGTGTCGAGTAACTCCATGAACGTCGCCATCATCACGGAGATGGTGACGATCCACGGATTCACGTGCCGGTGCACTGAACCGTCCACGGCTGCCATCGGGTCCGACCTGGTGGACCACTCTGCAATCTAGCGCGGTGGGCTCCACGATGCTGTGACCGGAATTACCCCAGACCTGGTCGCTCCACTCTCACTTCTCAACCAGGCAGTACGCGCCAATCATCTCGGCTGCTTCTGGTTTGTCTTGATCCCCTCGATAAATCTCAACGTTCTTGCAATCGTACATCCCGTAGTTCTCGGGAAGTTCAACCATCAGGTAGTTTCCGCTCGGCAGAGCCTTGCAGCCACTCATTCCCTCGTTGCACTGCAGTTCAAGAGATTTCGCGCCCTTCTGGACGTGAACAATGACAACCCCCGTTACAACCTCCGAGCTTTTCACCTTGACCGGCGTTCTCTCCTGCACGAACGCTGGTTCGGTAGCCAGGGTGACGAAAGCCGCGGTCAATACGGCAAACAGAGAAACGGTCCTTTTCATAAGTGCCTCCCATAATGCAAAGGCTCTTCAAACTCCATCTATATTTTCCGCCCTGGGGCGGTACTCTGTCTGTGATCTCTGATCACCTGTCTGTGATCTCCAATCACAGGCAGAGGTACGGGGGGAGCCGGCCCTGCCAACCCCTAACAGGCTGCGGAAAAAGTACTTTCGATGTTGAAGTCTCACCTCAGCGGCTAAAGCCGACTCTGGAAACAAGCCACTTATCGCAGCGGTAAACCGCTGCGCCACCCAAAATCAAGCGCAACACCGACTTTTTCCGCAAGCTGCTAAGCTTCTTGGGACGGTTCTTCTTGCCTGTCGAGGGTGAGGGTTTTGTTAGGCGCTCTAAAGAAGAAAGCAGCCGAATACGAAGAGGAGGCCAAGAAAGAGCGCGAACCTGTCGCTACCCGCCTCAGAGAAAAAGCGGAGCTGTGCCGTGAGTGGATCGCCGCGCTTCAAACCTGGAAAGTGGATAGTCATGAACACGAAACTCGCCAGCCCCAAGCCAGTCGTTCGGGTTGTTGATGTAACATCGGCATCCAATCCGACCTGCTTTGTGCTCGTGCAGAGGGTACTCGGGAATGTTAGGGTTCCATGCCTGTTGCAGTTGTTCTGCGGCGGTAAAACCTGTGGCGTCAATCGGGTAGGCTCACATCAAGCAAGGCGGGCAGAGGCTCGCGGTTTGAGACAAATGCATTTTTCTTCCCGCGTGAAGGGGATTGGCGGGCGTTCTCGTTCTATTTGTAAGGTGGAAGCCAACTTGGATCGGATTCACAAGCCACGCCGCAGATTCATGGCAAGTTGGGGGTCTAGAATTAGGCAACCATCCTGCCTCTGGCCCTAGAGGTTTGCACGCTTTGGAGCAAGGGTATGTACCGGGAGCACTTGCGCGGGTGCTTGGCCATCTCAAACGGGCCCTGCGGATGGAACAGCGGTTAACCCTTGAAGAGTTTTATCAACAACTCCAGCTTTCGGAAGTAATTATTGATTACGGGCGAATGATCCAAGCGTACTACCACTTCTCCGTGCCGGAGATGGCTTGAACTTGAGACGTCGGACCTGCTACCTGTTGTCCCTCCTGAGAATCCACAGCCCAGACTGTAAACATTGTAATGCTCGCGAAACGGGCGGGAATGAGATGCGAAAGCGGCTGGAAGAGTTGAGCTGGCGGACGCAGCCGCGTTCGCTCAAGAATGACGACCATGGAGAGGTGGTGGAGGAGCCCGATTCTAAGCTGCCGAAGTTGTAGCAAGTCCGCCGGGGGACACCGACGGAGAGAGCTTTCTCCTTTTTGTTCGGGTAATTGTCGAAACCAGATGGCAGCACCGACTGAAACGAGAACGCCCAACTTGCACCGAGCGAAGATTGCTCACAGAGAGTGCGGATGGAAGGGTGGCGACAGTGGCGGCTCGGCTGGGGAAAAACAAGTGACCAACAAAAACCACGCAGAACCAACTTGACACCGACCGGCCTTCTCATGGAAGGCGTGCTTGCTGAAAAAGGAATGCCAAGGAGAAATCACATCGCCGCCACGAGTACCGCAGGTACACGGAACTTCGCGGGGATGACGACTATCTGCTGGTTGCTTTGCTATAGCCAGCCGTCCGTTTTATGTTGACTTTCCTTTCTACATGTTGTAATTCCTCCCACGAGGTCCCAGGAGGAAATGGTGACGGTCTGGCACCAGGTCTATAACCCCTTCGGCAACGCCCTGCTCTCCACGCTCGTGGCGGCCATTCCCATTTGCACCTTGCTGTATTTCATCGCTCTCCATCCCCATCGCGACAAGCAGGGCGCGAGGCATCTCGGCATCAACGCTCCGTATGCGGCGTTCTACGGGGTCTTGGCGGCGTTCCTCGTCGCCTGCGTGGGGTTCGGGATGCCGCTCGGGTCGGCCTTCTCGGCCTTTGGCTTCGGGTGCTTGTCCGGGTTCCTGGCGATCATCTGGATCATTATCGGGGCCATCTTTCTCTACAATATGACGCTCATCTCCGGCAAATTTGAGATCGTGAAGGAGTCGATCATTCACATCTCGTTCGACCGGCGGCTCCAGGTGCTCCTGATCGCCTTCTCCTTCGGCGCCATCATCGAGGGGACCTCGGGGTTCGGGACGCCAGTGGCCATCGCCGGAGCGGTCATGGTGGGCCTGGGATTCGCCCCCTTCGAATCGGCGGTTCTCAACCTCCTGGCCAACACCGCACCGGTCGCCTGGGGAGCCATCGGCACGCCCATCGTGACCCTCGCGGCCGTGAGCGGCCTTCCTGAGCTGAAGCTGTCGGCCATGGCCGGGCACCAGCTCCCCTTCGTTTCCGTCCTCGTTCCCTTCTGGCTCGTTGCCGCGTTCGTCAAGATGGAGGGAGGTACCTGGAAAGAGGCCTGGGAGGTGTGGCCGGGGACACTGTGCGCGGGCCTCTCCTTCGCCGTCATGCAGTGGTTCACGTCCTCGACGCAGGCCTTCCACCTCATGACCGACGTGGTGTCGGGCGTCTTCTCCGTCATCTGCACCGCCCTGTTCCTGCGCTTCATCTGGCATCCCAAGACGCGGTTCCTGCTGCGGTCGGAACGCGAGGCCCTGGCCAAGGCCGGAAAGACTATGGCGACGGCGACCACGGACAAGACGGAATGGGTATACCGGTACACCGCCTCCCAGACCGCGTATGCCTGGCTGCCGTGGACGATCCTCATCATCTGCTGCGCCGTCTGGGGCATGCCGACGTGGCGGACCTACTTGAACAACCTCTTTTCGGGCATCACGTTTCAGACCACCCTCCTCGGCGGCGCGTTTGGGGGTAAGCTCTCCCTGCCGACGTGGCAAATGCCGGCGCTCCATAACATGGTCCAGCGCATGCCGCCGGTGGTTCCAGCCAACGCCAAGCCGGAAGCGGCTATCTTCACCATCAACTGGCTGTCGGCATCCGGGACCGGCGTGTTCGTGGCGGCCTTGTTGTCCGGACTCGTCCTGCGGTTGAGTGCCGCGCAATGGGGCGAGGCCGTGCGTCGAACCGCCCGTCGCCTGGTGATCCCGATCCTGGTCATCGCGCAGGTGCTGGGACTCGGGTACCTCACGCGCTACTGTGGGACCGACGCGGTGCTCGGTCTGGCGTTCACCAGAGCGGGGTTCATGTATCCTTTCTTCGCGGCCTACCTGGGCTGGCTGGGGGTGTTCCTCACCGGCTCCGACACCGCCTCAAACGCCTTGTTCGGCAGCCTCCAGCGGATCACCGCCCAACAGCTCCACTTGAACGAGACGCTCATCGTCGCGACCAACTCCACCGGGGGCGTCATGGGAAAGATGATCGATCCCCAGTCCATCATGGTCGCCTGCGCCGCCTGCTACGACGATCCGTATGAGCGGACCCATGCCCTGGGGCCGATCTTCCGGACGGTGTGGTGGCATTCGGTGGCGGGCGCGGCGGTGATCGGGCTGATCGCCTTCCTGCAAGCCTACGTCTTCAAGGGCCTGATCCCTGGTTGAAGGACGAGCTACTCGGACGTAACTGTTGTCAACAGGCCGTTAGCACTCAGAACCCCTGTCAATGAGCGATATCGCGATGTTACAACAGCTATTTGGATTTGGTGCCCGAACCTAACCGACATCGGGGTCTATGATCCATTCATGAGTTTGTCGCTCCGCTTGCGAGCTTTACAGTTTGCTGAAGAACTCAGGATTCGTATCAGGGCATCGCTTTAGCGATGCCGCAAGTTCTTCAAAATCAGATGCCCCTTTAGGGGCTGGACACAGCAAATCAAGAGCGGTGAGCGTGTGGATCCGGGCGGTCCGGGCAAGAGTTTGGGGGAAGCGATTCGCGTGTAACACCGTTCATGGTGGCGAGGACTCGATGTCCAAAGTAGGTCTCTTTATACCGTGCTACGTCGATCAGCTGTACCCGCAAGTCGGACTTGCGACTTTGCGACTGCTGCGACGTCTCGGCGTCGATGTCGACTTTCCCGAGGAGCAGACCTGCTGCGGCCAGCCCATGGCTAACTCGGGTTGTGCGGAATACACGCGGCCGCTTGCCGAGAGATTTCTTAAGATCTTCGGTAAGTATGATCACGTGGTCGCGCCCTCTGGAAGCTGTGTATCGATGGTGCGCAACCACTACGCACAGTGGCTGGAGGGGAGGCCAGACTTCGATCACCTCCGCACGACGACGTTCGAGCTCTGCGAATACCTGGTGGACATCGCCCGGGTAGTCAAGGTTGACGGTGACTTCCCCTGCAAGGTGGGACTACATATGAGCTGTCACGGTCTGAGGGAGTTGCGGCTCGGGCGCTCCTCGGAACTAATGGTGAAGCCCTTCAACAAAGTACGACTCCTTCTCGGTCAGTTGCGGGGCATAGAACTGGTCGAGCTCACCCGGTCCGACGAGTGTTGCGGTTTCGGCGGCACCTTTGCGGTGAACGAGGAGGCCGTCTCTTGCCTCATGGGCCGGGACCGGATCGCCGACCATGAGAAGGCGGGGGCGGAGATAATTGCCGGCTTTGACACGTCGTGCCTTATGCACCTTGACGGCCTTATCCGCCGCGAGAACAAGCCGCTGCGGGTGATGCACGTCGCGGAAATCCTGGAGGGCGCGAGACTTTCATGATCGGACATGCTGAGAAGGCTGCGCCCTTTGTCGCCAATGAGGGGCGGGTGCACTGGCACGACCAGGCGCTGTGGTTCGTACGGCTGAAGCGTGATCGCCAAGCAGAGAGCATTCCGGAATGGGAGGATCTGCGGGAGGCCGCCGCAGCCATCAAGGCGCACACGTTGTCACGGATCGCCGACTACCTGGAGGAGTTCGAGCACAACGCCAGGAGCAACGGCATCCAGGTCCACTGGGCGCGCGATGGTGCGGAGCACAATGCAATCGTGCACCGTATTCTCGCGGATCGGGGCATCACCCGGATGGTGAAATCGAAGTCGATGCTTACCGAGGAGTGCCACCTGAACCCCTACCTCGAGGCGCACGGCATCGAGGTGACTGACACGGATCTCGGTGAACGCATCGTGCAGCTTCGCCACGAGCCACCGAGCCACATCGTGCTCCCGGCTATTCACCTGAAGAAGGAGGATATCGGCGAGCTGTTTCACAAAGAACTCGGGACAGCGAAGGGTGCTTCCGACCCGAAGTACCTCACCGAGGCAGCGCGCAGCCATCTGCGGCAGAAGTTCATGGCGGCGCAGGCGGGCCTCACCGGCGTCAACTTCGCGATCGCCGAGACAGGCGGCTTCGTCGTCTGCACCAACGAAGGTAACGCCGACATGGGAACGAGCCTGCCCCCAGTCCACATCGCCTGTATGGGGGTCGAGAAAATCGTGCCCCGGGCTAAGGATCTCGCCATCTTCCTCCGGCTGCTCGCCCGTAGCGCAACTGGTCAGCCCCTGACCACTTACACCACACACTTCCACGGCCCGATGCGCGGCGGCGAACTGCACGTGGTCATTGTCGACAACGGCCGGAGCGCGATCCTTGGTCAGGAGACTTTCCGCCGCTCGCTCTCCTGCATCCGCTGCGGCGCCTGCATGAACACCTGCCCAGTGTTCCGGCGCTCAGGCGGCTACAGCTATGGGTATACCGTCCCTGGCCCGATCGGTTCGTTACTCGCGCCGCTGCGCGACCCCCGCAAGTTTGGCAGCCTGCCGTTTGCCTCGAGCCTGTGCGGTTCCTGCTCAGACGTTTGCCCGGTGAAGATCGATCTGCACCACGAGTTGTACGCCTTCCGCCAAGAACTGGTCCGAAATAAGGTAGTGCCGCTTTACAAGCGCCTTGGCATGGCAGTAATGAGCGCCGTTCTGGCGAGGCCGTGGGCTTACCGGCTCGCAGGCAGGCTCATGCGCTGGATCGTGCCGCGGCTGCCTCGGGCTTTCGTGTATGGTCCCTGGAACGCGTGGGGGCGCCAACGCGAGCTGCCGCCGATGCCGCGACAGAGCTTCCGTGATCTCATTAAGGAGGAGTCGAAGTGAACGGCCGGGACGCTATTCTCGCCTCCTTGCGCCGCAACGTACTTCCAGTGTCGCCGCTGCCGGATGCGCCGGCTGCCATTACCTATGCCGACCCCGAGAGACAGTTCGCCGAAGCGTTCGGCTCCGTGGGCGGCAAATTCGTTCGCGTCGCAAGCCTCGCGGAGGTCAACACCGAACTCGGGAAGTTCGAGTCATACACCCAGGCGCGCAAGATCGCCTCGCTTATCCCGGACATAGGTAGGGCCAATGTTGATCTCGCCGCCCTAACGGATCCGCACGAGCTTGAGGGGCTCGATATTGCCATCATTGCCGGCGAGTTCGGCGTCGCGGAAAACGGCGCCGTGTGGGTGCCGGGAAGCACCCTCGGTCCGCATCGGGCCATCTTCGTGGTTACCCAGCACCTTGTGCTGGTCGTGCCGGCCGGCCAGATTGTCCATAACATGCACCAGGCGTACGATCGGATCCGTCTCGAGCGCCCCGGCTTCGGCATCTTCATCTCCGGACCATCCAAGACCGCCGACATCGAGCAGGCACTCGTTATCGGAGCGCACGGCGCCCGCAGCTGTTCGCTTTTCCTGGTTGGCTCGCAAGCAAGATGACGCGGTCCAGCAGATCACGTCTGCAAGTCCCCGCCCAAGGGTACGGCCATGAGGGAGACATCCTGCGTTACATGTTCTTCCACAGCATTGCGCTGGCCTGCCTGGGAGGCATGTCGCATAATCCCCATTTGGATCATCTCATCGAGACGAGTAAGGTGGCAGCCTTGTACGAGTGTTGACCAGGGCATCCACGGACGAACTCGGTTCAAGCAACGCCCAGGAAAGCGAAACGGGTGTACAATGATCCGTTTTCGAAGTCAAAAAGGAATCTCGGGTAGATTGTCGTGTTCCACCGGGCCGGCGAACCCCGCTGTGTGGCTTGGTTTCGCTCCTGGGCTACTGGTTCAGGCCACGCCCCCCGATGGCTCGCCGTGAGAGGAGAGCAGCACATGGAAGCCCGCATCCTCAATGAATTTCGCGCAATCGTCGGAGCGCCCGGGCTGATCACCGAGCCCGAGCAGCTCAGCACCTACGAGTGCGACGGTCTCACCATGTTTCGGGTGCTGCCGTTGGCCGTGCTGCTACCCACCTCCACCGCGCAGGTGCAGGCCATCGTGCGCGTGTGCCATCGCGAAAAGATCCCCTTTGTTGCGCGTGGTTCGGGCACGGGGCTGAGCGGCGGAGCGCTGCCGGTAGCCAAAGGCATCGTCATCAGCCTGACGCGCATGAACCGCATCCTGGAAGTGGATCTGCCCAACCAGAGGGTCGTCGTCGAACCCGGCGTGATCAACTTGACCGTGACCGCCCGGGTCGCGCCCGACGGCTATTTCTACGCCCCCGATCCTTCTTCGCAGTTGGTCTGCTCCATCGGCGGCAACGTCGCGGAGAACTCCGGCGGCGCCCACTGCCTGAAGTACGGCTTTACCACCACGCACGTCCTGGGCATGGAAGTGGTGCTGCCCGACGGCTCGCTCGTCCATCTTGGTGGGCGGACAGTCGATCGTCCAGGCTACGACCTGCCGGGGGTCTTCGTGGGATCGGAAGGCACGCTCGGCATCGCCACCCAAGTCATCCTGCGCATTGTGAAAAAGCCGGAAGTCATCCAGGTCCTGCTGGCGGCCTTCAATTCCACTAATGAGGCGGGCGCGGCGGTGAGCGGCATCATCGCGGCCGGCATGCTGCCGGCGGCCATCGAGATGATGGACAATCTCGCCATCCAGGCCGCTGAAGCCGCGGTGCAGGCGAACTATCCCAATTGCGGCGGGCTGTTGCTGGTTGAGCTGGACGGTCCGGCCCCCGAGGTCGAGACCCTGATGGAGGAGGTGGCCGACGTCTGCACCAAATGCGGCGCCTGGGAGATCCACGTCGCGCAGTCCGACGCCGAGCGCGCTCGCGTCTGGACGGGACGCAAGGCCGCCTTCGCCGCCGTCGGCCGCCTCGCGCCGGCTTACATCGTGCAGGACGGCGTGATCCCGCGCACGGCGTTGCCGCACGTGATGAGCGAGATCGTACGGCTCAGCTCCGAGGTCGGCCTGCGCGTGGCCAACGTCTTCCATGCCGGCGACGGCAACCTGCACCCGCTGGTGCTCTATGACAATAGCGTGCCCGGGCAGGACAAGCTGGCCGAGAAGCTGGCGGGCGACATCCTGCGGCTGTGCATCAAGGCCGGCGGCTCCATCACCGGGGAACACGGCGTGGGGGAAGAAAAGAAGATGTTCATGGCCGAGATGTACGCCGAGCCCGACCTGGACACTATGCAACTGCTGCGTTGCGCCTTCGATCCCGAGAACCTCTCCAATCCCGATAAGGTATTTCCCCGGCCCCGGTTGTGCGGAGAAAAACCCGGGGTCTATGAACCGCACCCGTTGGAAGTCGCGGGCGTGGTGCAACGCTTCTAAGAGCAGGAGAAACGCCCATGCCAGCCGCAAGCGGTGTTATGACCCCAGTCTCGTGGCCGGAACTGGCCGAAATCGTTGGGAAGGAACATCTCCGCGCCGCCACTGCGGCGGATGCCATCGATGGCGTCGAGGCGCAGAGGGTCGCCGAACCAGGGACTGCCGAAGACTTGGCGCGCGCTCTGCGCTGGGCCCACGCCGCTGGCGTGAAGGTGTCGCCGCGGGGCGGAGGCACCAAGCTGGGCTGGGGAAATCCGCCGGCCGCCTGCGATCTGGTGCTCTCGACCGCGCGCCTGAACCGCGTCCTCGAACACGCCTGGGCAGACATGACGGTCATCGTCGAAGCGGGATGCCGCGTCGCCGACCTGCAAAAGACGCTCGCCGAGCACGGCCAGCGGCTGGCCCTCGACCCGCTGTGGCCGGAGCGGGCCACCATCGGCGGCATCCTCTCCACCAACGATAGCGGCACGCTGCGTGCGCGCTACGGCTCGCTTCGCGACCTCATCATCGGTATCACGGTGGCGCTGCCTGACGGCACCCTCGCCAAGAGTGGCGGCAAAGTGGTTAAGAACGTTGCCGGCTACGATCTGGCAAAACTCTTCACCGGCGCCCTGGGGACACTGGGCGTGATCGTGCAGGCGATCTTTCGTCTCCATCCCTTGCCACGGGAATCGCGCAGCCTGAGCTTCAGCGGCACGCCCGAATCGCTGAACCAACTGCTGCTCGCCATCCAGGCCTCGAAACTGACTGGCACCGGCCTGCAACTGCGGGCGGCGCAGGGAAGCGCGCACCTGGAAGTCCGCTTCGACGGCACTGCGGCCGGCATCCAGGCCCAGGTCAAGCAGGTTCAGCAGATCGCAGGATCTATGGCTGCCTCGGATGCCCCCGCTAACGCCTGGACCTCGCACCAGGCCATCTGGGACGGCGCCACCCCGGCGCTGCTCACGAAATTCAGTGTGCTGCCGGCGCAGTTCGCGGCGGTGTGTGCGCTGGTCGAGCGCTCAGCCGGGGCGCAGTCGCTGGCGTGGAAGATCGTCGTACAAACTGTGGGCGCCGGCTATGCGCGTCTCGAAGGCAACGAGCAAGGCCTACGCACCGCGCTGCTGACCTTGCGCGACGAGCTCGCGAAAATGGGCGGCACGCTGGTCGTGCTCGGCTGCCCGGTGGCGATCAAGCGTGGCCTCGACGCCTGGGGACCGCCCTCAGACGCGCAGCCGCTGATGGTGCGCGTCAAGCAGCGCTTCGATCCCGACGGGACTCTGAACCCAGGACGCTTCGTAGGAGGGATCTGATGGCCCAAGGTGAACCGACCAACCCCGCCGCCATTTTCGACGATCACAATCCGCCGGCAGCGGAGCTGTACAACAAGTGCGTCCACTGCGGCTTCTGCCTGCCCACCTGTCCCACCTACGCGCTGTGGGGCGAAGAGATGGACTCCCCGCGCGGCCGCATTTACCTGATGAAGCTGGGCAGCGAAGGCAAAGCCAAGCTCACCGACAGCTACGCCCGCCATTTTGACCAGTGCCTGGGCTGTATGGCCTGCGTAACCGCCTGCCCCTCCGGCGTGCAGTACGGCAAGCTGATCGAAGCCACCCGAGCCCAACTCCAGCGCCACTACCGGCGCTCGCCCGGCGAAACCATCCACCGGCAACTGATCTTCAATCTGTTTCCGTATCCCGAACGGCTGCGCGCATTTCTGTGGCCGGCGTGGGCGTACCACGCTTCCGGACTGCGCGCATTGGTGCGGGGCGCCGGGCTGCTCAAGCTGCTTCCGCGCAAGCTGCGGGCGACGGAAGCATTGCTGCCGGCGATTACGCTGCGCGAGCTGCGCGCCAATATGCCGGAGCGCATTCCGGTGCAAGGCCCGGTGCGCAAGCGCGTGGGCCTGCTGACCGGATGCGTGCAGCGCGTGCTGTTCTCCGGCGTGAACGCGGCCACGGCGCGGGTGCTGGCCGCCGAGGGATGCGAGGTCATCATCCCCCGCGAACAGGGTTGCTGCGGCGCGCTCGCGGTCCATGCCGGACTGGAAGAGCAGGCGCTCGATTTCGCGCGCAAGCTCATTGGAGTTTTCGAATGCGCCGGAGTGGACGCCATCGTCATCAACGCCGCCGGTTGCGGCTCCACCATGAAGGAGTACGGCTACCTCCTGCGCAACGACCCGCAGTACGCCGAACGCGCCAAGGCATTCGCGGCCAAGTGCAAGGACATCTCCGAGGTGCTGGCGGAGCTGGAGCCACGCGCGGTGCGGCATCCGCTGCCGCTGCGTGTCGCCTACCACGATTCCTGCCATCTCCAGCACGCGCAGGGCATCCGCACCCAGCCGCGGCAGGTGCTCAAGACTATTCCCAAGCTGGAGCTGCTGGAGATCCCCGACTCCGCCATCTGCTGCGGCTCGGCCGGGATCTACAACCTGGTTCAGCCCGACACGGCGGCCCAGCTCGGCGACATGAAGGTGAAGAACTGCCTCTCGACCAGCCCCGACCTGGTGGTCTCAGCCAATCCCGGCTGCCTGGTGCAGATCTCGTCCGGCCTGAAACGCGCGGGCAAGCGGGTGCCGGTGCTGCACATGATCGAGCTGGTGGACGCTGCCATCCAGGGTACTCCTGCCTCAGAGCTGCAAGCGCGGGCCGCCGGATAGCACCGCATCGTCAAAAGCTAGGCGGTGGCGGGATGGGGGTTGTTTACAAGGCCGAAGATACCCTCCGGGCATTCGAGCCGGTCGGCTGCCCGCCTGAGAGATGGGTTTCAGAAGGAACAATTGAAACTTTCACATGGGTGGCGGCTCTAGTTCGGCGGAGCCATCGGCGCGGGCGTCTGACGCTCCGTAGTTAATGTTTGCCTTGGAATCGCGCATCACGGCCTGGCCCCGACCCATGGCTGTTGAGTATTCGCGCTCGACTTTGAATTGGTGGCCCATCGAGGAAAGCTTTTCGAGGACGTCAGGGTTCACGCGCGATTCGATCACGATGTGGCATCCGTGATTTGGGCTCACAGTGAAACGCGCCTCCTCCAAAGCTGCCTGAATGTTCATGCCATAGTCCACCACATTCGAGACGAATTGTGCGTGCGCCAGCGGTTGGTTGGGTCCTCCCATAATTCCGAAGCCGATGTGCTGGTCGCCGCGTTGCATGAACGCGGGAATGATGGTGTGGAAAGGCCGTTTGCGGGGCGCTAAAACGTTGGGCGACGCCGGGTCCAATGAGAAGAGCGCTCCACGGCTCTGCAAAACGAATCCCATCCCGCGCACGGTGATGCCGGATCCGAACAAATCGTAATTGCTCTGGATTAAAGATACGATGTTGCCCTCGCGGTCGACCACCGAAAGGTAGGTAGTATCGCTGGCCGGAGGTTTGCCCGGCGCTACCTCGCAGTTGGCCTTGGATGGATCAATCCGCTCAGCGCGATCGCGCGCGTACTTTTTCGAGAGCAATCCGTTCATGGGAACCTTGGCAAAGCGAGGATCGGCGTTGTACCTGTACAAGTCGGCGTAGGCCAACTTCATGGCTTCGATCTTTTTGTGCAGTTCCGTGACGCTCAGCGGTCCGTCTGGCGAAGCCGGAGAAGTTTCCATAATGTTGAGCATTTCCAGCGCCGCCATACCCTGTCCGTTGGGCGGAAGCTCATAAACCGTCCAGTCGCGGTATGTTGTGGAGATTGGATTCACCCACTCGGGCGAAAACCGGGCCAGATCGTCTGCCGACATTGTGCCACCGGCGGCATGCGAAGTACTGAGAATTGCGTGCGCGATCTCCCCCTGGTAGAAAGCACTCGGGCCATCTTGCGCGACCAGCCTCAATGCCTTCGCGAGATCGGGATTGCGGAAGACCTCTCCCAGCTCCGGGGGCTTGCCATGGGGCAAAAATACGCGGCGGCTCTCGGGATCGCCTTTTATCCAATCTGGCGAGGTTTCCCAGTAGGCATGGATAATTTCGGGAATTGGATACCCCTGCTCGGCATAAAAGATGGCGGGCTGGAACAGTTCTTTCCAAGGCAGTCGTCCGAAACGCTCGTGCAATGCGTCCCACCCTGCCACTGCTCCGGGCACAGTGATGGTGTCGACGACGGAATCCGGCATCGAAACCGCTCCCTTGGCTTTCAGGTGTTCAATGGTCAGGCCCTGCGGCGACCATCCGCTGGAATTTAAGCCATAAAGCTTGCCGCTCTTCGCTTCCCAGTAGATGGCAAACAGGTCGCCACCCATGCCGTTCATCATGGGTTCGGTAACACCGAGCACAGCGTTCGCAGCGATCGCTGCATCGATGGCGAAACCGCCGCGAGCCAGGATTTGTGCGCCAGCGACGGACGCCTGAGCATGGCTGGTAGCCACGATCCCGTAGCGAGAAATGATCATCGACCGTGCATGAGAACGGTCTTGCGCGAATGCGGCACGATACATGACGAAGACAAGAATTGACCGGAATTTTCGATTCAGATCTCTGGCTTGTGCATCGTACGCCTCTCCTGCCCTGGACACAACGAATTTGCCACCAGAGCGGGCCCCAGCGAGATGAGCGGGGTTCCGACGGCTCATTTCTGCCCGTCTGACGAGCCCCGCTTGCTGCCGCGTAACCGATTACGACCGACGGGGCAAAAACATGCAGTTGCCGCTAGCCGGAAGCTGCTGCGACAGTCCATCTACAGTCGCTTGGCAGGATACGAAGATGTCAACGATGGGGAGCGTGAATACGACGGAAAGACGGCCGGTATCGCTGGTTTTTCATTCCTAAAATCCCTGACGAACCGACGATTTCTTCGAAGATCGAAGAATGATTCGATCTCCTCGCGCAGCGCCAGGCTCTCGTTTGGCACCCTTGCTTCCTCGTCAATTCTAGAGTGCCCCACAACGCCTCACGGTGTACTTCACGCTCGAAAGCACTCCAATCGCGTTGCTCGATCAAATCCACGAACAGCGCAGAACAGCAGCAGAACGAAGCAGCAGAGATCACGCATAGGCACCGATTGTCGTTGTGCAAGGGAGGCTGTGTCAACCAAGCCCCCAAGGACAATCTGTTCAGACTGAAGTCACTCTGAGAAAAAACGAAAGCGCCCCAGACTCAATGAGTCATGGGACGCTCTCGAAACAGTCCTCCCCCGAAAACTGCTCGATCACAAGGCTAGGCTCCGATGCGGTCATTGTGAATAGCTCCTGCGTGCCGTGTAGCGGCACTGCTGGGCTATCTGCCCCGATCCGTGACGCGATGGGTCAAGCTTGAATTGTGATCGCCTCGCCGGGGCAGGTTCGCCCAACGCCACACGCGCCGTTCGCTCGAAGTACCGGGTCAGTGCTTTACAGACGGAAGTACCCCCGACCTCTGAGGAGCGGGTCTGGAAAGGCACTCTCAACTGGATACGCATCTTGCCGTGCGGCCCTTCCAACTCGATGAGGCGTAGCAAATCTCAACGGTAGCTGGCACATCGTCTGCAAACCTGTTCCCAAGGATCCAACAGGGAATCTGCCTGTACAGCTATGTCTTTGGAGTCATGAGGGTGTTGGGAGGAAACAGCTCTTCAATGGTGACCGGACGGACCTGGCGCGTCCCCGAAGATGGCCAAACATGACCCAAGGCGGCCTCAATTCACCGCGGCCAGAAGGGCGTCTGCCACGAGCTTCTTCGTCTGCTCATCCACCTCCGATGGCCCAGCTTTCAGGCTGACCTGGTTGGCTAAGCGCTTGGATTTGATCCCGATATAGACGGCGCTGTATGCAGTATCTCCGAGGTTTTCCACTTTGTGCTTGAAGGGCGGGAACCACCGGGCCTCGCCCGGCTTGGCAAACACCTCTTGTGTCTTGCCATGCTCATCCGTGAACCGGAGATGCCCTTCAGTGAGAACGACGACCACGCCTCCAGGATGCGCGTGCAGGTTCGACTTCTCATGCGGTCCATAGTGGACGCTCACCACCTGCACATACTCATTCTCAAAAGCCAGCTTGTAGTGCGTTGGCTCGACCTTGGTGGGATCTTGCGCGAGCGCCACGGCGTAGAAAAACAAGACCAACAACGCGGCGCAGAACGGCCTGCTATACACGGATTTCCGCATGAAAGACGACCTCGGGATTCTGTTCTTAAGCTGTCCTCAAGCTTATCCCACCCCAGGCAACTGTCAATGATGGAAACGAAGGTTTGGACCAAACTGGTAAGAAGGCAACTGTGCTCCGAAATTTTTACTGCAGCCGGAAGCGTTCGGTCATCAGCCGCTGCAGCCGCGGCCGGTAGAGAATATCGTAGGCGAGTTCTTTGTCGGGAAACATGCTCAGGGCCGCGCGGCGGGCATTCGCGGCCATCTCCGCCGCCTCTTCCAGCGTCAGATCGGGATCCTGGCCGATCACCGACATCACCATGCTCATCATCATCTGCAGGCGCCGCAGTCTTCGGGCCTCCTCCATGCGCTCGTTGTGTTCTCCGCCTGGTTGTTCGGCCCGTTGAACCTCCATACTGCCCCCGTCCTCTTTGGAATTGGATGTTGACCGCGTCCCCCGCGTTGCGCCTCAGTCGCCATTGTGCCAGCTTCCGCCCGCGAATCAAGCTTCCCTTGGCCGTACACCTTTGTGACCAGCAAGTGTGACCAGCAAGACAGAGCCATGGTGACTGCCGTAATCTGTTAACAGACAGTTTTACGGAGGACGCATGCCAGAGCCGACTAAACCCTCGCCTCAACCCGAGCCCAATGAGAAACTGGTCAAGATTTTCGACGCCGAGCAGGAAAACGAAGCCATCGTCGTGCAGGGCTTGCTTGAATCCGCCGGCATCGAATCGGACTTGAAATCCATTGACGCGGTCCAGGACGCGTTTCCCGGCGTTGGCGGAACGATCATTCTTGTGCGCGAAGAAGACGCGCCCGCAGCCGAAAAGATTATCGAAGCGTACCGTCATTTGCCGCCTCTCGATGACGAGACCGCCGATATCAGTGGCTGAGAGTATCCATGGGAGAGAATCAATGGGCGAGAGTCACTGACTGAGAATCAGTGGATGAGCGCGACGTCCGGAGTCACGGACTTGCCGTCCAGGTAAAAACTGACCGCGCCCTCCTCGTCGGTGCGGTAGGTTTTCACCCCCGCCTGCTGTAGGCGCTCCAGCACTTCGCGCCGGGGATGTCCGTACACATTTCGCGCGCCGACGGAAATGACCGCGTAGCGCGGATGAACGGTCGAGAGCAGATCGGCAGAAGTTCCGCTTGCGCTTCCGTGATGCGCGACCTTCAGCAGTATCGCCTCCGGATGCTCTTCCACGACGCGGCGTTCCGCCGGACGCTCCGCGTCTCCCTCGAGCAAAGCGGTCGTCCCGCCGAAGGTCGCCGTAAACACCAGGCAATCGTCGTTCGGGCGCATCGAGCCGGTGATTTGGTCGCGTCCGGGAGCGAGCATGTGGAAATGCGCTCCGCCATAATCGAATTGATCGCCTTCTTTTTTTACGGTGACTTTCATTCCCGCTTTCTGGGCTTGCGCAACGATCGGCGCCAATTGGCCCACCGGCTTGTCGATACTCACCCAGAGTTCTCGCGGGTGGAAATTTGCAATTACCGCGGGCATCCCGCCGAGGTGGTCGGCATGAGGATGCGTGATCGCGACCACGTCGAGACGATCGATGCCTCGGTTCCAAAGATAGGAAGAGACCACCTGTTCGCCGAGATCAAAATCCGAATGCATCCACTGCGGCAGGCCTCCGGCATCAATGAGCAGGGCGCGCCCCTCGGGCGTGACCAGCAGAATGGAATCGCCTTGTCCAACGTCAATGGTAGTCATCTCCATCACGCCGGCGCGAAGGTGAGGGCGAGAGGGGACAAACGCAATCCAGACCGCAACACCGAACAGCAACACCACAGAAGCAAAAGCGGCCAGGCGCGCGCGACGGATCTGCGCCGCCAGCATGGCGAGCGCCAGAGCGGCGATCGAGGCTAATATCATCGCGAGCGAGGGCATGGCCACCCGCAGGTCGGCGATCGATGTACCGGCGACCTGAGCGCCGCCCAGCCAGTGCACCGTTCCCGCGATTCCCTCAAGTGCGAGGCCGGAAATCCAAACCGCGGGCTTGGCCAGCATGGTCGAGATGTATCCCAAGCCGACGGCGGCGGCGGCGGTGGGCATCAGCACCTGGGTAAGCGGAATCACCGCCAGGTTGGCCGGCATTCCCATGGTGGTCGCGCGATGAAAGTGGTAGGCCATCAGCAGCGCCAGTCCCGCCTGCATCAACGCCGAAATGAAAACCAATTCGCCCACACCGATCGCGACGCGCATCATGATCGCGGGCACTGCCAGGCCGAGGCGATCGCCGATGAATCTCTTCAGCCGCCCTCCGATCAACCTTAGATCCAGCCGGAACTGCGCCACCCCGGGAGCCACGTGCAAATCGTAGCTTGCAGCTCGCAACAGCCGCAGACCGCGCGCGTAGGGCAACGTTGTCCGTTCCAGAATTGGCGAGCCGATGCCCGCGATGATGAAGACCGCAAGAAACGTCAGTTGAAAACTGGCGGCAAACAGGGCGTGCGGATCGGCGATCAGAACTCCCAGCGCCGCCGCTCCAATTGCGTTCATCATGTTGCGTTCGCGATATAGCAGACGCGCGCCTAAATAGGTCGCCAACATCAGCGCGGCGCGCCACACCGGTGGACCGACCCCCACTACAAACGCATATGCGAACGAGACCACGACCGTGGTGATGGCCGCCACCGCGGGATCCACGCGAAACTGGCGCAGCGTCCAAAAAATAGCGAACGCCAGGATGCTCAGGTTCATTCCGGAAACTACCAGCACGTGATATGTGCCCGAGCGCTGGTACTCGGTGCGCGTCGCGTTGCGCAGGAATGATTCTTCGCCGAGAACCATGGCGTCCATGAGCGAGGCCTGCGACGCGGGCCACAGCTCGTGAATTTTGGCGATGATGCTCGAATGAACGCGCGTCCGCCAGAGTTGAATCCGGCTGCCAGAAAACCCGGGAAGCCGCTCAATGTCTTTTGCCTCCGCCGACCCCAGCACGCTGATGCCGTTGTCGCGCAGATAGCCTTCATAATCGAAGGCTCCGGGATTGCGGTAATTGCGCGCCGGATGCAGCTTCGCGGGGATGCGCAGCCGCGTGCCGTAGGTCAGTGCAAGTGCAGGGACGGAACGGATCGGGTCATCGGGTGATCGGGCCATCGGGTCATCAAAGATCACCCGATGGCCCGATGATCCGACGGCCAGATCTTCCCGGCGCTCCACTGCCTCGGAATTCTCTACTCTCTCGTAAATCGTCAGCCGCACCCCAGCCCGCACCGGCCAGCTTTCGCCCTGGCTCGCGATCGCTTCCGTCTCCACATCAATGGATTCGCGAATCGACCGCGGCCCGGCGGACCGCGCATATCCCTCCCGCATCACACGCCCAGTGAGTGTGACGGCGCGGCCATCCGCCAGGGCAAGAGTGCGAGGATCGCCCTGCGGTTGACTGCGAATCTGAATCAGGAAAGCGCCGAGAAGAAACCACGTACCCAAGGAAAGCGCCTTGGCCAGCCTGGCTCGCCTCGGAAGAAACCATGATGTCGCGAAAACGAAGGCCACTACCGCGATCACCCACCACGACGGCGGCCGCCAGGCTCGCACGCCCGTCCACAGACCGAGCGAAAATACCAGCGCCGCCCAGAACAACGGCTGCCGTGGCGGCTTCCGGTCGTGCGTCATGGCATGGATCTCCGGTACTTTGATCTCCGGTGGAGAAAATGGGGCCGCGTTCGTCCATCGCCCGCGCTATGAGGGAGGCAACCATCGGCCTCGCCGAGCGGCGGGCGCATCTCGGCCAGACTCGGAACAAACGGTCGGAAACAAGCGGTGGACGAGCGGGGCCCTGGCGCGTGTGTTGCCTGCGTCAGGGCCCTCGGCCAACCCACCCGTCTTCCAGGAGGAACTGGGCGACGTGAAAGCGGTCAGCGCGCCAGCAGCATCACCGATTCGATGTGGGACGTCTCAGGAAAGAGATCGAATAAGTGTGCTTCCTCGATGTGGTAGCCGGCCGCCAGCAGGGGGGCGATATCCCTGGCCAGCGTCGCCGGATCGCACGAAACATATCGGACGCGAGGCGCTCCGAGTTCCACCAGAGAGCGGATGACTGCGGAGCCGGCGCCGGTGCGTG
>Ga0208563_1000857_pt1 | contig 23396 bp, 23 predicted proteins | sample June2015DPH_17_1_2_FD_184717 | JGI IMG/M metagenome (GOLD analysis project Ga0208563, IMG submission 184717) | Peatland microbial communities from SPRUCE experiment site at the Marcell Experimental Forest, Minnesota, USA - June2015DPH_17_150... | ecosystem: Environmental > Terrestrial > Soil >... | reverse complement strand
CGCTTCTTTCAGGCCCCGCCTCGCGGCGAGTGTGATTTCACCCTTGCGCTTCGCTATGACTTCACCTCCATCAGGTTGTCAAAGGGACTTTCACCCTCGAGCTGTCGAACATGCTCGGCACACATAAATTACGCCAGCTCGGTTATGAAATTACGACAGGACGGAGCGGCGCGCCGGAGATCAAGGGCTACACGCAGGAATACCTCGACGCATCGAGTCCCCGCAGCCAGCAGATTCGTGAGTACCTTGAGCGGACAGGTCATGCCGGGAAGGAGGCTGCCGAGATCGCCGCACACTCGACCCGCGACCGAAAAGAAATCCATTCGCCAGCCGAGGTGATGGCCGCGCATCGGAAGCTCGCCGCCGGATTTGGACACCAGGCCGAGGCCGTTGTCCGAGAGGCACGCGAGCGGCTTCAGCATCAAGAAAAGTCCGTGAACTCGTTTGACCGTGTTCGAGAATCTCTAAGCTTTTCCCGCGATAAAAACTTCGAGCGCGAGGCGGTTGTCGATGAACGTGCGCTGATCCGCGACGGTCTGCGGCGCGGCATGGGCGAGGTGACTCATGACCAGGTTCGCGCCCATCTTGACTCCCGCGTGGCTTCCGGGGAATTTCAAGTCGTTGACCGCCCTCTGAGCGTTCTTAGCCGTCAGTTCACCACCGCCAAAACCATCGAAGCGGAACATGAAATCCTCCGGAGAATGCGTGACGGACAAAACCATATCGAACCTGTTCTTTCACGTCAGCAGGCCATCGCTGTTGCCGACCGGTACCCGCATCTCAACCGGGCACAAAAGAGCGTGGTCGAGGATGTGCTCAGCTCACCGGACCGCATCCAAGGAATCCAAGGTTTGGCCGGCGCGGGCAAGACAACCACGCTCACAGTCATCTGCAGCGCCGCGGAATCGCAGGGCTATCAGGTCGAGGGCTTCGCCCCGACATCCCGCGCCGCGCGCCAACTGAATGAGGCAGGCATCGAGGCTGGAACCCTGCAAAACTTCCTCGCCCGCACTCCGAATTCAGATGCGTCTATGCAGAAACGCTTCTACTTCGTCGATGAATCGAGCCTCGCCAGTACGAACCAAATGCGCGAGTTCCTTTCGCGACTCGGTCCCAATAATAATGACCGCGTGCTTCTGATCGGCGATATCCGCCAGCATCAGGGCGTCGAAGCGGGCCGCCCCTTTGAGCAACTCCAGGAAGCCGGAATGCGCATCGCCAGACTCGATGAGATTGTTCGGCAACAGGACCCGGCTCTGAAATCTGCCGTCGAACTGCTGGCGACGGGCCAGGTTCCTGCTGCTCTCGAAGCACTCGGGCAACAGGGCCGAGTGAAGGAAATTCCCAACGCAGAAGAGCGCGTCCGCGCCATCGCCAAGAGCTACGTCGAGTCGCCCGACAACACTCTCATCGTGTCACCGGACAATGCTTCCCGCCGCGAGCTGAACGTTGCTGTTCGCCAGGAGTTGAAGGCTAATGGAAGCCTTGCGCCGGAAGATCATACTTTCCGGGTTCTGATTCAACGTCAGGACATGACCGGAGCCGAACGATCATGGGCAAGCCACTACGAGATCGACGACGTAGTTCGCTACACACGTGGAAGCAAAGCCATCGGAATCGGAGCTGGCGCCTATGCATCGGTGGTCGCGATCAACTCGGCTGCAAACCAGCTCACGGTCGAGAAACCGAACCAAGAACTTGCGACCTACGATCCGCGCCGCCTCATAGGCGTCAGCGTCTACCGGGAGATCGAACGCGAGTTTTCCGTAGGTGACCGCATCCAGTTCACCGCACCCGACAAATCACTCGGCGTTGCTAATCGCGACCTCGCGGATATCGAGGCGATCCATCCCGATGGCCGCCTCTCCGCCCGCCTCGACAACAATCGCCAGATCGAATTCAACGCCAGTGAGCATCGTCATTTCGACCACGGCTATGCCGTCACCAGTCACAGCTCCCAGGGCCTCACCGCCGAGCGCGTCCTCGTCCACGCCGACACCAGCGTCCACCCGGACTTGCTCAACTCCCGCTTCGGCTACGTCGCCATCTCCCGCGCCAGCCACGAGGCCACGCTCTTCACCGACGACATGACAAAGCTCGCCCCTCAGCTCGGAGCCGATGTCTCGAAGACCTCCGCCCTGGAAGTCACTCAGGCTTCGTCCGCCGCCCACGTAATTGGGATCGGGCTCTGAATCCATAGAACCGTTGGCAGAATGCTGGCGAGGACACGCAGCTCTTTCCGTTCCAATAATCGTGGCGGAAACAGCAGGGTTTCGTGGACAGATGTGAGCACCAGAGCCTGATCGAGAAAAAACATCGTCGCCTATGTGATAGCCATCACTCGACGAGGGGCCTTGTGCCAATGTTTACGCGTAAGACGACCTTACACCCGGACGATGCCATCGCTGAAATCCTACTCGTTTTATTTGCCCATGCTAGCGGCGTGCTGAACAGAAATGGTAGAGCGCAGCCTTTTCAGTGTAGTCGCCCGAACCTAAGTAGTTGCAATCCTTACCTTTATCGTCGTTCATACCCCCATTTTGACCGGAGTTATTGGACCCATAACGGACCCAACAATTAGACGCAATGCGGATACCGGAGTTCGCCCAAATTCTGATCGCGCAAGCGCAATGGGAACTTGATTTGGAAAGGCGGTTACCAAGAGCCAGCTACTATGCACCTAGGAAGCCCTGGCGGAGCTTGCTCACAAGCGATTCGCACCTGCGGATGTGTTCTGAATCGTTACGCACCGACAAAACGATGATCTGGTTGGTCAGTTCTGCCATTAGAGGCTCAGATTCGAGAATGGCCCGAACACGATTTCTTGTGTCCGGCGAGATCACACGAGCAGCATCGTGGCCGATTAACCTCGCTCCTGCAAGTTCAAAATCGTAGCCTTCCGCTTCCAGGACGTTTAGTTCTTCGCCGTAGAGGCGATCCTCATTTCCTGCGTCACCGTACTCTTTCAACAGCGTATGTATGTCAGCAGCGTCCCGTTTTTCGTGCTTTCTATCTACCCACGCTAGAAGCTTGAGGACTAGCAGCACCGGAATGCTGACCACGGGGACAACCAGATTTTTTTCAAGACGGACTGGGACAGCAGATTCGAGTCCGTCGCTGAAGCCGGTAACTCTCATCACAATGTCCTCTTCGGGCGGCCAGGCAATTGTTCGATCTGCGCTTTCCACACCTCCGAAGGGGATCAGATCAACAACTACAGCAGGCGTCGAATTGTATGTCAGCCGGTGGATCTTGCGAGGATGAAGCGTGAAACCGGCTTGCTCCATTGATGATTTCAATGTGTTGAAGTGGTCCCAGTCTCGCACCGCAATGCCGAAGTCAACATCCAGAGTGCGACGTCCGGGCGGCCTGCCGAAAACGTGCCTGAGAATCACTTCCCGCGCGGTTGCACCGGCCAGAAAGTATCTTGTTTCATGCTTGTTTGCAATTTCATCGATCTTTCTGATGGCTTCGAGAACGATCGGATCGATCTGGTCATGCTTGATTTCTAAGGGCGGGCTCAATGAATTCGTCATAGATCATCTTTGCAGCCTCAAGATTCCTACCGTCTGTTGTTGTCGTAAGGTCAGCATAGGCCAGGATGGGTGGCACCAGATCGCGGATTGTCGGCACATGATTCGGATTCCAGAACGCATCGAGAATCTCAACATCCCCGTTTACGTCAGCCCTCATCTTGTATTCCGTGATTAGCTGCTTCGGCGTATCTCTTGCATATATCGTCGCAGTTTGGGGCTCAAGGTGGTGGAACAACCGATTGGCCGCCACCTCCCCACCCCAAAATGCGTGATAGGGCTGAAGATCTAACCCTTTGGTCCAGCCGGCCTGCTGCGCTCTAAATCTCCTGATATTGAGCTTTGGTCTGAGAACAGTTGGATAAACCGCCACCCATTCCTGTACGAGTCGTTGCGGCTCTAGGAACTTTCGCCCCTGCGCTCGCCCGCCCTCGGGCGCCGGTGTAATGTGCCTGCGAGTTTCCAGCTCCTTCATCACAGGCCCGATCGTCCCCAGTGCCACCCGTGCGGCTGCAGCAATGTCTCGATACGTTGCGTTCAGCAGTTCTGGTTTGCACAGCAGAGCAAAAACCACCCTGAGTCCCGCTGGGTTTGTGATCTTACCTTCTTCAGCGGTTTTGAGATCATCGGGTTTGCGCTTCCCAGTGACATAAAGGTGCAGTCCTGGCGCTCTGATGTATGCATTGCCAGCGGTGTCTGCGAAATACAGATCCATCTCGCGGCATTGTTCCGCTACCTTCGCTGTGATATACGGAGCTACGACCAGCAGAGCCGGCTTTGCCTGCCGTGGCCAGAATGCTCGAAGCTGGTGCAGAATCTCAAACCGATCGAGGTTTTTCACTTCCGCTGCGAATTGTTCCGCGTGTGGGCGAACGTCGATCTCAATTAGGGCGTCAGGACGAGCCGGTGTGTGCCAATTGAGCTGGGGTTGCCATTGCAACACGCGTGCGGTTAGACCGGTTTCTCTGCCGATCGCCTCCAGCACTCGTTCGATGGTGTTGCGTTCTGTTGTGGTATTACCCATAAGCGCATCCAATCGTTGTTCAGTAATTCAAATTGTACACGTTCCGTGAACAGATTCAAATACTGAACTGCTAATTGTTAAAGTGTTTATTATGAATAATATACAAATACAACTAACATGATGTTCACTATTTGTGCTTGTTCACGTTACGTGAACAGTCTAAAATAATGAACGCCGCTACGATGCCCGGCGAGGAAAACGCCAGGCTGGTTTTGCAACGAATGCCACTAGAGCTTCAAGAACGTCATCCGCCGGCGGTTTCCGAGGAATTGAGTAGTGAGCTTTGAGCGCCGGCGACCTCATGGACACGAATCTGTGGCACGCTCACGACCAGATGTCATCGCGGGAATCCTTTTAAGAACACTTCCTTCCATTTTGCGATTGCGTAGTCATGCTGTCCGGCATTCTCAAGCTTCACTGCATCGACTGCACGCTGTGCATCACTGTTCGCTCTGAGCAACAGCTCCGAGGCCTCCGCAGGTGAAAGCATCTTGTCAGTGCGGCACTGCTTATACACGGGATCTAGCATCGGCTGATTGACGTATCTCGAGAGGTGTACGAGTACCGTTGCCACGCCGACTTGGTAGTTGCCGATGTCCTGCGTACTGAAGATGTCGGCACAGATTAGTTCGATATGGAATGAGCTCATCCGGTCGTAATTGTTTCGGCTCCAATGTTTCATCATCTTGACGACGGGCTTGAGCTTTCCGTCGTTCAAATCATTTGCGGCCGTCATTCTTGTTGCATGCGCGTCCGGGTCGCTGGGTATCCAGCTACCAGTATCCGTATCAGGTATCCAATAGCCGTCGGGGGTGCGCAGCCAAACTGGCGTTAGGTCGAATCCAAACGGAAGACCCGAGATTTGAACATTCACGGAACGATTTTGTTTCTTTACCGTTGCTGCTGAGGGATATGCCCCTTGGACAGCCGCAGCAACTTCATTGAGCGCGGCAGTTGGATATACGCCACCGCTTCCATACGCAGCAAGCCCAGTGCGCCGTTCATTTCGAACAAGAAAGACGTCGATGTCGTTTAACGGGTAAATCTTGGTGTACCGGGCGTAGGAACCGGTAAGAAAAGAGCTCGGAACGAAAAGGTATTTGGAGACGCGCTCCCGTATTTGCTGCTGTGCCGCAGCTGCTTGCTTCTGTTGTTGGTCAGGAAGCTCGAGCTCACTCTTGAATGTGTCGAATGCTTCGGAGACGGTCATAGTGACTTGCCGTATTCGTCTAGATCAAGAGCTGCAACCGTTCCAGCAGCTTGCAACCGAGCGAGCAGCTTCAAAAAGAAAAATATTAGTGCCGTAGCGGGGGAACCCACGTTAATCTTTGGTGCTGCTTGACCGTAGCCGATATCAAAGCCCCCCGCGCGCAAGACGCAACCCACATCCAAATGTTCTACATCGGACAGTTTTGCGATGGACTCGGCAAACGGTTTCCCGAAGGCGGGATTCCATTCGCTATCCAGCGTGAGGATTCCAGCGAGAATAGCCGGTGGGGCTTTCGGGTCAAACTTTCCCCCGGCATGAGGAATTGATGTGCTCGTTCTCCGAAGCCTTCGGACGGAGGCTGCCTTACCTGCCGCATAGGCGACGTTGGCACCGTCTAGCTCGGGTTTCACCTCAAGAACCGCGTAGACGCTTTCTGCGGGAACATACTTCGCGCCGTCCTGGTTGAACAAAAACGGGGAATACTGACGGTCGTAAATCACAACATCTACCTGTTCGCTGAGATGTCCCTCACAATCCAATACGAATGCATTGTCCGCACAGTAGCGTTTTGGGAGATAATCCCCCAGCATCTTAAGCCAATGGAGTTCGGTGGCAGTGCCCTTTGTAGTGGGGTGCTGGATGACTTCCCGGTCAGTCGACAGGGCTGTGATCATTTGCTGCTGGAGGTGCAGGAAGACCTTGTGTAGGTCGATTGTCTTGGTAGTGGATTCTGCCATTTTCGATAGTGATGCTCAGTCTCACCCTACCAGCTACAGACACCCCGTCAAGAGTCTCGGCAGGATTTCCTGGATGCCTTCGGACTATCTGCATGGCGTGGTGTCTGTGACCGCAGAAAACCAAGGAGATTTACGGGGAACAGAAAGGCTAAGAAGAAAATACCAGGATCAGTCGAAACCCAGCATGAATACTGGGCATTTGAGCCTAAGTGAAGGTTTGGTAGCGCTACCGGGAATCTCTGTGATGCTCGTGACTTATTCCATCAATACTGGGAAAATGCAGGCCTGTCAAGCGGTTGGCCGAAATTGGCCAAAAGCAAAATCTCAGTAGAAATGGCAAATTTCACCCCCGGCCACTCCCGCATTGTAGGCACAAATAGGCACACAGAAAATCGGACACATCCGAGAGCCTGCTCGATCGAAGCTGCTGATACCGCCCGTGCCTAACCGCCTTCGAAGGCTCGCGCGATCTCGTCTCGAACTGGGGGCGTGAGCGGCTCTACGGCCCCATCCGTCACGATCATGATGCCCTCGCTCGACGGACGCACCTCACCAATCACCACAACCGGAACGCCTGTGGCCTCAATGGCCGTCAGGACCGAGTCCGCTCTGTCTGCCGCGACGGCGATCAGCAACGCGCCCGACGCAATCAGTTTCAGCGGATCGAGCGCGAGCGCACTGCAAATCGTGTCGGTTTCGGGAAACACGGGAATGTGCTCGCGAATGACCCGAAGCCCGAGACCGGCGGGCGCCACCAGCTCGAAGAGCCCCATCGCGAGCCCGCCTTCCGTCGGATCGTGCATCGCGTGCACGACCTCGCCGACATTGGCAGCCGCGAGAGCCGCACTCACGACACTGATGCCGGGCTCAATTAGGAAACGAGCGGCCCGCGCCAGGAGATCGGCATCAACCCGTCCCCGCAGCCGTTCGGACTTCTCTCGTGCGAGGATCGCGGTGCCCTCGATGGCCACACCGCGTGTCAATAGGATCAGATCGCCGATGGCGATGCGAGTCTTCCGCACAAGGCGAGTCGGGGCGACCTCGCCGAGCATCTGACCGACCAGAATAGGGCGGTCGAGGCCTTGGGTGATTTCCGTGTGCCCGCCGCCGACCGTGACGCCCAGTTCCTCGCACGTGGTCCGCACATCGGCCATGATCGTCTCGGCCAGTTCGGGCTTCGTGCGGCTCTCCGGAAGAAGCATGACGACGAAGAACCACAACGGGCGCGCGCCCAGGACGGCAATGTCGTTCGCGTTGACGTGAACAGCGTAACGCCCGATGTGATCAGTGGCAAAGGTGATGGGATCTGTCGTTACGACGAGATAGCGATCGCATGCGTCGATGACGGCCGCGTCCTCGCCAATCTGAGGTCCAACGAGCAGGCGCGGATCATGCTTTGGCAGGCGCCCCAGCAACGATCGCAAATGCTCAAGCGGAAGTTTGCCGACTGGAAGAACCTTCTTCGGTTGGCCACGTCTCATGCGCTCACGCACGTATCCTCCCCACAAGCCGGACGCCCTTCGACAACGCCACCTCCGAACCTCCCTCTCGCCGTCTGGACCGGCATCGTCTTGAGCTGCTCTTCCGCGGAGGCCAGGGAGTGAAGGGCGCAGACTGACGGGAACATCGTTCAATCTCACATGCGCCCGACACAGAGCGGGAAACGCCCCAGGGACTGCACGGTGTGCGGCGAGCATTTGCCACCACTCATCCACGGTAAGAGCCGTATGCGTAAACGCGCTTGTACGGATCTGTTCGGGGAGGCGATCAGCGATGGTCGTCCTTACCGCGACAGCTATTTTCTTGTTAATGGGCACATCTGGTCAATGGAAGGTACCTTCAGACTAGCCAGCAGCCCTGAGTATCGCCTTTGCGGGCGGTCATTATGGACAGCGATGCCCAGCGCCTTCTTCTGCCCGATCAGGACGAGCAGCCGCTTGCCCCGCGTGATCCCCGTGTAGATCAGGTTGCGCTGGAGCAGCATGTAGTGTTGGGTCGCAAGCGGGATCACCACTGCCGGGAACTCCGATCCCTGCGACTTGTGAATCGTGATCGCGTAAGCCAGCGAAATCTCGTCCAATTCCCCGAAGTCGTACTTCACCAGCCGCTCGTCGAAGCGCACTGCGACCTGCTGCTCGACGGCATCAATTCGCTCGACGATCCCCACGTCGCCGTTGAACACGTCCTTGTCGTAGTCGTTCTCCGTCTGGATGACCTTGTCGCCTGTCTGGAATCGCCATCCGAACCGCTCAACGGCAGGCTGGCCGGGTCGGGCTGGGTTCAATACCTTCTGCAAGGCTGTGTTCAGTTCGCGCACGCCGAGCGATCCCCGGTTCATCGGGCAAAGAACCTGAACGTCGCGGATTGGGTCGAGACGAAACCGTTCTGGAATCCTCTCCTGCACCAGCTTGACCAGCGTTGCCACGATCTTCTCCGGGTCGTCCCGCTCGACGAAGTGGAAGTCGGAACTCGGGTCAGCTCCGCGCATATTGGGCATCTGCCCTCGCCGGATGCGGTGTGCGTTGGTGATGATGTGGCTGTCCGCCGCCTGCCTGAAGACCTCGGTCAGTTGCACGACCGGGACGACGCCGCTTTCGATCAAGTCCTGAAGCACCGTTCCCGGACCGACCGAAGGAAGCTGATCCACGTCCCCGACCAGAACGAGACCCGTGCGGTTCGGAAGAGCCCGCACCAGCGAGTGCATCAGCGGCACGTCCACCATCGAGGTCTCGTCCACGACCAGAAGGCCGCAGGCGAGCGTGTTCGACTCGTTTCTACTGAACCGCCCTGTTCCGGGGTCAATTTCCAGCAAGCGGTGGATCGTCTTCGCTTCCATGCCCGTGGTCTCGGTGAGCCGCTTCGCCGCCCGTCCAGTTGGGGCGCACAGCAGGCACTTCACGCCCTTGGCTCGCAGGATCATCAGGATCGAGTTCACGAGCGTGGTCTTGCCCACGCCGGGTCCTCCGGTGATGACCGCGACGCGGTTCGCGAGCACCGTCTTCAGCGCCTCGCGCTGACTGGGGGCGAGAGTTTTCCGTGTCCGCTGCTCGCACCACGCGACCGCCTTCTCGAAATCAATCGGCGGATAGATCAGCTCCGCTTCAGCTAGGCTCTTGATCCTTGACGCGATGCCTTCTTCCGCCCTCCTGAGGTGCGGCAGGAAGATCAGGGGCTCGCCGTCGATCTCATCCAGCAACAGGGAGCCACTCGTAAGCATCTGCGACAACGCCTGCTCGACAGTCCCTTCGGGCACCTCCAGCAACTTCACCGCCGCCACTTTGAGCTTCCCGAGAGGCAACGCACAATGTCCGTCCGAAGTCGCTTCTAGCAGCACGTGGTCGATGCCCGCCCGTGTCCGATTGAGCGAGTCCCGAGGAATCCCGACCTTCTGCGCGATCTGGTCGGCGGTCGCGAAGCCGATGCCGTAGATGTCCTTCGCCAACATGTAGGGATTGCTCCGCACCTTCTCGATTGCCTGCTCGCCATAGGTCTTGAAGATGCGCACCGCTCGGCTGGTGCTGACGCCGTGGCTGTGCAGGAACAGCATGATTTCGCGGACTTGCCTTGCCTCCTGCCACGCATGCGCGATCCGCTCCCGGCGCTTGGGGCCGATGCCATCGACAGTTTGCAGTTCGACGGCTCGGTTCTCGATCACGGCCAGAACCTCGGCTCCGAATCGCCCGACCAGCTTCTTCGCGAGAACCGGACCGATGCCCTTAACCAACCCGCTGCCGAGATACCGCTCGATACCCTCGGCGGTGGTCGGGGGCACAGTCTTCATGGTCGTCGCCTTGAATTGCAGCCCGTGTTCCTTGTCTCTGACCCACCAGCCTTCTGCGCTCAGCCATTCCCCGGCAGTCACTGAAGGCAGCGATCCTATGACCGTTGTTTCATCCCGCTGTCCGCGTGCTTTCACTCGCAGGATGCAGAAGCCGCTTTCGTCGTTGTGGAAGGTGACCCGCTCGATCACACCGGAGATTTCTTCGGTTGCCGGTCTGCGCTCTGGGATTGCGGCATTCATCGGGGATTCATTTTCCCATGGACGGTCTGCCTTGGGTGACCCATTCGGCAAAACGATTCTGCTGGGATTCGGCTGCTGGAAGGGGTTCAGGTCGGCTAGGGCGTTTCAGAGGTGCAGGCAGCCTTTTGCACCACCTTGGCGGCCATATACGGAAGCTGCCCATTCGCATGCTGCCAATCGATCAAGATTCTTCTCGTCTTCAACAATGTCCCCTTCTAAGTCATTGCACTAGTGCTGCCCGTTGCTTTTGCGCGTTGTTTATGCCCTGCACCCGCCAAATTGTCAGAGGCCTCCAACAGCCGATCGGCATAGGCGTCAGCGGCGATCTTGACCCACGCTGGGTTGGCCCCGAAAAGCCAAAAGGCCAAGATGCCAGCGTCGACAATCGTTGTCCCCGCCAAAAATGCTGCGGATGCCGCTCGTGTGTGGGCAGACCAGATCAACAGCCCAGACAACGTGACGAGTACGGTACCGGACAGTGCTATGCCCAGCGTCTTCCATCCCCAGAGATTGCGACGAAATCCATAATTCATGAGTTCTTCAAAAACAAGGCGGTACTTCTTAGTGTCACGAGTACGCTCGCGCAAAACATCACCGAAGGCTTCATAAACTGAATCCGCTGCAACAGGATCAGCAGTCTCTTCGGTTGCGGTTGGGAAGCTGACTCTGGGCACTAACGCTTGCCCGTTGGCGTGATAGCGTACCTTCGTATGATTGTTGATCGTGGTGTCGCGGTAGCGTAGCTTCACAGTGCTAGGCTTGCCACCCCAAAGGGCATACAGGTCTGCCTCTTTGCGCTTGCCGCGGTCACGTCCAGTCTGAGCCAACCAGTACGGCAGACCTAACGCGATCAGTGGACCCACTAGGGCGCTCACCCACGTGGAGAACCGCGCCACAAGAACGATCGCCGGCAACGCACAAGGCATCAGCACGATGAGCATCGGAAGGTATCTTGCTCTGCGCGTGTATTCGTCGAAGTTAGGTTTAAACACTCTCGCTTCCCCCTCTATGCCTGCCCGCGGGCAATTTCAATTTCGCCTATAAACCACCGCATGCCACCTTCACCGACGATCAGCATTATCGGAGGAAACCCGTCTTCTTGGGTCTTTTCCGAAAGCCAGCTGAAGATATTGCTGTCGTCCTCGCTCGGCACCGTACCGTAGCCATCAGGGTGTGAATGCCACTCGCCCATGTACTGAATCATGCCGCCCGTTCTTTCTCCAGCCTTTATGACCCGTTCGCGCAGTCCCGCGCTCCCGCGGATGAATAGGGTGGTCCGTTCTTCGCTGTCCGGGGGTGCCGCAATCGTGTCGACGACATAGACTATACGGCGCGTGAGGTCCCACGACCCCAGCAACACACCCCCGGTTTCATTCGGAAGTTTCTTGCTTCGGACTTGTTGAAGCTTTTTCACGAACGATTCATCGGTAATCAACGTCCATTCGTTAATCTTCAGCACGACAACCCAACGTCGTTCCCTCAGCCTCGCCATATCTGCGGAACTGAGAAATGAGGACTGCTGTTGCACGTCATCTTGAATGCTTATTGGGAAGCTCTCGATTTTGAACTTCCGACTGTGAGGGATGGTGCAGAGACCTGGCGGCGGTGGATTGATACTGCGCTTGATTCGCCGCACGAGATTTGGGAATGGAACACAGCATTACCGGTTGTAGGTGAAACGTATCGCGCTGGGGCGCGGTCGGGAGTCGTGCTGATTGCAGGGTGACCTGGACAATTGAATCAGTCCGTCTTTCCCAAGCCGCTGCTTGCTGCCAGCCCTTACAGTGCAGATGTGACGCTTCCAGCGTCACTATCTTGGGAGAGATCCTGCTCATGAAATTGGCACGGAAGCACCTCATCATCCTAATGACTCTGTAGGTCAGTGGGAAGGGACATTCAACCAAAAAAACAGCTTGCCCCTGGTTGTTTTGTTTACAATATCCTGATATTTCCATTGAAACAACGGCATAATGCTGGATCGTACGTGGGAAGCAGAAACCAACCTAGATTAGCGATATCTCTCCGGTTCCAGCCGGTACAATCCCATCAGGGCCGTAAACCCCCTCGGAACCCAAACCCCGGCATCAACCCAACCGGACCGTTTCCTGACGCACTCCATGGGGTTTCGTGGGCCTCGCCGGATTCAGATCGTATTCCGTGCGGACCACAAGATCTGCGATGACAACACTTGAGTTGGGCACGCCGTAGGCGAGGAATTTCATCACAATACCGTCCAGTTCCTCGATCGAACGCGCCAAAATTTTCATGATCAGGGCATCGCTTCCAGTGATGTGGTAGCATTCGCGAATCTCATCCACGGTCTTGATGTAGGCGAGGAATTGCTTGTACTTCTCGCCGTCACACACCATCCGGGTGAATACCATGACGCCATAGCCAAGAGCGCGGGGATCGATATCGACCCGATAGCCGCGGATGATGCCTTCGTCCCAAAGGCGCCGAACGCGTTCGGCCGTGGCCGAAGGAGACAGGCCGACCTGCCTTCCCAGTTCGGCGAACGACATGCGGGCATCCTTTTGCAGCTCCCTCAGAATCTTCCGTGAGATTTCGTCGATTAGTCCGTCGATTTCGCTGTCCATATTCGGCCTTTCAATTGATTCTTGAGAAAACAGTCCGATAATACCAGCAAAACCACTTCAACAGTTCCGGGAAATTCAATATTTTACGACCTAGGGGCGACCGTGGCTCTCCGATTCCGGCGAACCGACATGCCCGCCGGGCCGGGGTCCACGCGCTACCGCGACCTTAACAAAAGGATCTTATCGTCATGAAATCTTCCGCTAACGCTCGCAAGCAGGGACTAACGCTCGTGCTGGACGGCCACTCCCTGGCCATTGAAGACGTCGTAAGAGCCGCCAGAAACCGCGAACAAATAGCGATGCACCCCGAGGCGGTCGCCCGTCTTGTCAAGTGCAGATCACTGCTGGAACGTAAGATCGAGAGTGGGGAAGTGATGTACGGCGTCAACACCGGCGTGGGGGAACTCGCCGAGGTGCGGCTGACGCCGGAGCAGGTGCAGCAGTATCAGAGATACATTCTTTATTCCCATGCTGCCGGTTGCGGCGAACCCTGCAGCGAGGAAGATGCCCGCGCCGGAATGATCTCCCGTCTAAACACGCACTGTTGGGGTCATTCCGGTATCCGGCTTGAAGTCGTGCAGACCCAGATCGACATGCTCAACAAGGGTGTCACTCCGGTGATGTGCCAGAAGGGCTCAGTGGGCGCGTGCGGCGACTTGGCGCCCATGTCGCAGATGGCGATTACCCTGATGGGCGAAGGCGAAGTGTTCTACCAGGGAAAGCGGATGCCGGCCAAAACTGGGATGGATGAAGCCGGAATTCCCACTATAGTTTTTCGCGAAAGAGACGGCTTGGCCGCCATCAACGGCTCCGATCTGATTACGGGAATGGGTTGCATTCAGCTCTACGATGCCGGGCGGTTACTCCGCACCCAGGAAGTCGCTCTGTCGATGACGCTGCAGTCGCTAAATGCCAATATGATTGCCTATGATCCGCGTGTCCATCTGGTACGGGGTTTCCCCGGAGCCCAGGAATGCGCCGCGAATGTCCGGAAGTTGACGGAGGCCTCAGAGTTGCTTGAGCGTACAGGGAAGAAGGTGCAAGACGCCTATTCGCTCCGGTCGAGTCCGCAAGTCATCGGAGCCGCCCGCGACGCGTTCCAATGGACGCGCCAGATGTTGGAAATCGAACTCAACCACGCCGCCGATAACCCCATTTTCTTCCCCGATGAGGATCTGGTGTTGAACGGGGCGAACTTCCAGGGCACACCCATGGCCCTCGCTCTGGAATTGCTGGGAACATCTGTAACAACCATGATGGTTCTGTCCGAGCGCCGGCTCAACCGTCTGTTGAATCCTCACCTATCAATGGGCCTCCCGGCGTTTTTGACCAAAGGCGCTGGAATGTTCTCCGGGTTGATGCTCACCCAATATACGGCGGGGGCCTTGGTCTGCGAGAACCGCGTGTTGAGCACTCCGGCCGCCGTCGGTTCTATACCCGCCGCGGCTGACCAGGAAGACTTTGTCTCGATGGGCATGACCACCGCCATCAAAACCCGGCAGATTATTGAGAATTCGTGGTATGTGACTGCGATCGAACTGATGGCTGCGGCTCAGGCGTTTGATTTCCTTGCTCCGAAGAAACCATCTTCCGCCTGCTCGGCCGCCCACAAGGTCATCCGCCAACACGTAAGAACGCTGGAGGAAGACCGGCCGCTTCATCCCGATATCAATACGCTTGCCCAAGCCTGCAAGACAGGCGAGATACTGGACGCAGTGGAAGACGCTGTCGGCAGGCTGGGGTAGAGCAATGCTCGTTGGCACGACCGATCCAAAGTGGCCGAGCGCACTGCACTGGCTCCAGGCCGGTGGCGGTCCTAATCTGCCCTCTCTCGGGATAGTGGGCGCTCCGGTCACGATTGGCTCAATAACTCCGGGCCTGCATTATCACTTGGGTCCCAAGTCCATACGCGAGAGTTTGGCAGGATTTAGCACTTACGATCTGGATAACGGCGTCGATCTTCTGGCGATCCGGCCCGAAGACCTTGGCGACTTGCCGGTTGCGGCCCTTGATCCCAGTGACGCGTTTTGTCCGATCGTCGAGGGCGTTCGATCGGCGCTCAGCCGTCAACCGGCGCTGATTGTTTTGGGCGGCAATAACAGCATCACCCGCGCCGGTTGTCATGGGACCTGCAAATCGCTCAGCAACGGCGGCTTGCTGACACTCGATGCGCACCTTGATGTCCGCGATCTCCAGCACGGACTCAATAACGGTAATCCAATCCGGGCACTGCTTAAAGATGGGCTGCCGGGCTCTCACATCGTTCAGATAGGCGCCCATTCGTTCTGCAATTCCAAGTCGTACCTCGAAGTCGCCGAGTCGGCTGGTATTACCCTTGTGCCCGCCCAGGAGGTACGGGCCAGGGGTGTAGATACGGTGGTTAGCCAGGCGCTCGAGTACCTGTCGACAGTCGCGGAAGCGATCTACGTTGATGTCGACCTGGATGTGCTGGACCGGACGCTGGCTCCGGCGTGCCCGGGATCTCGGCCGGGTGGCCTAACCTTATGGGACTTGCGAGTAGCCGCCCGGCTGTGCGGCCTGCATCCGAAAGTGCGGACTCTGGATATTGTAGAGCTTGACCCGACGCGGGATCTCGCAAGTGCAACAACCATGGCGGCCGCTACCTGTCTGCTTTCCTTTTGCGTCGGGTATTTGGAGCGATCCAGAGCGAGCAAACTGCCGATCGTTTAGGCGGACGCCCGGGAAACAAGGTCGACGCTCTCGCTGCGTGTCGCGCCGGCTGCGCACAATTTCCCTGTACGTCTGCGCCACCCGCTCATAGCCAGCGATTTCCCGTTCCCGGAACGTGCAGTGCACTGATTCCAGACACGTGCGGATCGATCCGTGTGGCCAGTTACCGTGGGCGACTCCATGGCCGAAATCGCGTCTGCCGCTGCGTGCAGGGTAGTTGCAGGGCGCCAGTCGCACAGCGACAACCGAAAACAGCTCTTCACGTGAGGGCAAATCGCGGCGACGCTTCCTGGAGCAGGGGGTGTCGGGACTGCATGACGAGTTGCGCTCAGGCCGTCCCCGGCCGATCAGCGATGAACGGCTGGCCCAGTTAGTGCGCAAGACGCTCGAGACGAAACCGAAAGGGGGTACGCACTGGAGTGTACGGTAGATCGCAGGCCAGACCCGGCTTTCGAAATCGACGGTGCACCGCATCTGGCGGGGGTTCGGCCTGGAACCCCATCGCCAGCGACATTTCAAGCTCTCGACCGATCCGTTTTTCGTGGAGAAGGTGCGCGACATCGTGGGGCTGTATTTGAATCCCCCGGAAAACGCGGTGGTTCCTTGCGTGGATGAAAAGAACCAGATTCAAGCGCTCGAACGCACCCAGCCGATGCTGCCCATGGCCTGGGCTACGTCGAAGGCGTAACCCACGATTACCGGCGTCATGGGACCACGACCCTGTTTGCGGCGCTGGACACGGTCAAGGGCACGGTACTGAGGCAGTGTCGGCGACGTCATCGGCATCAAGAGTATCTGGACTTCCTGCGGCAGATCGACAAGAACGTGCCGCCGGACTTAGACGCGCATGTGATCGTGGACAACTACGCGACCCACAAGCATCCGCGCGTGAAGCGCCAGCTGGCGGCGCTATCATGTGCACTTCACTCCGACCCACACCTCCCGGCTCAATCAGGTGGAGATCTGCTTCAACCGGATTACCCAACGCGCCATCCGGCGCGGAACTTCCCGCATTGTGAAGGAACTGGTGACCAAGATCGATCAATTCGTGGAAAATGACAACCAGAACGCCCGACCCTTCGTCTGGACGGCAAAGGCGGACTCGATTTTCGCTAAAGTCCAGCGACTATGTAAACGCATTTCCGGGACAGCACACTAGCAGTTCCTGACTTGTACCGGCCTGCGGAATGCAGATTCCCGCAAAACCGCAGGGATTAGTGTAGCAAGGAACCGTGATCCGAAACCACTTCAGTAGATATATTGGCGCCGGACTCGGCTGCCAATCCCGCAAAGTACTTCCAACAGCTCTGAGTCGGGAGCTGTCCCCCGAATGTCGGCATGTTCCCGAGCTGTAATGTGACAGTGCTCTGTGCTACCTATAAGTATGACCTCGTCACCTACGCTGACGTCTCTTATCCGAGTGACGTCGAGAAGAGTAATGTCCGTGGCTATAAGGCCTACTATTGACGCAAAGGCATCACGCACGATAGCCCGTCCTCGCGACGAGAGCTGCCGGCTTAGACCGTCTGCAAAACCTACCGGCAGCGCAGCTAGCCGCGTTGGTACGGCGGTTACATAGGTCCCGTTATACCCAACCCGCTGGTTTGCACCGACTTCACGCAGGGAGATGATTCGAGTCTTCCAAGAGAGCACCGGCATTGTCGCCGGACTGGTGATTGGACTCTGGACCCGATTGGAAACCGAATCAGGGAAATACCCGAACAAACCGACGCCTGGCCGGACCATATCTTTCCACGTCGCAGGTCGAGTTGCTAACGCAGCTGAATTAGCCATGTGAAAGTTCACCGATAAAAACCCAGCCTTCAGGACCGTGTTCCGCACGATTTGAAAATACCTCATCTGCTCCGGGACGTCCGGTGCGTCCAGCACTTCCGCAGATGCCAGATGAGTAAATACACCTTCTAGTGCCAGACCCGGTGCGGATCTTATGACCTGAAGTAAATCCGGTAGAGCTTTGCACCCGACACCTAAGCGTGCCAAGCCAGTATCCACCTTTACGTGCACCGGAAAAGGCGCGCAGCTGAGCTTATCGACTACGTCGGCTAGAAGCTTAATGTGCCACGGCTCCCAAACGGAAGGCGTTAGCTGGCGCTTCACAACCTCCTCCTCCTCTCCCTGCCAGTAGCCGGTCAATAGCAATATTCGGCCGGTAACGCCTGCGTCACGAAGGCGAACCCCTTCCTCTGTAGACGTCACGGCGAACCACGTTGCACCCTCCTCTTCCAGGGCCCGGGCACACTCGACTACACCGTGACCAAATGCGTTACTTTTGAGTACAGCGCAGACAGTAACGTCGGTGCCTACATGGTGCTGGATACTCCTAAAGTTATGTCTCAAGATTTTCAAGGATACTTCCGCCCAGGTCGGCCTCATATGTTCTCCCTACCGGATTCGTCTCGACACCACCTCATTAATCCGCCTTCCTTAAACACAAGTCGTTCTCCGTTCCTCGGCGGCTTCAAACAAGCGGAACATGATCTGACGCAAGGTCAGCGTAATAGACTTACTATTGCCCGTGTTTATGAAACCGATCGCACACACATGTCTTTCTGGATCAAAAGCAACAAAGGCCACCGGACACGGATCACTGCCAAAGTGCCCCCAGTAGTGCGACACCCCATTCGCGTCGAGCATCTTATGCCAGAATATGGCTTGCGACGCCTTAGTAAACAGCGGCACCTCGTCAACGACAGATTCGGCTTGCGGTTCTACCATCGCCTTAATGCTTGACGAATTCACTCTTCGCTTGCTGCACGAAGATAGTTGCATGGACTCATCCTTTCGCGCACCCGTTTACAAGGGGAGTGTAGCGGTCGAAGGCAATTACCGGGCTCTCGAAGGGGTTTGCGCGCCGCGGCCGCGGCGCGGTTTACGTCGGCAGGTTCACACGCGGCAACTTCGGCAAGTTTCTTGCCATTGGCCGGGTTCATCGCGGCATAGGTTTTACCGCTGGATGATGGAGAGAATTCTCCGTTAATGAACGCCTGTGTGCGGAATTTCAGTTTGCCCAGCGCGGACGTGATTGCTTTGCGGTCCAACGACAGGTTCACGGTGCTCCTTTCGGATGATCGGGTCATCGGGTGATTTGGTTCTGATTTCGAGGTGTGACTGGATCACCCGATCCTTTGATCCGATCACCCGATTTGTTTGTCTTTGCAGAACTCGCTATGGTGCCGGCTGTAGAAGATATATATCACCAGCCCCAGCGCCAGCCAGATCACAAAGCGCAGCCAGGTAATCACCGTAAGCCCGAACATCAGTCCGCCACACAGAATGATTGAGATCAGCGGGAACCACGGCACAAACGGCACGCGGAACGCACGCTTGCGGTCGGGCTGATTGCGTCTCAGAAGAATCACACCCAGCGAAACCAGCACGAAGGCAAACAGCGTCCCAATGTTGGCGAGGTCGGCGGCATCCCCAATATCCACGAGCCCGGCGGGAATTCCCACCGCAAAGCAGGCGATCCACGTGGACCAGTGCGGTGTCTTATATTTCGGATGCACCGCCGAGAACAACTTCGGCAACAAGCCATCGCGAGACATGGCGTACCAGATACGCGCCTGCCCGTATTGAAACACCAGCAACGAAGAGATCATCCCCGTCAGCGCACCAATCACGATCACCGACCGGAAGACCGGGTGCACTCCCAGATACTTCATCGCGTAGGCAACGGGCGCTTCGGCTGCTTCACCCGAAACGAAGGTCGTGTACTTCATCATGCCAAGCAGCACCAGAGCAACACCAACGTAAAGCAAAGTGCAAACAATCAGCGACATGATAATGCCGAAGGGCAAATCTTTCTGCGGATTACGCGATTCCTCCGCAGCGGTCGAGACTGTATCGAACCCGATGTAAGTAAAGAAAACGATCGCCCCGCCGGTCACGATCCCCGCAAAACCAGAAGGCGCGAAGGGCGTCCAGTTCGCGGGCTTGACCAGCATTCCACCGACAACCATGAAGGTCAGGATGGCGCCGACCTTAATCGCAACCATGATGTTGTTCGTCTCGGCCGATTCCTTCACTCCGCGCACCAGCAGCAGCGTGAGAATGAAGACGATCAGGAAGCCCGGTAGATTAAAGTAAGCGCCCGTCCACTGTCCCGAGGCCCAGACCGGACTCGCCCATTTATCGGGCAAGTTGATACCGAACGCCGCGAACTGCGCCTTCGTATAACCGGCGAACCCCACCGCCACCGCAACGTTGCTGACCACGTATTCGAGAATCAGGTCCCAGCCGATGATCCAGGCAAAAATTTCGCCGAGCGTCGCGTAGGAGTAGGTATAGGCGCTGCCGGCAATCGGAATCATCGACGCCAATTCGGCGTAGCACAATCCGGCAAAACTGCACGCGATCGCCACCAGGAAAAACGAAATGGCAATCGAAGGCCCGGCCGGCGGACGGCCATGCATCAACGCTCCGGCCGTGCTGCCGGTACGTATGAAATTCACGATCAAGTCGAGTGCCTGCGCGTGCAGGATAGAAGGCGCCTGGAAATATTCTCCTGCCGCTGCCGTCCCCGTAAGCACGAAGATTCCCGAACCGATGGTGGCGCCGATGCCGAGCGCCGTCAGTGACCACAGCCCCAGCGTTTTACTGAGCCGGTGCTCCGGGTTCTCCGACTCCGAGATAAGCTTGTCGATGGACTTGCAACAGAATGCCTGGCTGTTCGAAGTACGGATGGTAGCGGCTGCCGGCTCAGTGGATGATTGCAACAAGAGTTCGTTGTCTCCTCACAGCGGGAGTCGGGCATGGGCGCTGGCCCATGCCCGCAACTGCTTCGGCTTGGGCGAACGGTTTAGCGTTTCGCCTGACCGCGTGCCAGCTTTTTCACTTTGCGTTTCTTCGATCCGCACGCGCAGTCGCGGGGCTTCTTCGTCGAGCCAGGTGCGCCAGACATTGATCTTCTGATTCAGAAAATCCAGATCCTGCCAGGCGATCTTTAGGCTGGCACGAACCAGCATCACGCATCCAGTCGCTCAGAAACATGGCGGTTCCCAGTTCCATTAGAGTGCCAAGGTAGCGCTCTAACCAACTGAGCTACCCGCCTACATGAACCGCTTCAATAGTTCACCAAACTTCTGTTGACGTCCGACGACGCTTTACACCTGTAAAACGTCACATGCATCTCATTGGCTTTGCGCCTGCATGTCCGGCCTGGCGGAATTGATCAGAACCTCATGGCCGTTCACCCGCTCCCGAAACGCTCTTCCTTCACCGTTCCGCGACACTGGGAATCTGTTATTGAGCAGTACTGTTCGACACTTTAATGAATTTCATCGGCCGGACCATGTCAGTGGACGCGTCGAAACCAGTTACATGGTTGGTGCGGTCGCGATCGAAGTGGATAAGGAATTGGCCTTCACTCAGGTCGCCAATAAAACCATCGGTGAAGGCGGGTTCGAGTTCTTCATCTTCAGTCATCCACTGCTGCCGGATGAGCTTGCCGCTTTGCACGACCAGTGTCCACGTGGTACGAATCTCATCATTGGTGTACACACCGGCGTAATCCGCCAAGCGTGACGCCCCCGGAGCCGGCCCTTTCACCGCTTCGTAAATTGTGGGCGCCCCACCCTCCCAAGCCTCCAGTTGCAGTGCATTCCCGGTTCCAGCGGCGCGAAAAGCATACCTATCCTTATGCTCCGGATCCGGTTCAACCGCTTCGAATTGCCCGTCCCCGACAGCGACCATATCGTAGCTAGTCCCCGACGCTTCCATGACCAATTTGCCGTCGCGCACCATGAATGTTCGCAAGGCTCCGTTTTTTTCGCTCCAATAGATGCCCGCATACTGCCTGAGTGTAGTAGCCGGTACGGATGTTTCGCTGTGCGCAGAGCTCATCTTCTCCGCGCTCGCAAGTTCATTCGCAAGATAGACGTCCGCGACCCGCTTAGCCATCGTTATAGGGCTCATGCTGCCCACGCAATTGCAAGTAATCAGGGTTGAGAAATGCTGGTCAGGAAAGCGACTCAGAGCTGCCCGGTAGCCGACCCATTCCCCGCTGTGATGAATCCAATTGAGCCCCCGGTAGCGATCAATGAACAGACCCATGCCGTAGGGGATGGGTTGACCGTTATTGAGAGTTCCTGGCGTCGTGAGCTGATGAATGGCTTCCCGGCCGCCGACCAGCGGGTCGTCGAAGTTGTGCTCCCACTTGTAAAGATCCTCCACAGTGGTCATCACCGAGCCGTCGCCCAACTGCTCGAAATTGGACATGTCGATCTCAAATCCGCCCCCCTTGTGCGGCGCATAGCCGGTGGCCCGGCGTGCCACGATCATGGTGTGGTCGTCGTGGAAATGCGTGCTGCTCATCCCTAAAGGGCCGAAGATCCGTTCTTGTGAAAACTGCCGCAGCGTCTGCCCGGTAATGCGTTTCACAATCTGAGACATCAGAAAAAAATTCGTATCGCTGTAGAGGAATTCTTCTCCCGGCTTGAAGTTCACCCCCTTCTGGCGCACGATCAGATCCATTGCATCGCGATCGGTGGTGAGGTCGGCCTCCGGTATGCCCTCGAGGTCAAACAAGTCATCGTAGTTACGCAACCCACTAGTGTGGTGGAGCAGGTGTCGTATTGTGATTCGCGAGCCGTAGTCGGGGATTTCCGGCAGGTATTTCCGCATGTCGTCGTCGAGCGACAGCTTTCCATCTTGTGCTAGCAGGATGATCGCCATCGCGGTGATTTGTTTTGATATCGAGCCAATGTCGAACACCGACTGAGGCGTGATTGCGATACTGAGTTCCAGGTTCGCCATGCCGTACCCGTGCTCGTACACAATATGCCCATCCTTCACCACCGCCAGAGCGCAGCCCGGCGAACTGGTGGTGTTCCAATCCGCAAAGATTCGGTCGACCTTGTCGGAAAGTGTGTCGGGCACCGCGCTGGAGGACATAGCCCCAACCAGCAACAGACAGACCAGTGATGTGAGAGCGAGCGAGCGTTTCATATTCTCCAGCTTTCCACTAGAAACTGTAGCGCAACGCGAACTGCATGACGCGCGGGTTAGTTAAGGTCGAAGTGTAGTAGCCGAAGCCCGTACTATTCGTGAGGCTCAGATTACCTTCGCCATTGCTTCCTGCGATCGGCTCCAACGCAGCCGCATCGAACCGTACTGAGTTCGTTATGTTGAAAGTCTCCCAACTAAACCTCAGTTCAGAAGATTCCATCACCTTCCAAGTTTTGCCCAGGCCCATATCGATTCCGAAGTAACCGGCGCCGCGGATATTGTTCCGCTCCCCAGACTCGCCTGGGTACGCAAACTGGAAGTCGTTGATGGCTGTGGCCGGATTCGGGAACAGATTGGGGCTGCCGTTCACCATGAAGGTTCCGCTTTTCGGCTTCGCCCCGACCAACACTGCGTTGGAACTGTTCTCCCAGTTCGTCGGCCAGTAGTTTCCGTCTGCCACAGTGGTGGGAAAGCCACTGGTCAAACGGAAGATTCCTGTCAGAGTGGACTGAAGACGGCACGGGCTTGGGCTCTGAAAGAAACCGCCATGGCATTTTTCAGTTACCAATACGAGCGGCCCGCGCGGAAACATTTTCGCTGGTGGCACGGCTGGGCCG
>Ga0208563_1000853_pt1 | contig 23491 bp, 21 predicted proteins | sample June2015DPH_17_1_2_FD_184717 | JGI IMG/M metagenome (GOLD analysis project Ga0208563, IMG submission 184717) | Peatland microbial communities from SPRUCE experiment site at the Marcell Experimental Forest, Minnesota, USA - June2015DPH_17_150... | ecosystem: Environmental > Terrestrial > Soil >... | reverse complement strand
AACTGGCAAAGATGCTGTCCAAGAGGCTAAAGATAGAGGAAGAAAAATAATCGTGGATATTGAAGCGATTCGCCAAGATTTTCCAATACTAAAACGAAAAATAAACAACAGCCCCCTAATTTATTTTGATAATGCTGCAACTACCCAGAAGCCCCGCCAAGTAATAAACGCCATAAGCGACTTTTATGAAAACCACAATGCCAACGTGCACAGAGCAGTCCATACCCTGTCTTTAGAAGCAACAGATTTTTATGAGAAGTCGCGGGAAAAAATCGCAAAATTCATCAACGCAAAAGACTGGCCGGAAATTGTTTTTGTTAGGGGTACAACGGAAGCCATCAATTTAGTTGCGTATTCTTGGGGGCTAAGCAACCTAGGCAAGGGTGACGAGGTTTTAGTTTCCTTAATGGAGCACCATAGCAATATTGTTCCATGGGAAATCACATCTAAACTAAAGGGTTTCACAATCAAGTATGCTAAAGTAAATGCTGATGCCACGTTAGATTATGACGATTTTGAAAGCAAATTTTCCCGAAATACAAAAATTGCCTGTTTAAGCCATGTTTCAAACGTTACAGGCGTAATTAACGATGTCAAACGAATTGCTAAGGTTGCACATGATAATGGCGCTTTAATGCTGGTTGATGGCGCGCAGTCTGTGCCGCATTTGGCTGTTGATGTTCAGGATTTAGATATGGATTTTCTGGCTTTTTCAGGACACAAAATGTTAGGACCAACAGGCATCGGAGTGCTTTACGGCAAAAAAGAACTGCTTGAAAAGATGCAACCATTCCAAGGTGGGGGAGAAATGATAAAGGAAGTAGCTTTTAGCCAAGACAAAGGCTGTAGCATAATATGGAATGACCCGCCATGGAAATTTGAAGCAGGCACACCTAACATTTGCGGCGCGGTTGGTTTAGCAGAAGCCGTGAAGTATCTTGAAGCTGTAGGTATGGATGAGGTGCTAAACCACGAGAAAGCGTTAACTAAGTATGCAGTTGAGCGCATGAAAGAATGCAGCAAAGTTACAATTTATGGTTCCAACGACCTTTCTAAGAAATGCGGCATAATACCCTTCACCGTTAAGGGATTATCATCGCATGATGTTGCTCTCATCTGTGACAATTACGGCATAATGATACGAAGCGGTTTCCATTGTGCACAACCGTTACATCAACAAGTTCTGAAGCTTCCATCCTCTGACCGGGCAAGCTTTTACATTTACAACACAAAAGAGGAAGTTGACCGTTTCGTTGAAGTTTTAAAGGAGATTGAACAGCTCTAATGGTTTCTGTTGAAGATTATGTGGCGCGAATTGAAGGAACATGCGGTGAAGAAAAAGACGTTATAGTAGTTTTCAAGTACGACAAGAAGGATGAAGCCATCGCCAACATTTTAAAGAAAGCCAAACTGAAAAACACCATAGCTGGGATAATTTTTGAATTAACGTTCCAAGACATATCTTTCCGCCTCTACACAAGTGGAAAAGCCATTTTTAGAAGCATCAAAAATAAACAAGAACTGAACAATCTCCTCGCCAACCTCCTGCTTTAGATGACACGCAACTTATTCGGATAAGCGAAGTTTAACCTGAGACTTATTTCGGCTAACCCAATTCAAAAATAGAATAAGCCGATACTTCACAGATTGCGGCAAGGCATCTTTAAGCTTCCTACGCAAGCCCAATCTTGCAGGGTTCCTCCAATAGCTTAATGGTTTATCCTCTTCGTTATAGGGATGCTTATAATAGACTCTCCTCATTCGCTCAACATCATCAACCATGAGGTGCCCCCATTTCTCAAGAAAATAGAGCTGACATTGGCTATGTGTTCTCGAATTATTCTTCCAAAGTTTTTTATCCGATTTTATTGTCCGTGATCCGAAATGAAAAAATCGAGCAGCACCATATTTATACGCTTTTTTTCCTGCGAGCACCAGTCGTGTATACATATCTACATCCTCACAATATGAAGGCACAAAATTCTCATCAAACTTTCCTACATAGCCAAAGAAGTCATTCTTTACCATGAAGCATGAGAAATGGGGATTCTCTGAGTAATTCTCGTTTTCTGGACATGACTTAAGGTTCGCCAGGTCTGCGCACTCGCTGCCTGTCCACATTACAGCTTCTGGATGATTTACCGCAAAATCAACAAGCCGATCAATAGCATTACTCTTGAATATAATATCCGTATTGATAACTAAGATATAATCGCACCCCGCTGTATTCCCTTCTTCGATACCCAAATTCCATGCTTGAGATACGCTCTGTTTCCCGATCGGATGAAGGATTCTGATCTCATCAGGCACATGATCGAAGGCATAAACAAGTGGCGTGAAAACTGGATGAACGTAATTTTCACAGGGCATCCATACAATATCATGCTCTGCTGAAATAATTGATCGTGTCGTCAGATCAAGGAATCTCCGTTCTGGATTGCTTATATAAATTGGCGCTGTTACACCGATCTTCATTTAATTGCCTCAATCATAAATTGCAAATGGAATATTTTGCATATATACCCATTATCATAAACATCAATACCTATAAGTAAATTAATAAGTACCTGCTTCGAACCTTTTTCAGTGGCAATTCATGATCTCCTGCTTCATGGTGCTGAAAAACGTCCTGAAAACTGGATACCCCTTCGTGGAATCAATAGCCGCCAGTTTACCAGTATGTGATGAGTTCCTAATTTCTGAGGGGTACTCTACAGATGGCACTTTTGAAGTTGTAGAAAAAATTTCAAAATTAAACAAGAAAGTTAAGTTCTTCAGACAAGAATGGCCTAATATCAAAAAATATAGTGTTATTGCAGAAGTAACTAACACTATTAGAGCAAAATGCAGTTATAATTACATTTTTTCTATCCAAGCAAACGAAATTGTCCATGAAAAAAGCGCAGAATTTATTAAAGCACTGCCCGAAATATGCCCGGAGGTTCATACTTTCAGTTTGCCTTTTGTTCACTTGGTAAAAGACTACAAATTCTATGAAGATTTTCGTTTGAGGTTCGCTAAGAACTTAAAGAATATCGTGGCTGTGGGTGATGCGTGGACGCTTGGTTCAAGCGAATCATTTACAAATTCAGAAGCCCTTAAGGGGCTGAGGCATCCGCGGAGGCTCAGACAGTACATTAACAAAGGCATTGAATGGACTTATACCAATTCTTGCGTAAATTCCCTATCGAGGGCTATTTATCTTCCAAAGCCCATTTACAGGTACTGGTCTCTTTTTCCAGTCGATTATCTTGAGAAGTGCGAGAAACACGCAGAAATGTTTGGTCTTCAAGAGCTCAGAAAAGATATGGAGATTCTCAAAAAGCATTTAGATGAACCTTTATTATTTTGGAAAAAAGCCGCTGAGATACGCAGGAAAGAGCTAGGTTTCCACTACCCAGACACTCTGGGGATGGTTGAATGGAAAGATCATCCAAAAGTTGTAAGGGGCTTGATAGCGGATTCTGGATTTCAAAGTTACAGCGTAAGGCAAGAAGTCTTAGATTTGATAAAAGGACTATAGAAAGATAAAGTTTGCAGAAACAGGAGTCCGTGAGCTTGTGACTCGTCGACTATTCATTGTCTTCGAACAGTAGAGTTTCTCTAAATCTTGCAACGACGAGAAGCCTAATTTAGCTTCTTGCAAAAGCGCCCCGATGAAGGTGGATTTTTGTGCGCCTGCAAACATGTTACCAGCGACTGTTTGAAGCTGCTCTCCATAGTGTGGGAAAGCCCGATCTTGCCTTATTAGAGTTTCATTATAAATTTTCCAAATGCCTTCAGCTAATTTCTCGCTTGGCTGGACAACTGTAACTTTTATTCCGCTCTTCTCTGCTCGACGGACCATGTTGCGCGTTTTCTTTCCGACGTTGGTCCACCAGCTAGCATAGTCTTTGATTTCAAGCAGACCAACGTTATCGTCAGTTTTATTCCAAGTGTTTGGCGGATTAGGAATTGGGCAACACCATTTTCTATCAAGAAAAGTAAAAACATCTATGCCCCTTTCGCCCAGCTTCTCAATGAACTCATCCGAAGGAACAATGTTTCTTTCATACTCTTTTACGTCGTGGACAATCTTTACGAAAGCTTTCTTTCTTATCTGTAAAGTTTCAAGCTCCTTATCCACTTCTAAAACACTTTTTAATACATCATAAAATGGTCCTCTACGGTTTTTTTCTCCCCTCCTAAAGAGCCATTCAGGATGAGCAGACAACACGTAATTTTGATTAATCCATTCTTCTGCTGCTTTTTTAGCACCGTCAAAGTCAACTTTATAGCATTCAGTATCTAAACTAAAGTTAGGAAAATTGTGGAAGGATTTTAACGGGAAATCGCTTGGGACCTTAGCTTGCTTTTGCAAGTTTCCGTCTCCATAATAACTGGGCAACCAATCGCGAGGTTCCATGAATAGTATAGTACTTTACTGTTCGGCCAGTTTCATTCTCTAAGATTTTCCATTCCCGATAAGGATCATTTGCAATGTGCAGAGCAACCTCATGCCCACCAAAATTTAGTAAATCGAGCAGCTTTTTTCTGGAATTGTGGATGAAGTAAAGAACCAGCAAGACATAACTTGTTTTGGCGATTCATTAATCATCTTAGCAATGACTTGAGCATTTTTTAGATAATCTTTACTTTTTCTTTTTTTGATTCCTAAAGCTACGTGTATAAAGCTCTTAGTCAATTGATGGATAAGGATAATCTACGTCCAGTCTAAGCGTTATCATTGCTTCTTCACTTGCCAATAAAGTGAAAAATGCTATTTTGGTTATAACCCCTCTGCCACTATTGCTTTGGTTTATCTAACAACGGATTAAATGCATGGATAAAATTTAGAGATCTTTCAGAAATTATCAAGGAAAGTGGTGCAGGCATAGCAAAATTTGACTAGGAAGGAGCGGAAGAAAGCCTTGTGCACTTTCCGGTCAAAATTCTCAGAAAAATTAACTATTATATAAGGCACCCTCACTCGCGCTACAGGCTCACTTTTTTCCCTAAGCGCTTGCTATTGTTGAGCAGTTAGCACAGGTCGGCCTCTCTGAGTTATGACAAGGCTGTTATTGGCTAAGTCTTTGGAGAATGAAAGGCGAAAATGGTCTCCAAGAATCCCAACCCTTTATATTCGAAACTCTGCTTAAGACCAAATCAAACTGACTACACATTCTTAAGTGATTAGCGAACGAGCATTGAAAACTAATCAAAAGCCAACACCGTTAAATTAACACCATTAAAAAATAGACTTGTCTTGCAAAAGTTAATATAGAATTTTTTGGTTAAACATTGTATTCTTTAAGCAGGGGCATAATTCTTTGTTAAGAAAGGCGTTAAAGAGGCCTCATCACCTTCCTCACTACATATATTGGAAAGCAAAACCCATTATTTTTCAAAGCTATTTTAGGCTGAAACTTGGAACCAAAACTTTCAAATTTCAGGGACATGCTTACAACTATTTCTGCAATAAATATAATACTACTTGGAAGAACGAAAGAGCTGTTGAAGTTCCGATTGTGCGGGAAATTGTGAAGCACTGCAATGGGAAAATTCTTGAGGTGGGTAATGTTCTCTCTCATTATTATCCTGTTACCCATGATGTTGTAGATAAGTATGAGAAGGCGAAGGGCGTGATTAATCAAGACGTAGTTGATTTTCGCCCTTCTGAACGTTATGACTTGATTGTAAGTATCTCAACTATGGAGCATATGGGTTGGGATGAGAACCATAGAGAACCAGAAAAAGTTCTGTATGCTCTTGAAAATCTGAAGTCGAATTGCTTAGCACATAGAGGCATCATGGTTATTACCGCACCTTTAGGTTATAACCCGGAACTTGATAAGTTATTAAAACAAGGCATGATTGATTTGGGAAAACAATACTATATGAAACGACTTTCAAAAGATAATTTATGGAAGGAAACCGAGCAGAACAACGTTCAGAACATAAGGTATGACACTCCCTTCCCAGCTGCTAATGCAATAGTCATAGCAATAAAGGATATGTCGTGATAGAAATCCTCAGAGATTGTCCTCTTTCATTTTCATACTTTTTTTGGCAAAGGAGAAGGCTGTTTAAAAGCTAGGAATAGAAAAGACGAGGTTGAGAAGTACCCCCTGTTGAGGCTGAAATAGGTGAAGTAGTTTTGACAAGTGGCAACATGGTCAGCACTGGAGCCTTTAGTAAATCTTGTGTCCACATTTTGTTGGTTTACTTTTAAACCTTTCCTTGACTTATTTGCTTGACTCGATTTCACCATCGAGGAATTATTATTTTTATCTAATTCTTTTCCCCTTGGTCTATTTGAAAAATGATTGATCCTTGGTTTTTTAAAAATAATTGTTCTATCTAGAAAATGGGCTACACTTTGTCTTTGAAGTATATTTCTGCTGGAGTTAAATAGTTTATCCCTTCGTGGGGTCTGGCGTAGTTGTAGTAGCGTATGAAGCTCCAATGCAGCTTGAACAGTGAGACTCCGCTTCGTACGCCTTGTGGAATGCTTCTATCTTGCCGCAGGTTGTTGGCCTGCGAACGCTAGCAGTGATATGCTCAATTCCCCAGCTCACAGCAATGCCTATCAAACTCGGATGTATCGCCTCTAGCAGGCTTAAACTGTGTTCCCTGATCAGTAAGGATCTGTTCTGGAACACCATACCGTTTAACGGCTCGCTCAAGCAGCAGAATGGCGTTTCTCCGGTTGGACTATAAATCTTAACTGAACCCGTAATGAACCGTGAATGGTCATCTTGGTAGCTGATCATCCAATAATCGTCGTTGCAGAGTTTAAAATCCGCTTGCCAGAGGCTGTTGCAATGTTCTCTTTGAAGACGCCTAGTTCCCCAAGTCTGTCTAGGCTCACCTATTTGGATGGTTTAGGCCGGCTTCACGTATGATCTGGGAGGCTTGGTTGTGGTCGGGTGAAGCCTTTATAGGTTGGAAGCTCAACTATTTTTTTTAGGTCCCGCTTAAGATGTTGACTTTATGCAAGGCTTACTATCGGAAGCTTGTTTTATCACTTGGCCAACCATGATAGAATTTATCGAAAATAATGATTAATTAGAAAAGCGTAAGAAAAACGTGGTCTCTGCAACTTTTTCTTTCATATAAGTTAAGCTTGGAAATAGCAAAACTGAATTAAATGCCCCAGCGCCCAAAGTTTAAATTAGAAGTCAGATGCTTGTAAAACTAAGACAATAAAGCAACGGAATTGACAGGGAAAAGATTTTATGACAAGGCTAAGCATACTGTGGAGAACGTTGACAATAACCAAGTACCCTCTCGCCGCTTTATCTTTGAAACGTGGCAAAGATAGAAAAGCAATAACATTTAGAAACGGCTTAACTTGCAACCTGACTTGGCCGCAGTTTAGAGTATTCAGAGATTCTTACCAGCTTTTAGCGAAGTACTCGATATCTCAGGTGAAGGACGACTTTTTCAGGATAAGGGATCAAAGAAGCGAAGTAATCTGTAATTCTCAACTAATGCCGCTAATCTTCGAGCTCATGGAAGACTTTGTCATCATTCAAGAGGACGAAGACATATTTTATATTAGAAAAAAGAATTTTCAAGCTGTTGGATCAAAAGAGATACTATTTTGCGTTCAGGAATTAAATACAGGAGAATATGAATGTGATTGCCAAAACAAAGTTGTCTTAGACATTGGCGGTTTTGAAGGCGAATCTGCAGCTTACTTCTGGGGTAAGAAAGCTAAAAAAGTCATCATATATGAGCCAGTCGAGGCGCATATGCAATTCATAGAAAAAAATATAGCTCTAAACAAAATCAACGCAGAATTTTACCAAGCAGGCATTGGAAACAAAAATGGAATTCAAATAATTCATTATAACGAAACAAATCCGGGTTTCGGCTTTCTCAACAAGGGATTAAAAAGCATGGAAATAAAAATTAGAGATGTTTCAGAAGTAATTGAAGAAAGTAACGCAGAGCTAGCGAAGTTTGACTGTGAAGGAGCTGAAGAAAGCCTTGTTCATGTTCCAGACAAAATCCTGAGAAAAATCGAATATTACCTAATTGAGGTGCACTCTCCAGATATCAGAAAAGCAATACTTGAAAAATTCCAGAATGCGAGTTTCATCCTAGAAAAAGAAACGCCTAAGCCGCCACAATGCTCAGTTTTAGCTTTTAAAAGAACGACATAGTAAAGAGAATTGGCTACACTGTGAAAACACGCAGCAACCCTTTTTTTAGTTGAGAACCACACAAGTGCTCTCGTGAGTCCTTCCTTCCTCTAATCCTACGTTCGGGCTTCAACCGACCCAACGAGACTTTTCTTAATTTTTATTATTTCTAGATAGAACAATTTTTAAAAATAATAGAAATCCTTATTACTAGATATAGAGAAAAAGCGTTTTTGGCTTCACTTGACTATATCAAATATTTTATGAAACGCCAATATTTTGAAGTTCTTTTTTATTTAGTTTTGAAAAACGTTATGTGAAATGGAAGTTGTCTGTATTCGTTTCAAGCAAATTATTGAGATTTGTTGGTCGTTTTCTTCGTTGCCTTTCGCAAGAATAAATCCTGAGTCTTTGAATTTCTGAATAAGCACCTGTCTTATTTGGGGCGTGTGAACCTCGATTATAACGTATTCTAGTCTTCTAAGAATTTCCTTAGGCACATTAACTAGGGATATCTCGGCGCCTTCACAATCAATCTTTGCTACTTCTGCGTCGCTTTCCGCGATGACTTTTGAGATATCTCTGATTTTTATATTCATTTTGTTGGGCAGCCCTTTGCGCTCAAGACCAAAGCAGTTGTCTGCTTGATCGTAGGCAATGGTTATTTCGCCGTCTTCTTTGCCTATTCCTTCTTCATGGATTTCGGCGTTCACTTTGTTCAATAGGACATTTTCTTTTATGAATTTAATGTGTGCGAGAACAGGTTCATATATTATGACTTTTTTGGCCCCCATTCCCCAAAAGTAGACTGCTGAGTCACCTTCAAATCCTCCAATATCCAAAACAACTTTGCCACGGTAATCATAATCATAGATTCCTGATTCCATTTCATCCACTAAGCACATTAGGATTAATGAACCGACAAATTGGAAGCGATCGGTATGGATTTTGAAGGTTTCGTCATCTATTTGCTGTAGATTGTATTTTTCTACCAGTTTGTAGTGGTCTCTTAGAAATCTGAATTGCTGCCATGTTAACCGGAACTCGGACCCGTTTGCGAAAGTTATTTTTTTCCTTTTTTTTGTGAGTTTTAAGGCAAGGGCGGTGTGTGGGTTTTTGGCTACGGAGAGCGTTCCAGCTAATCCGCTAAGCGTTACCATGGCATTCCTTCTAAGAGAATATTAATGAAGACTCCCGTAATTATAAATTTGGGTTCATCCCCAACCAGAAATTATGTTTTCTGGTGTTTTATTTTTGTGGCTGTTCTTACTTGTATATTAGACTGTTAGGTCTGATAGATTGCTTAGCTGCGAGGTTTGTGACTAACTGTAAAGGTGCCCAAGAAGGCTTGTCCATGCCCCAGCAGAAGTGCTAAGAAATATTGAATATTACATAAGAGGTGCACTCGTTAGAAATCAGAAGAACAGTCTTCGAAGAATCCCAGAATGCCCACATCACACTGGAAAAGAAAAACCTAAGCCGCCACAATGCTCATTTATAGCCTCTAAAAGAACGAAACATTAAAGAGAAATGCCAGCACTGTGAAAACAACGATATCTTTTCTAGTTGAGAACCACACAAGTGCTCTTTTGAGCCCTTCATCCAATCCGACATTCGGGCTTCCTCCCACCTAACGATTTTTTCCAGTTTTTATTAAAACTTTAATTTTTGCCATCCCTAAATGCCTCGCGCTTGTAAATAACAGATAATCGACTTTTATGATAAAACCGACAACGGAAAAGTCCTTTAAACCGTAAAATGTTATCTATGGAAAGCCCAAAATCAAGCCATATGTTTTATGGATTATTCTGTATAGCGTATCTCGCGGCACCTATAATCAAACCGTTTGTAAGGTCACCAGCCATTGTAAGTAGCGTTCCAGATTCATCAACACCCTCAGAATATCCGTTTGCAGGGGTAGGAAGAGCATTCTCAAGATAAACAACCATGTTCCTGGCAAAGGTTGTGTTATAAATAGCAAGGAAGCCCATTGCTACTTTTGTATAAATTACAGGAGTCATATTAAAATCTGAACCATTTTCATTCAGAACAACCCAAGTTCGACCATCAGGCAAAACTACCCATTCATACACCCACTGGGTTGTAAGTGAAGACCCTTCACTAAAAGCTCGATATTGACGACCAGTAGCATTATAATACGCCTCATGAGCCAGATAAACCTGATTCGCTAAAGCCATCAATCTAGAATCATTATTATTAAGCTCAAAAACTGAACAAAGCAATGGATCACCTAAAATTGAAGCTTTAGGCAATAAAACACCTTGAGGAGTTGTAACATTTCCAGCATTAAGAATATTATTCAATATTGTACTTGCATTAGGAAGATCATTAGGCCAAAAACTTGCAAACCCGCTATCAAAATAGTAAGAATAAATACTAGTCGAGACAAGGATGTCACTCTTGATGCCGGGCACTAAAGCAGTATAGTTAGATCGCCCATTGTTCTGCCCATAAAGAACTATGTTATTTATACGCGAAGCCAAACTACTATTAAAAACTCTAAGATTGTTAAGAGCAACAAACAACCTCCCAGTATCAACAACATCAACAGGCGCCGTAGCCTTATCTGAATCTGCATGATAGTCTTCTCCATCTGTCGCTTGGTAGAACCAGTATGGATAACTAGCGTTATTTAGCTCCCGAGTTTCCAACCACGTTAAAACCTTATCCAGTCTTGCATAAGAACCCCAAGCGCCATCAGTGGTGGTCAAATTTAAATTCTGTGCATCAATAACAGCTTGAATATAAACACCTAAATCCCAATCAGTAAAATAGGTCAAAGGAAGCCCAGTTGTGGAATCTACACCTACACCAGGCTGGAAATATTGCCAAGCATTCGCTGCCACCGCCCGCCAGACAGTACTATTGATGGTTTGAGCTGACGCTATCACGCCAGGAGCCTTAGGCGGAGAAAAAGCTTGCGCTGCACTTCCAACCACGTTACTGATAGCTTGGACCAAAGCTGAAAGTGCGTTAGAGCTGCTAGTTTGATTATTGGTCCCTTGAGACGTGTCGAATGGAGAAGCTGTTGGGTTATTAGGCGTGCTATTGTTCAGTTTTGGCAAAAATGCAAAAATAGAAATCAACATAACAGTTATAATCGCAAACACTATCAGACCCTTTGCCTTCCTGCTAAATCGCCAACGATTCTGCTTAAAAAAACCTTTTTTACGCTCAGCCTCAAGAGAAGCCTGCAAAGAAACAAACCTAACGCCCAGAAAAGAGCAAACTTTTTTGTAATTAACCAACCCTTGCATCGCTGTGACAGGATTGTTTCGGTTTCGGTAAGTGGTAATTCTCTTCTCCATCGGAGTTAACACTCCATCGCTTGGAGCCAATCATTAAATTCTAATAACCACAGCTTGATTTAAAGCTATGGAAAGAAATTGCTTAGTGAAAATATTGAAACTAGTAATTAATTACCTAGCTAAGTGAATCTTGAATATAAATATAAGACGTTATCTATAGTCTGATATCCTTCCCAATTGCCATAAAGGAGATTCTTTGAAGCTTCACAACAAGGTGCAACTGTTGCCATATAACCTTCGCTGCCTATCAACTTGCTTCAAATTTAAGAGACTCAAATAAGCTTTCTCATAGGCTTCAGCACTAAATCCCATTGTTCTTGTTTGGCAAAGGTCAAATTTTGCTCAAGCCACGTTTAGCATTGGGAAGGCAACAACGCGAAAAATTATTTATCTGCCGAAAAATGCATTATGCACTATGCTATTATGCTCAGATGCAAACATAAAAGTCGATTTTGTTATCCCCACAAGAGACAAACCAAACGACACCTTGATTCACGTTCTAGAGCATATGCCATGCACTGGACAAATAATAATCACAAGAGAACGACCACTCAGCATAGCGCGAAAAAGAGCCGTCTTAAGAGCTAAAACTGAATGGGTGGCAATGGTTGAGCCTCAAAGTGGACTACATATCGCTCCTGCAGCCCTCAAAACTCTCAGTCACGACTGAAACAGCCTCACGACACTGGGCTATGAAATCAACATAAACGCACACTGACCAGCCTGGACAACAAACCAATAGCCAACCAAACCGTTATCCTCTACTGCTCAGGCCAAAACATGTTACCGATAAGCTTCTTGCCAACGTCCTGCTTTAAGCGCCAACGCAGCTCAACTTTTAACTTGTTTGGCTAAGCGAAGCTTCAATCGCATCTTATTTCTGCTTATCCAGTTAAAAACTGGAATAAGCGGATACTTGAGAGATTGCGGCAAGGCATCTTTAAACTCCCTATGCAAACCCAAGCGTATAGCTACTCTGCCTTTCCCTGTCACAGGCACGTAGTAACGTGTTATCGGAAATTTAACAAAGCCATTGCTTTCTTTAAACCTATCAAGTGACGGGTGATTTCCCATTCTTCCATACATCAGCCATCTTCCTTTCGTTTCAGCGGTTACTTCTATGGCTTTGGCCAAAAGTGAGTTGTTTATTGCTTTGTCCCAGAACTTCTGCATGGAAAGGATCTGGCCCACGATCTTGATGTTATCGCCGTGGATAAGTTGGAGGAATCCTACGACCTCACCTTGAAAAAATGCGCCTATGAATGTTGCTCCAGGAGTTAACTTGAGAATGCCTTCCGTGGATTGTTTCGTTATTCCGTAGTATGGAAAAGGTCTCCCTTGCCGTATTGGAGTTTCATTATAGATATTCCATACACCCTCGACGAATTTCTCGTCGGGTTCTGTCACTTTGGTTTCTATTCCAGCTTTTTCCGCTCTGCGAACCATATTGCGGGTTTTCTTTCCAACGGTTTCCCACCAGTCTTTATAATCAATTACTTGAAGGAGTGCAACGTTGTCTTCTGTCTTCAACCAATTGCTCGGTGGGTTGGGAATTTTTAAGATCCAGCTTCTTTCGACGAAGCTGAAGATATCTACTCCTCTTTCTGAAAACTTCTGCAGGAGAGTGGAGTCAGGAATTACGCTTTTTTCGTACTCTTTTGGGTCGTTGGCTATCCTCACGAAAGCTTTTTTCCGGATTGCCAGTTTTTCAATATCCTTGTCAACATCAAGTATTTTCTTCAGAGCCTCGTAGTATGGTCCTCTGTGATTTATTGTTCCTCTTTGGAAAAGCCATTCTGGGTGAATTTCCAATACTTTTCCCTCACTAAGGCTTTTTTCCGCGACTTCTATTGCTCGGGCGTTAGGATTGGCGTAGCAAACAGTGTCCAAACAAGTAGTGGGAAAATCATGGAAGGATTTTAACGGGAAGTCGCTGGGAACATTAGCTTGCCTTTCTCCAAGTTTTCGTCTCCACAATAACTGGGCAAGCAATCGTGAGGTTCCATGAATGGTATAGTAATTTACTTTTCGTTCGGTTTCATTTTCTAATATTTTCCATTCCCGATAGGGGTTGTTTGCAACGTGTAGAGCTACCTCATGTCTGTCCGGATTTAGCAAATTAAGCAGTTTTTTGTCTGGGATTGTGTATGGTGTAAAGAACCAGTAAGCCATAACTTTTTTTGGCGACTCGTTAACCATCTTAGCAATGACTCGAGCGTTTTTCAAGTAATCTTTGCTTTTTCTGTTTTTAATTCCTAAAGCTATGTATACAAAGCTTTTAGCCCTCGATGGGTAAGGATAATCCACATCTAGTCTTAGATTTATCATGTTTGTCTCAGTTTTGCTCTTTTCTTATTCAAGCGCTTTATTCAAGCGCTTAATTGGATTAAAGAATTATGATGTTGTAACAACATTTTAAGCTTTAAAGAGCTTTTTGCCGCAATTATGACGCTGAGAATTACGCGAAATTTCAAGTTTGACTTGCTGACCTGTGAGTTTTTTCAATTGTTTCGAATTGCTTTTTCAAAGATTTTTTCCATTTGTTGAGCATAATTTTCCCATGATAAATTCTCTTTAACGTATTCGTAGGCGTTTTTTCCTATTTTCTTGCGTAAACTTGGATTAGTTATTAGATTCTCAACCTTTTTTGCTATCTCTTCCGGCTTTGAATTTTCAACAAGCATTCCATTTACATTATTCTGAATAATCTCTGCTGCCCCGCATCCTTTAGAAACTATCACAGTTTTTGCAGATGCCATTGCCTCAACCACTGCTAATCCCCATGTTATTTGATGAGGAAAAACGAACACGTCACAAGCCGCATACACTTTAGCTAAGTCTTTGTCACATTCGGTATGCCAAAAAAGCACCTTGTCTTTTACGCCAAGTTTTTCACTAAGTTTTTTCAGCTCTCCTTGGGGACCTGCGCCATCTAGAATAAGCTTGATGTTACTGTGGTTTTTAGACAAATAATAAAGCGCCTTGATAGAATCAGCTTGCCGTCTAGGAGCCAAGTTGGCAACTTGAAGTAGAATAAAATCGTTTTCCAATCCATATTTCTTTCTTATTTCCTCTCCAGAAATATTGTAAAACTTTTCGACGTCTAATCCCGTTCTTACAACTATAGATGACCTATTGTAAGCGTTTCTAACCATACTCTCTGCAACACGCGATAAGACAATTATTCTGTCGACGTATTTTACTGAAATTTTGTCCCATATCCCAAATAGTGGCCAGTTAATTTTTGTTCTTATTCCTCTTCCTTTTAAGTAGAACCATGATGGAGGCTCATTGCACATCCATACGACTGGAACTTTTAATCTTCTTTTTGCAGTAAAGGCTGCCCACTCTGTAGGCGGGTTGTGGTTGTTGATTATGTCAAACCCTTTAGGTATTATTCTTCCCAAACTAAGCATAGCTGGAAGCCCAGACGTGTAAAACTGATGTACTAAAATTCGTTGAAGTTTATTCCTAACATTTGTAATCTTTCCGACTTTATCAAAAGATGATACAGGTAAATCGTTGTCATACTTAAACGGAACAAAGCGATTACGTCGCATAATGTTAATGGTTACTTGCTTCAGCAACTCAGGATAACAAGTATTTTCGTTAACCCCAGTCGTGAATATTTCCACTTCGTTTCCAAGTTTTTGGAGCCCAATAGCTAAGTTTAAAAGTTGTCTTTCTGCACCGCCACGCCCCCCTAATGCTGTATGAACCATTGCAATTTTCATGGCTGTTTCACAAGTTGTGTTTTATGAAGACAGTTTAAGTTTATATATTTGTACCTTTAGTATCAACTCAGTTTTTGTGAGGGCTAAAGGTGAGGAAGATCAAGACTGCCGTCATATTGGTTGGAGGCGCGGGTTTTCGTATGCGACCTTTTACCGAAGATATGCCTAAATGCATGGTCCCCCTTAATGGAAGACCCCTAATCCACTGGATAATATCTTGGCTGAAAAGCCATGGTTTCAAACACGCCGTGATGGGTGTTGCTTACCGCAAAGAAGTAGTCATTAATTATTTGAAAGACAACTCGCAAGGTTTGAAAATAGATTTTAGCGAGCACACAGTTGAAGGCGAAACTGCGGAAGGATTCCGCCTTGCCATAAGCAGGTTCGTGAAGGACGATGATTTCTTGGCTATGAATGGAGATGAAATCACTAGTTTGAACTTGGAGCGCCTCGAAGAGTTACATTTGATGAATAAACCTGTAGCTACGATTTCTGTTGCACCCATGCGTTCACCTTTCGGGATACTTGAACTTGAAGGCGATGACATTGTTTCTTTCAAGGAGAAACCTTTGGTTGAAAACATGTTCGTCAGTATCGGTGTGTATATTTTCAACCAAAAAATACTCGATTACATCCCAGAGAATGGGTCCATCGAAAAAATGGTCTTTCCGTTGCTTGCTAAGAAGCGAGCTTTGAAAGCGTGTAGACTCAAACCGGAGGAGCTATGGTTAACTATTAATAGCGTTAAGGACTTATCTGTTGCAGAAAAAGAGTTCGCTATGTTACGGAGATTCCAAGCATGACCAGAGTGTTAATAACTGGAATAATGGGTTTCATAGGTAGCCACTTAGCCCAGAAACTCGTCGATGAGAACGTTGAAGTGTACGGTGTCGTCCGAAGAGTAGCTAGTCGAAACATGGACGTAATTCACAATTTATTGCAGGACATTACTCTAATTTCAGGCGACATTTCGGATTATGTTTCTATTCTGAACGCTGTTAAGACAGCTAATCCTGACGTGATTTTCCATTTAGCGGCACTTTCACCCGTGCGAGATTCGTTCGAGCGCCCTTTTGAATACCAGCACGCCAACTATATTGGAACCATGAACATTGCGCATTCGCTGCTTGAGCTTCAAGATCCACAGACTAGAAAGCTTATAGCCGCGTCAACGGCTGAGGTATATGGCATACAACCGAACGTACCATTAAAAGAAAACTTGCCTTTGCACCCTTCCAGTCCGTACGCAGTGAGCAAGGCTGCAGCCGACCTCTACTTGCGAATGATGTTTAATTCTTTCAACTTGAACGGCACCATATTGCGGCCCACAAACTCATACGGCAGGAAATTCGACACAAGCTTCATAGTAGAATATATAGTTACTCAAATGTTGAAGGGCCAGAAAGTATACATAGGCTCTCCTGGTTCGGTAAGGGATTACATGTACGTCGATGACCACGTGAACAGTTATATGCTATCAATGACAAATGCAAACGCTAATGGTCAAGTTTACAATGTTGGAACTGGTATTGGTGTGAGCAACAAGGAGCTTGCTATTATGATCGCTAACAAGGTAGGATTTGACGAGAAGAACCTTGTTTTCGGTTCATATCCGCCTGGCTACCCCTATAGGCCGTTAATTTCCGACCAGACATCAATAGTTCTGGATTCTACGAAAATAAGGAAAGAACTTGGTTGGAAGCCAACGGTATCTCTTGCCGAGGGAATTGACAGAGTAATTTCTTATTTTCGAAAAAGCGGAGACAAATAGCTGCCAAAAGAAACTTGATTTATGCAAGAAAGTTTGTTGAACCATTTTCGAAAAAAATTGCCAAACTAATTGACAAGACTGTTATGTATTTCAGAAACTGGATGTCGACACATATGAAGGTAAATGACGGTAGTTTCTAAGGTTTTAGTGATAGACTGATAATCGTGCAGAAACGCCTCTTATCCGCTACTCTCGGGGATATTCTGCAATAATTCCTAATTTATTTGAAGAGACAAATTTATAAGGACTAAATAATGCTCTAAGCGTAATTGGAATGCAGAACCTATGAAGGTCGCTATGATTCACACTCCGTTGGTAGGACGTGGTGGCGGACAAAGGCAAATCTTGAAATTAGCTTTTGAACTTCAAAGGTTCGGGCATGAAGTGGAGATTTTTACAAGTGCAGTTAACAAGGAAAAATGTTATCCTGATATGATAGAAAAACTCACGGTAAACGTGATTCCGCATCCTCTAGAAAATAAGATGCCAAAATGGTTTATTCCTTCTGAGACCCTGCAAAGTGCGAACGATACTGAAGCTGCAGAATCTTCGTCTTTACGAATTTGGATGCGAAGAGCCATGGGACGACAATTTTACACCATTCCATACCAACTTCCATCCATGGTTAACATAGGAAGGAAAATACCTAAAGGATTCGACATAATCAATAATCATAACTTTCCGTCTGAATGGGCAGCTTTTTTCGCGAAAAAAAGATTAAATGTCCCCGTTGTGTGGATGTGCAACGAACCGCCAGATTGGTTTTTTATTTCCGAATTTAGAAAAGGCTTACGCAAGATTAACTGGCCAATTTATGAAATACTGGATAAAACTGCTTCAAAGTACATCGATGAGATTTTAGTTTTGTCGAAAATTGCTCAGGGATACGTAAATAGAGCTTACCACAGATCATCGACGGTTGTGAGAAGTGGTATAGATATTGAACTTTTTCATAACGCTTCAGGAACAAGCATCAGAGAGAAATACGGGTTGGGTAAAGACTTTGTCTTGCTACAGGTCGGCAACTTCCAACTCAATAAAGGCCAAGCTGATTCTATAAGAGTACTTTATCATCTTTCTAAGAACTATGATCGAATCAAGCTGATCCTTGACGGTGGCGGTCGAAAAGAAGAGCTAGTAAGATTAAGCGAAAAACTTGGCGTAAAAGACAAAGTGCTATTTCTGCACACTAACGATGACGAAGAGCTTGCAAAGGTTTACGCTGCGTGTGATGTGTTCCTTTTTCAAGCACAGATAACATGGGGCTTAGCGGTAATCGAGGCAATGGCTGCCTCAAAACCCGTCATAGTCTCCAACAAATGTGGAGCATCAGAAATTATTCAATCCAAAGTAAACGGCATAGTCTTTGACCATTCAAAACCAGAAGAGATAACAAAACAGGTAGAACTGTTAATAAACAATGCCGACCTGCGCAAAAAACTTGGGGAACATGCTTATGAATATGTAAAAAGCCATCTGTCATGGGAAAAATATGCTCAACAAATGGAAAAAATCTTTGAAAAAGCACTATTGGCCTTTAGACAAAAATAAGTAATAGTTAAGATTCTTGGCATGAGCATGATTTAGAATAGAAAAGCCCAAAACGTCGATATTGGGGCTCTAACTATTGTAATTATAATTGTGGGGTGCACATGCCCCTGTTCCCAAATTCGTTTGGGTGGCTCGGTGCTGTGGTTTTGCTTCTCTATGAATAGGCGACGACGTACTTCAGGGTGCAAGGAGCATTGTTCATAAAGCGCGGCAACTTTGCACACTCAATAACGGGAATTTAGGAATACACATGCGAGCTAATCTCTAATCCATGTTTTCGTTGTTTTGCCCCGGTGATATAAATAGCCAATCCATCTTTAAATATGCCAGTTGAAATCCTATCTTGGGAATGGACTTGGTTGACAGAGTTGATTTGGTGATGTGGACTAAGAACGGTGGCGAAACTCTGCCTTTAGTATTGAAAAGGATTAACGAAGTAATACCAAGAGAATTTATCAATGAAAAATTGGTAGTAGACGATGAAAGTAATGATGACACCCAACATATCGCGGCGTCTTTTGGGTGGACTGTTATTCCGAACAAAGGCTGTGGAATAAGTGATGGCGCAAACATCGCGTTAGAAAATGTCACCTCTGAATTTTTCATAAGTTTTGAACAGGACTTGTTGTTGGCTCGTGATTGGTGGGACAAAATCCCATCTCTGCTTGATAATTCCAAAGTTGCTGCTGCTTCTGGGATGCGTTTTGCAGACAAGCCAGAGGGTGTTAGAAAACTGCAACAGTACGTGGCGAAGAAGTATCGCGGTGAAGCGAGTTTGGCTTCTTGGCTTAGATCTAGGTACATGGCTGCTTTTACTCTGGGTAAAACCTTGGACAACACGATTTACAAAACAAAAATAATCAAGGCGCTTGGAGGTTTTCCAAGAATGCGTGTAAACGCTGGTGTTGAAACTATTTTAGCTTACAAAATTGATCAAGCTGGCTACCACTGGGTTGTTGATTATAATGTGCAATCTCTCCATCTGCGAAAGGGGTTAGAGCAAGAACTGAATCATCAATACTGGTACGGAACGCAACTGTACGAAATATGGCGAAGAATAGAAACTGAAACAAATAAACGGCCACCAGTAACAAGGCTTGGTGTTATCCGCCGCTTTTGTATGTCCCCTTTTACTGGATTGTTTATGGCATTTCAAACCAGAGAACCGACAGTCCTGTACATTCATCCGCTGATTAGATTTTATTACATGAAAGGTCTTCTACAAGCTTCAAGACTCGAAACAAAATCAAGAAAAGAGTAGCGCTTCATTACTGGTTTTTCAGTTTTTTCATCAACTCTTCTTGAAGCACTTCAGCGTGTTTTCTGACTTTCTCAACTTCTGCTTTAACAGTTTTGTCTTTAACTTCTTTTTTACGTTTCTCATTGGACTCCAAAATCAACCGCAAAAACTCCGAGTCATAAGCTTGCAGTAGCAATTCAGTGTTGGGTATCAAACAGTGCCCGCCAATCACACCTGGAAACATAACAGGCCTATCAAACCTCAAACGATGAGTATCCTCAAGAAAATCAACGGTTTCATTAAAATCAGCGCCGAAAGCTCTGGAGATTCGATGCATCTCTTGGAAACAAGCAATCATCCACGCGCGATAGGTGGTCTCAAAAAGCTTAGCCAACTCCGTTTCCGTGCAACTTTTCAAAACTTTTACTTTTAGGTTCAATTTCTCAAAATGGCCACGAGCGGCCTGTGCCGCAGCTGGACTTGCGCCGCCAACATATTTAGTCCAACGCCTCATTTCCCACTTCATATGCTCAGCACTTTTATGCACGCCACGCGCTGGCGAATGTGCAACGAGACACTTGCATCTTTGAGCTACTTTCATTGTGGTTCCTGGAGGAACAGTGCTGTTAATAATTACGAGTTTGGGCTTAAACTCTTCAACGTAGCCGGCGACTACGTCTGCAAAGTTTTGTTGGTTACTGCATGGTAGACAAACATGCATGGTGTCTATTTGGCTTGGAAACTTTTTTCTGCTTTGGTTAAGCTGGCGCATTTTTGTTTCATCTAAATCCAAGCCGTAAACAGTGAAACCTTTTTTCTCCTCTTTCAACAACGCAAAAAGAGTATATCCAATCTCACCTAAACCAACAATCAACACTGTCTCTTGGGTCAAATGCTTGCCACCATCACTGGAAAGTCAAGTTAATGTTAAAGTATTTAAATCTGGAGCCCAACAGGACAGTTTATGCTGAATTCAAAGAGAGGCACGGGCATAATTACAGGAGCCAACGTGGAAATAGGTGCAAACGTTGCCATTTGGAATTACGTGGTGATAGGAGACAACACAAAAATCGGCGACGGAACCACCATAGGAAGCTTCTGCGACATAGGGAAAAACGTGACTTTAGGCAAAAACTGCAACATACAAGCACACGTAACCATCTCAAACGGTTGCGTACTAGGCGATAACGTGTTTATCGCTCCAAACAGCACTCTTCTAAATGACAAGTACCCAAAAAGCACTTTCATGACGCCACCAATCATCAAAGACAACGCTGTTATCGGCGGAGGCGTCACCATACTGCCCAACGTGACCATAGGAGAGAAAGCTGTGATTGGCGGAGGAAGCGTCGTCACCAAAAATGTGCCGCCAAGAACAGTGTCAACTGGCGTTCCAGCAAAAGTGGTAATGCCTTTAGAAGAATATGAAGCCAAGCGCGACGCTTTCATACAGGCAAGACGCAAGGTGAACAAATGAGAATATGGTATGACGCCTGCACAGGCAAACACGTCAGGTATGGTGCCGCTATTGCGCAGCGTCTCAGGAAATCAGGACACGAATTTGTTTTTACTACGCGCGAGCATCCAGACACTATACCACTGGCGCGAATCCTCGGAGAAAAACCTATCGTCATAGGCAAATACAACCCATCAACGCTTTTCTCAAGGTTGGAAGAGAGCGCCGAACGCATAATGCAGTTTTCCAAGCTCTTCAAGGATAATCCTCCAGACATTGCAATAGCTCATCAATCAGTTGAGCTTTGCCGAACCGCTTTTGGTTTAGGAATCCCAATAATTTTGACTGCGGATACACCTTACGCTACAGCCGTCAATAGGCTAACAATACCCTTTGCGCACACAGTCGTAGTCTCAGAGGCTTTGCCTAAGCATTTTCTGAAAGATTGTTGCGCCAAAAATATTGTTCCGTTCAAAGGAGTAGATGAAGTTGCTTGGATTAAAGATTTTAAGCCTTCAAAAATTGATGGTTTAAAGAAGCCTTTGATAGTTATTAGGCAGGTGGAAGCCAAAGCAGCCTATGCAGGGGGAAAGCAAGACCTTGCAGAAACCATCGCAGAAAAACTTGCCACACTGGGAAATGTGCATTTTATCCAAAGATATAACCAACAGGGCAAAACGTTCGGAGTTAAGGAAGCCTTTGTGGATTCAGCAAGTTTGGTTGCAAATGCTGATTTAGTCGTTAGCTACGGAGGAACTATTGCAAGGGAAGCAGCCCTTCAAGGTGTTCCCAGCATAGCTATTTCTGAAATGGCTAAAACTTACGTTAACCGGTATCTGGCTAAGAAAGGTTTTCCACTATTCGCCACAACAGAGCGAGGAGTGCTGGGGTATGCGAAGAAATATCTTGGTAAGAGATTTGATGTGCATAGCGAACTTGCAGAATTAGAGAATCCCGTTGATGTGATAGAAAAAGTTGTAGATAGTTTGAGAAACTAGCACTTTGCCGCTTTGCCAGTTAAGCAACTGTAACTGCGATTTTATCTCCAGCTTTCGCATGAAATTTTTCCGCTGCGCTGCCTTGATTTAGGGCTATTTCCATAAAACCATGGCTTCCAATTAGGACTATGGGCTCTTTAGGTTTCGCTTGGGCATAGGCTTTGCCGAACGTAAGTTTTAGCGAAATGCTGGGCAATTCTACGTTGACTTTTTTAGCGTAGTTTTGGACCAATTTCTCGTTTATGTTTGTGATTATGTTGCCAAAGCCGTCGATGTGCATGACTTCGCCGATTAGAGAGTCGTTTCCTCGTTTGACTTTGGCGAATTCAGGTTTGATCGGGTCGTTTATTTCTGGTCCAAATTCTATGGGTTGTACTCCTTTCTCTAAGTGGGCTGCTGCAGGCGCAAAAATGTCTCTGCCGTGAAATGTGCTGGAAATTTTAGGCAGCATAAACTTGGGATTTGTAAGTTGGTATACGTGTTCTATGCCTTGGCTTTGGGCGGCTAAAATCAAAATGCCGTTATCAGGACCAACAAAAAAACCCTTCTTAGTCTGTATTAATATAGCGCGTCTTTGGGTGCCGACGCCTGGGTCCACAACTGCCAAGTGAACGGTGCCTTCTGGAAAGTATGGTGCAGCCGAAGCCAACATGAAAGCGGCCATTCGAATGTTAAATTTTTCAATATCATGTGTTATGTCGATTAGTGTGGCTTTTGGGTTTATGGTTAAAATCACCCCTTTCATTTCTGCCACGTAAGGGTCTTTTAGCCCAAAGTCACTAGTCAAAGTTATCATTTAGGGTTAACCGCCGTGAACAACTGGGACAAAGACGATTTCGTCTCCATCGTTCAATTTAGTTTCCAAACCGTTTAAAACGCTGATTTCTCTGCCATTTATGAGTATCAGCGCATTTGATCGTGAATCGTTGAGTTGTTGGTCACTGAAGGTTTTTTCTAACTTTGGCATTTGTTGGCTGATTTTTGTTACTAATTCTTTTAGTGACATTCCCTCTTGGAAGTTGATGGTTAATTGTGTTTTGCCTGATAAGTGGCGTAGTGCACCGATGAATTTTATTGTCAGTGTCATTTGTTTTCTGCGCTCATTATATTTATAGAATTATTCTATGTTAAAATTGTTTTGCACTTTTTTGATTGTGAGCTTAAAAGTTTTGGAATCTTTCTTCTGTTAATGTTTCGACGATGTCGGTTGCTATTTCAACGATTGAATCTGCCTGCTTCATCATTGCTTCGCCGTTTACTTCTTCTAGTTGTGATATTTGTTG
>Ga0208563_1000846_pt1 | contig 23662 bp, 29 predicted proteins | sample June2015DPH_17_1_2_FD_184717 | JGI IMG/M metagenome (GOLD analysis project Ga0208563, IMG submission 184717) | Peatland microbial communities from SPRUCE experiment site at the Marcell Experimental Forest, Minnesota, USA - June2015DPH_17_150... | ecosystem: Environmental > Terrestrial > Soil >... | reverse complement strand
GACGTCAGCGAGAAGGACGCGCTTTCCTACGTCGCTGGATACGCGACCGGCAACGATTTCAGTGCGCGCGACCTCCAGTTCGAAACCGGCGGCCAGTGGATGCAGGGCAAGTCTTCGGACGGCTTTGCCCCCTTGGGCCCTTATTTCGTCACCGCCGAGCAGGTTGATCCCGACAATCTGAACTTGGAATGCCGGGTCAATGGCGAAACCCGCCAGTCGTCGAACACCAACGACCTGATCTACAACTGCAGCCAGATCATCAGCTATACCTCGGCCCGTATTTCCCTCCGCCCAGGAGACATCATCTTCACCGGCACGCCGGGAGGAGTGATCTTCGGCGGAGTTGTCGGTGGGCTTGCCGTGTCCAAGGAGAAGTACGTTTGGCTCAAAGCCGGCGACAAGATTGCCTGCAGCCTGGAAAAGCTGGGAGAGCTGAAGTTCGAGCTGGTGTAACGAAGCGGGTGTGAAGCAAAGAGGTTAGAGCAGATCCACGGTGGCTGTACTCATTTCGCTGTCATGCTGAGCGAGTGCGGGCTGCCTTTGCCCGCACGAGTCGAAGCACCTTCAAGAGTGCTCAGAACAATTCTTACTTTCGGTCCGCGCATTCGCGTCGGTTGCGTGTGGGTATTCTGCCCAGTTCTTCTCGCACCTAAAGCGAAAGCTCCCGCACCGGAAAGGTGCGGGACGCTGAAGAAGCACTTCTGAGCCGCATCGGGTCGCTAGCAACGCGACCTCCGTAATGATGATGTTACGCCGCCCGATTCTGGGCGGCTTTTCTTTTGCATCGGGCGAAAGGTGGGAGCGGCAACTGTCGCGATCAGGCGATTACGCTCACAACCCAGTCAATGAGCGCTATGGCGATTTTGCGACAGGGACTGTCTGGCTCTGCGCTGTGCCTCTTGGCGATCACCGCACATCAAGATGTGACACTTCTCACTGACAAGACTCGCTCATTGACGAACCACACGACGCCTCCGGTTTCTAATGACCGACGGACGCGGCACGAGCGCTGTGGTTGCTGGCCAACAGCTTCAACATAGCCTGGTCGTCAGCGGGCCGGGAAAAAAAGTATCCCTGTGCCATCTCGCAATTGAGCTGCTTGAGCAAATTTATGTGCTCTTCGGTCTCGGTCCCTTCGGCGACGACCTTCAAACCGAGATTGTGGGCAAGCATAATGATGATCCGCACGATCTCGCGGCTTTCCGGGTCGCTGTCCATGTGCGAAATGAAGGCACGGTCGATTTTCAAGGTGTCCACTGGAATCCGGCGTAAGCGGCTGAGTGACGAGTACCCGGTGCCAAAATCATCGATGCTCAGGCGAACGCCGAGTGCCTTCAATTGCGAGAGCACGTGACCAGATTTTTCCGCATCGCGCATAGCTATCGTTTCTATGATTTCGAGTTGCAAGCAGCCGGGATCAACGCCGGTCTGCTCAAGGGATTTACGGATCTCGCTGGCTAGATCGGGCTGGGCGAACTCCCTGAAGGTGATGTTCACACTCATGGTCAGAGGCGGGCTTGAAGGAAATTCAGACTGCCAGATCCGGAGATGTTGGCAGGCTTCGAGCAACAGTTGCCGATTCATGGGAATGATGAGCCCAATTTCCTCAGCAACCGCGATGAACTCAATCGGTGCAAGTATGCCCTCTGGACGTTGCCACCGCGTCAGGGCCTCGAAGCCCGTGATCTTGCCGGTTTGCAATGACACAATGGGCTGGTAGTAAACCCGGAATTCTCCCTGGTCGAGGGCCTTGCGCAGGTCCGTCTCCAGCCTCAAACGCTTCACTGCATTCGCGTGCATGGCCGTGTCAGATACCTCACAACGGGCTTTTCCCGCCCGCTTGGCACGGTACATGGCTATATCCGCGTCGCGCAGCAGATCCTCCGCCCGCGTGTGAGGGCTGGTGCTGGCGGCAATTCCGATGCTCGCCGAAATTACTATCTCCTGTTGGTTTGTGACAAAGGGAGTCGCCAGTTCCGCTTGCAGTCGTTCCGCAACGCGCACGGCTTCAATGGGATCTCGGATGTCGTCCAGAAGGATGGCGAATTCATCGCCACCGAGTCTGGCTAACGTGTCGTCGTCGGTAGGCCTGCCAGGTACTTCGCTCGTGCGCGGACGCGAGACCGTGTCGGCTCGCCGCACCGAGTCCTTCAATCTTTGCCCGATTTGAATCAGCAGCTCATCCCCGGCCGTGTGTCCCAGGCTGTCATTGATGATTTTGAATTCGTCTACATCAATCAACAATACCGCGAATTTGTAGTTCGAATGCCTTTTGGAGAGGGTGAGAGCGTGCTGCAACCGGTCCAGAAACAGGGCGCGGTTGGGCAGGTTAGTGAGCCCGTCGTGAAATGCATTGTGTACCAGCATCTCCTCGGCTCGCTTGCGCTCGGTGATGTCGCGGTTCACGATTACCAGTTTGTCAGTCTGACCTCTTGCGTTTCGGATCGCGCACGCGGTCGACTCCAGAGTGCGCCAGGACCCGTCTTTGTGGCGTATTCGGTATTCCACCCGCTCTCCCTGGCCGCTCAGGCGGGCTTTTTCTGCGGCTTTCAACACTCGCGGGCGATCGTCGGGATGAATTTGCTCGATCGACGAAGTGGCTTTCAAGTCCTCGGGGGAATACCCGAGGACCTTTAGATAGGCGGGGCTGTTGTACAGCCGGCGGCCATCGCTGTCGACGAGCGCGATCATATCGGCGGCATTTTCACTGATGAGTTGAAAAAGCTGATCTCGCTCCGCCAGTTGGCGTCGAATGCGGTGGAGTTGCAGGTGCTGATAAACCGCGTAAAAGTCGAAGAGCAACACCAGAGCTGCCAGCCCGCGTACCCATTCCCTGAGATCAAACCAGTACCCAACGTCGGTCTCCCGATTAAACCAGGGAAAAGTGAACGAGATGATCCCCAAGGTTAATGCCAGGGTTACCGCAACGGCGAACCCCCACAGCCACCATTCCCGACCTTCGATCCGACTCACCTCAGGCGGAATCGCCTCGGGGCTGTTCTGGCTCACCTGTTGGAATGCTTGCTGATTCATGCCGTACGACGCTTCTCCCGCAACCTATACGAATTCTAGCCTGCGGAGTAACTTAGGAAGAGTTACGAAAGTAGGGCCGTCAGCGCTAGACCAGCGTTCGAAACCGGTTCCCGCCAACCTAATCCGTAGGGAGATCCCCCGGCTCTGCCGGGGAGGCACCAAGAGTTTGACAAATCCGGGAGTGCGCTTCTTTCAGCAGCGAGACGGCCAGTGAAGGGCCTCGTGTGCAGAGACGGACGGAACGGGTTCTCGTTCGCCTCTGCTCCGTTTGTGAGCTTGGGATTTTGACTTTAACAGTCTGTGGTGTAAGTCTAAATTCGTGAGCAGAAAGTTCTGGGGTATCCACAGGTTTTGTTCGTAGACTTCAGGCATGGCGATGGGCATGCGCTAGGGAGCGGGAGAGGCAAGAAGGTTTGTGGGTGGCGCATCAGGAGCTGGCGGCGGCGACGGGGCATCCGTTTTATCAGCGGCTGAATGAACTGCTGGAGGCGGAGCAGTTCGACGAGTTTGTCGAGGGCCGGTGCGCGAAGTTTTATGCGGAGAAGTACGGCTTCCGTCGCTGACGCCGGGCAGCTATTTCTGGTTTTGAACCATATCCCTGCGCTGGTTTCTTTGCCACAGCCCGCGCAAAGCCATGACTTCAGTAATTAGGCACCCAGCCGATTCCGTGGTCGACTTAGGGGAAGGGGTGCAGTGGAAGCACACTTCTTACTCATATGATGTCTAAGCAGCAACAAGTCCTCAGGGCTTTGCGCGTTGGACTCGTGGCGTTGTGCGCGATGGTGGTCTACGAGATCACGAAGCAAATATTTTTTTCTCGACTGTCCGCTCTGGCATCTGACATCACCGCCGTCCTCTTCGCAGGCTGTGTTGGGTTCCGCATCAGCTTCATCATTCGTCAGCGGGAGAAAGCTGCGCAACAAGAACTGCTGCGGCTCGCGGCCATCGTCCAACAATCGGACGACGCCATCGTTGGCGCAGAACTGGATGGCACCGTAACTAGCTGGAATCGTGGTGCGGACCTGCGGGCACGTCAGTGTGACGAGATTCAAGGATACTACTTCAGCAAGCCTCTAACGGTCGACAAAGTTGCCGACAAACTGCGAGGCGACTATCCCGAAGCGCTCGTCCGAGCACAAGCAAACGGGGGACAATCGTGACCGAGGACCTTATAAGGAGTGTATTTCATTATGGCAACCGCCCTAGCGCTCTTGGTGTCCGCTGATCCAGTCACAATTCAGCAGTTCAGCCACGCCCTACAAGAATTGTCTATTTCGCCTGATGTCTGTCGAGAAGTGCCCGCGGCCGTTCGTCTATTGAACCGCCAAAAGTTCGACGCTGTTATCGTTGATCTCCAGCTAGGAGAACAGTCCGGACTGATCTTGGACGAGGTGCATCTCTCCCCATCGAACCGAACAGCGGTGACGTTTGCCATCAGCGGCAGTGATGCGGAAGGCACAGCCTTCCGGAAGAGGTCAGAGTTTGTCTTCGAGAGGCCTCTTTCCACGCAGTCAGTCCGCAACACACTCAAGCCTGCTTACGGACTGATTCTGAGAGAGCGACGGCGCTACTTCCGGTGTCCCATCTCTATCCCCGTCACCATCCTGAGACAAAGCATGCCGGAAGTTCGCTGCTACAGCGTGAACATCAGCGAAGGGGGCATGGCCGCGAGTACGTTCGTTCCGCTCATCGCCGGAGAAGACGTGCAGGTTCAGTTCACCTTGCCGGGTCACGGAGTCCCATTTTCAGTAGAATCGACGATCTGCTGGTGGAAAACCGGCCATCTCGGAGTTCGCTTCATGTCTCTTTCCCAAGAGCACAAATCTGAGCTACAGGGCTGGCTATCACGAAAGCTGGAAGGGATTCTTCCGGAATTCGTTGCCGGGAAGTTCCGGAAGTAGCATTCACCAACAACCCGGTCGTTGGTGTAATCGCCTGATTTTCGACCTCGCCTCCATATTTCGCCAACCAACCCAAGAGAGGCTCCATACAACATGGCTACTCGACGGGTGTCCCATGACTCATTGAGTCTGGCGTCGCTGTCGCTTTCTCGCCCGCTGAGACTAGGCTGGTCGTTTCTGTTTGATTGTCCGATCTGCCCGCCTGTCGGCAAGCATGACGGAATCTCGGCGCGGGTTTCAACTCAATGTCAATACGACTGTCCCACGATCCTTTGTTTTTCATCAGGATCACTGGGCGTGGCGTCTGGAATCCTGCGTGCCAGTCTCCTTTGCTCGTGTGCAGGAGCACCCATTGCCGACTGACACAACCTTGACCATCCGCTGCCCACATTGCATGGCGGGCATCGAGTTCAGGCCGATGATCGCTTATAAGGATGGGCGGTTCGTCTGCCGTGACTGCGCCCACACCGTGCGTCCCGGCATCACGGAGTACAAATGCACCTGCCGCCCCTGCTTGAGGCTGTCCCGAAAGCCACTCTTGACTGACCACGGAAGTCATTTCCTGACCCAGTGATTCCCGCCTAGCATGGGCTGTCATTTTGATGAACAATCCCTAATCCAAAGGATCGCCCATTATTTTGGCGGATCATGCCGCCAACTCTATGATTCTAATAGTTCAGAAAAAAAAGGGGGTACGGGTTAAACCTTGGCGCAGAGTCAGGTCTCCGCGAAATTTTCCAGCATTTGCGGTTTCGGTCGCCGAGGTCAAATTGCGAGCGCAGTCTGTTTTCCGCAGTCTGCCCGTGTGCCTCGACCCGGTGTAAAATCAAAGGTCGCGAATATCCGCGCTAATACTAACGTCCCGTCCTGGAAAGGATCTCCTATGGCAACCATGGAAGCCCGGCCGCGTCTGCAAGTGCGCCTGCACGAAGGTTCGTTCAAGAATGAGACGTTCGTCGATTTCACGAAAGAAGACAACGTGCGCAAGATGCGCGCCGCTATCGAAAAAGTGCGTGGCCAACTGGGCCGCGAGTACGACCTGATCGTCGGCGGCAAGCGCATCAAGACCTCCGGCAAGATCCGTTCCATCAATCCCGCCAAGCCCTCGGAAGTGGTCGGCGTTCACCAGAAAGCTGGCATTGAGCACGTCGAGCCCGCCGTGAACGCCGCGTTGCAGGCGTTCACCCACTGGAGCCGCACCTCGGCCGAGGAACGTGCGTCGCTCTTGTTCCGCGTCGCCGATGTGATGCGCGAGCGCAAGCTCGAATTCATGGCTTGGCTGGTGTTCGAAGTCTCGAAGAACTGGTTCGAGGCCGACGCCGATATCTCCGAGGCCATCGATTTCTGCGAGTTCTACGCGCGCGAGGCCCTGCGCTTCGCCAAGACGGAACCGCCCGTGCAACTGCCGGGCGAGCGCGACACCCTGACCTACATTCCGCTCGGCGTTGGCGCCGTGATTCCGCCGTGGAACTTCGCCTGCGCCATCATGGCCGGCATGACCCTCGCTTCGATCGTCAGCGGCAACACCGTCGTCCTGAAGCCGTCCAGCGATTCGCCGACGATTGCGGCGAAGTTCGTGGAATTGCTCGAAGAATGCGGCATGCCCGAAGGCGTCGTGAACTTCTGCCCCGGCGGAGGCGCGAGCTTCGGTGACGCGCTGGTGTCGCATCCGAAGATTCGCTACATCTCTTTCACCGGCTCGCGCGAGGTTGGATTGCACATCAACCAGAGCGCCGCGCGGCAGCAACCGGGTCAGCTCTGGATCAAGCGCACCATCCTCGAAATGGGCGGCAAAGACGCCATCGTCGTCGATGCCGACGCCGATATCGACTCCGCCGTCGAAGGCATAGCCACGGCGGCTTTTGGCTTCCAGGGCCAGAAGTGCTCGGCCTGCTCCCGCGCCATCGTCGACGAGCGCATCTACGACAAGTTCCTCGAGAAGCTGAAATCCCGCGTCGAGCGCATCACCGTCGGCGATCCCACTGCGAACCCGAACATGGCTGCCGTTATCAACGAAGGCTCGATGAAAGATATCCTCCGCTATATCGAGATCGGCAAGAAAGATGGACGCCTCATCACCGGCGGCGCGCGCGACACCAAGGCTGGCGACGGCTACTTCATTCAGCCGACGGTGATTGCCGACATCCCGGCGAAGTCAGCCCTCGAGCAGGAAGAGATCTTTGGCCCGGTGCTGGTCGTGATCAAGTCGCGCAACTTCGATCACGCCCTCGAGATCGCCAACGACACCGAGTTCGGCCTGACCGGCGCCGTCTACTCCAGTTCGCGCGAGAAACTCGATCGCGCCGTGCGCGAGTTCCACGTAGGCAACCTCTACCTGAACCGCAAGTGCACGGGAGCGATGGTGGGCGCGCACCCCTTCGGCGGTTTCAACATGTCCGGCACCGATTCCAAATCCGGCGGACCAGACTATCTCTACCTGTTCACGCAAGCCAAGAGCGTCGGCGAAAAGATCGGGTAGGTACAAGAGTCCGGGGTAACGTTTGGGAAAATTCAAAAGGCCGCCCGCAGGCGGCCTTCTGTCATTCAAGTGAAAGCGGGTCTAGTTGCTGATCCCCGCACTCTGCGGCGGTTGCGGGACGGCTGCGGCTGCCGTCGCGGCCGCGGCTTCGTTCAATATCCGGTGGTGAATGGTGAACAGCGCCAGTTCCAGTCGGTCCGACACGCCGATCTTGTCATAGACGTTGCGCAGATAATTCTTGATCACCTGCTCGGTCGTGCCCAACTGGGTCGCGATTTCCTTGTTTTTGTATCCCTGCACAATCAGCGCCACGATGCGCAGTTCCTTGGCCGTCAACCGGTCACGGACGCGCAGCCCGACCATATCGTTCTCGGTCAACTCGCTCGGCACCGCCACGTCCTGCACCCAGTTTTCGCCACGGGCGATCTTGCGGACACAGTCCACCAGCGCCGGGCTGGTTACGTTGCGATAAACCACGCCATGGGCGCCCGCCGCCATGTAGCGCTGTGCGCTCTCGCCGGTGTCGGCGAGGACGACCACGCGCGTCTTGTTTTTGTTGGCAGCCAAGAGGACGGAGTTGAAATCGGAGTGGAAACCTCCGGCAATGATCAGCACCGCGGCGCGAAACTTGTCGAGCGCCATGAACATCTGCTCGGCAGTTTGCGCCTGGGCCACAATGCGCATTTCGTCTTCTACGGCCAGCACCTTGGCGATGCCAGCTCGAAAAATCGCCTGATTGTCGGCCAGAATAAGTTTCAGCATGGATCGCGCTCCCGGTTAACTGTTGCGAACGAATTCGTAAGAATCGATCACGCAAGCGACGCCCCGGCTGTCCCCGGGTTCGGTGCTGGCGTCAGGCTCATCGGTCCGCACCACGCGGCCGCGGCACTGAATCACAACATTGTCCTTGCCCCCCGTTACTTCCGGCGGCAGGGTGATCTCAAACTCTACTAGTGAGCCGACCTCAAGCGAAGCGTCGGCGCGGATGTACACGCCGGCGGCACTCAGATTGCCGGTCATGCCGCTGCGGGCGTCACCCGCGGTATCTTCCTTATGTATCTTGATCGGCAATTGCAGCGGAAACCTTTTCCCGGTACGCGCTTCGGCCACGACTCCTCCTCTGCTGTCGCTCTGCGCTTCAATCCAAGGGCAGAAAACCAAGCCAGAAAACCACGAAATTCCCAGCCCAAAGCCTGACGAGCAGCTATCGGCGTTATATCACGGAAAATACCCCAAAAGAAGCCCAGATTACCGAAGTAATCCCGGTAGGAACTAGGTACCTCCCCGAGCCCAGCCCGCGGACTCGGACCCAGAGCAGCCCCAAGGCGAGGAGAATGCCGCATTTTTGCTGGGTGGCGCAGATCTCCGGCGGGCAAGCATAAGCGTGCATTGCCCTGAGGTGTCGGCAGAGAGAAAAACGCGGGTGCCCCACTTCTCGCGCGATAACCACCCGCTCAGGATGCCTGGGCTTCCGGGCCAGCTTTCACAATCGTGCTGTGCCGCCGAAGCACGCGGCGCCGGTGCGATTCCTGGAGCGGTGCGGAGGCGGCAATCGCGCAGATTGAAATCGAGAAAGCTGTGCACCAGAACCCCCACACAACCGAGCAGTGCGGCCATGGTCATCGCGCCGCTGGCGGTCTCGGTCCAATTCTCAAGCTTGCTTGCAGCCTGGCGAAAGACCAGCACCATGAGGGCTCCGCTGCAAAAGCATCTCCAGCTTGTAATCCCGGCAGGTGAGTATCTGCAAGAACCGAGACTCCGCGTTTTACGTAACAGGATGCCAACAATGGACATGACCAACATGGTCAGATTCGTTATAATGTGTGTATGCGTACCGTAAATATTAGCGACTTGAAAGCGCAGCTCAGTGCTCACATCCAGCTGGTAAAGGACGGCGAAGAGGTGCTGATTTGCGACCGCAACAAGCCGGTAGCGCGGATCGTTCCCTGCCGTTTGGAGGACCACTCCGAGCAAGAGCAGCGGCTGGTCGCCCGTGGCGTTCTCACGCCGCCGTTGAAGAGACGTCGCTCGTCGGTTTCATTGCCGGAACCACCGGGAGACATTTCTGATGACGTCATGGAGCAAGTATGGCGAGAAGAACGGCAAGGCCGGTAAAGGGGCCTTCGGCCTTTTGGGACACGAGCGCATTGGTTCCTCTGTGTGTCCGTCAGGGCACCACGCCGCGGGCGATTGCACTTTACAAGAGCTGCGAGGCGGTCGTGTGGTGGACGACCCCGGTTGAGATTGCGAGCGCCCTGGCACGCCTGGTTCGGATGAAGCAACTCAATTCCAGTGACTGGGCCAAGGCCCGTAAGCTTGCCGCCGCCGTTGCTGACGCCTGGTCTGTCATTCAGCCGTCGGATGCGGTGCGCGCAAAGGCGATGCAACTTGTGGATCGTTATGATTTGCGGGCAGCCGACGCGCTGCAGTTAGCAGCGGCACTGGTATGGTGTGAAGACGTCCCGCAGGGCCGGGTTTTTCTGACGGCCGATCGGAAACTGCAAGAAGCGGCCATGCTGAGCGGTTTTGACGCCAAGCAGATATAGCTGCTGAGAGCCGGGAATCTTCGCCGATCTGCGGACTGCCCAGGGCATCGTGCGCAATGCCATTGCAGCTTCCGGTACTCCTTCCACGCTGCGAAGAAATCCTGGTACGCCGTCCGCGCTTCGCGAATTACGAAACGAAGCCAAGAACCACTTTGTTTTCAATGGATGCCTTTTCTGGACACAGCCAAGAAAAAGAGGCTTAACGGGCTGGGCAGGAGGCTACGAACTGGGTCCACCAGAATCCCGAAGACACAGATCGCTTATTGGCCGATCCTTCCTGAGTTTGCCCGATCAAAGCCACAGCCTAGTCTCCCTGCATGACATACCATTAAGATCTGGTGCTGAGTCAGGGTGTACCTGCCTTCGCGATAAGATGGAACAACATCCGTAAGGAAGCGAGCAAACATTTCAGATGTGCGGCATCGTTGGCATCCTGGCGCGTAACACCCAGATCCCTCCTGCGGTTCTGGAACATGCCACCCGTTCGCTTGCGCATCGGGGACCCGATGATTCTGGTACCGTGCTGCTGAAAGATGCCCAACCGGAGCCACTGGAGATTGGCTTGGGTCACCGGCGATTGGCGATTCTCGATCTCTCGCTGCTCGGGCATCAGCCCATGCAGGATCCGGTCACCGGCAACTGGATCGTTTTTAACGGCGAGATCTACAACTTCCGCGAACTGCGGAAGGAACTCGAAGCCGCCGCCGTCGAGTTCAAAAGTCATTACGCTCGACCATCAGGCGCGAATAACTCATATGGAGGAACAGCAATGCAACCCACTCGTAGTTTCACGTTCTCTTGTCTGGCTTTGGTCGTGCTTATCGCACTCAGCGGATACGCCTTTTCCGCTACAGTCGCCGTCGGCACCTGCACGACGCTTGTCCACTTCGCTACCATTCAATTGGCGGTAAATTCTGTTCCCGCCGGAAGCATAATCAAAGTTTGCCCCGGCACTTACCACGAACAGGTGGCAATAATCGACAAGAATGCATTCCAAAGGGTTGTCAGATTGGGGAATCTATCTACGTGCAGACCGCCGCAGGTCACGCTTCCACTGTGACGGTCGAAAATAGTTCAGTTCACAATTACAACAAGAACGGAATCACGGGAAATGATGCCGGCACGGCGCGGCTTCAGCCAATATTTTGCTCTATGACACCGCGGGAAATAGCGGAATCACGGTCACCAGCAACAGAGTCGGCAACAGCCAGCTTCCCATCGCCCTGATCACCTTGGGTGATGATGGCGCGAACCTTGGTGACGGCGTTACCGTTACCGACAACCACATCTTTGGCACATCGGCCTACGATGCCATCGATGTCTGCACCAACGGCAATACGGTCACGGGCAACACTATCTTCAATAGCGCTGAATCCGGCGTGCATTTGCACGCTTCCTGCGGCATTCACTTCGGCGGCACCACTGGCAACAACAACATCGCAACCGGAAACACCATCGTGGAAAGTGCATGTGCCGGCATTCTCGCCGACACCGGCACAACCGGCAACACCACCACTCCTAACACCTACTTCACGGTGCCATTCCCAGTCACCAGTTCCGCCGCCTCGTGCACCATCCCGCCAGGGCCCACAGGCGACACCACCCTTGCAGGACCCACACGCGCTAAGACCGCGCGCAAGTTCAGCCCAGCAAGATAAGGCCGAGCAAGATAAAACGTCAGCGTAAGATACAGCGCCGGGAATCGGATTCCAGATTCCCGGCGTTTTCCGTGTAGCGCCGACTTCCCGAAAGCCGTGCTGTCCTGCCTCATTGTCCAGTCTGGGCAGGTTCAGTCGGACAGGTCCGTACCCCCGGCGAGAAGACTAGCGATTGACGGAAAAGGCCTTTCGAATTATCATCACTCCGGGTCATCTCCGAAAGATGGAAGTGTTTGCCATGATCAGGCCTCTATACTTGAAGATCCTGAGCTGCATGATGGTCGTGATATTTCCGGCTGCCTTGTTTGCAGCGGACCAACCTGCTGCCATGCTCTACAGCCATGGAACCGCATTGCTCAATGGCGACAGCGTCGCAAGGTCGTCGGCTATCTTTTCCGGCGACTTGGTACAGACCAACGCGGACTCGGCTGCCAACATAAACGCTTCAGGCTCCATCGTCTTGGTTCTTAACGACTCGCTGGTTAAGTATCAAGGCAACGCCGTCGAGTTGGAGCACGGAGGCGTAACCATATCGACCTCGAAATTGCTGGCGACTCGCGCTGGCGACGTCACCGTGTCACCGGCCGCTAGTGTTTGGACCGAATTTGAAGTCAGAGACGTGGATGGTACGGTCCAGATCGCGGCGCGAAAGGGCGATCTGACCATCAGCGATGACACCGGGACCACCACACTGGCACAAGGTCAGGAGACCACTCGAGACGATTCGCAATCGCAGGGCGACAATAAGAAAAAGAAAAAGAAAAGAGGAGCTGGAGCCGTTCCTGGCGCACACGGGGGGTTCCTCAGCTCTCCCTGGGCGATTGGAATTGGCGGGGGCGCTGTTGCCGGTGCGACAGCATGGGTGTTAATCCGGGGCGATGAACCGGTGAGTCCATCGCAGTAGCCCGATAAACCAAGTAGGTCCCATGAACTCCTAGAGTGGGTTTCGTGCGCGTCTTAACTGCGCTGAGAATTCCCCTGATTCCAGGTGCAGTTTTCCATTAAAGAAAATCACTCTTAATTGGCGGGACTCCTGTGTTGGCCTAGGGTGCGAAGCTGTATGCCCGTCAACCTCGTGCTGTTGCAGAGGGCCAGACATTTCGGGAAGAACATAATGCGGTCCTCTGGAAATCCGGGGGTATACGCTTCCGTTCAGAAGTGCCAGACAATGCCGCCGCCAGCGAAAATATTGTGTTGACGGTTCTTGCCCGTATTCACATTGAGTTGCGGCACACCCGACCAGAAGTCTCGAGCTTCCCCGCGCAGGCTGAACCTATCGAAGATCTTCACATCGAGTCCGAGGCCTGCTTGGAGTGCGCTGGTGGTAGTCCCGGTTTTGCCCGGGTTAGGAAGTCCCGCAAACTCAAGCGTGGAACTTTCACGGAAATAGCCGAATCCGCCACCAAAACTGACCCAAGGAGAAACTGCCTGATTGGAAAAGACGTTCAACCGTGCTGCGGGAGTCACGAAGAAAGATGAGTATTGTTTGGGGATCACGTTCTGTGCGGCGTGCAGATCCTCGTCGGGGTTCACTACGAACGGGACTTCCAGGGCGAGGGACAAGAAGCCTCTACCCACGATGTGCCGGGCATAATTTACTTCGAAGGTCAATCCGTTGCCGAAGCGCAGGTCCGGATCATAAGAGGGGGCACCTTGGATGGCCTGATCGCTGGTGAAGGTACGCCCAAGGATCCCCGACAATTCGTTCTTTTGCGCCGCGGCCTGTGCCGCGAAGGTACAAACTGCCACCAGAGCCCCGACTGCCATCAGAGCCCCGATGGCAAGGTGTTTCAGCGACATTTCTCCTCCTAAAGTCGTTTGTTCGTTGCGACACAAGTTTCCGCCTAGTTTAGCACGGCCCTGTTTTTTCCGTCGCGCACTTTCCAACCACAGGTTCGTCCGTTGAACCATCGAATACGGCCAGTGTAACTATAGTCCTTCCAAATACGTTGATGCAGGATTCAATTATGTCGGTCGCGCCAACGAGTCGCCATTGTCAGACCGAGTGCGACCGCCTCCAGTTCCTTCATTCCCGATGGCTCGAGACCGCCCGGGCTTGGATGACTCAGCTAAAAGCCTGGAAGCAGCCAACCCGCAAAGCACATAAAACAGCGCAGCATTCGCCGGGATCTGCAAATTGAAATCCACGAAGCTATGGAGCAGAATTCCCGTACAACCCAGCAAAGCGGCGAGGGAGACCGCCCCATCCCATTGGAATTCCCAGCGGCGAGAGGTCGGTAATCCGTATCGGTACAGACGCACGAGAAACCACAGCATCAGCCCGAAGCCGAGCAAGCCGGTCTCCACCAGCAGCTGCGCATAGTCGTTATGCGCTTCATTTACGAACAGGTTCGTATAGAAGCTGCGGTAACCCGGATAGACCGTGGGGAAGGTTCCCAACCCCCAGCCCCAAACCGGCCGCTTGGAAAACATTCGCAAGCTGTCTTTGGTGATGTCCAGACGGATGCCAGGACTCAGATCTCCGAGGCGTCCCAGCACCTGCCCCTTGCCTATGAAAATCAGCAGAGCCAGGATAAAAACGCACACTGCCATTGATCCCAGTGCTATGCGGGGGCTTCGCCTCTTCCCGAGAGTCAGGGCTGCGAACAGTACCATCTCGAGAACGAAAGCAAGCATTCCTGCGCGCGAGCCGGAAAGGAAAATCGTGCCGGCCATCAATACGGCGCAAGAGCCGACCAAGACTCGCTTCCCCCCTCTCAGTAGATGTCCCATACTGAGCACAAAGGGAATCGGCACCAGCATCTCCATCAGGCCGGCATAGTGGTCGTGGTTGACGTAGCTTCCATAGATCGAGCCATGGAACTGTGGACTATGGACCCAGAAAATTTTGCCGTTGGAGGTCAGCTCCTGGGCGAGCGCAAAAAAGGCGTAGCAGACCCCAAAAACAATCATCACGAGGGCGAATATTTTGCGAGCGCCTTCCTCTCTGACGCATTCCGCTCCAATCAGCAGCACAATCCCATAGGAGACGTACTGAAGCGCTTCGTATTTAGTAACGTACCCGTAGGCAGACCTGCGCAGCGCAACCTGCGCGAGGATGAGCCCGAAAAAGAGGAATGCTGGCAGGTACAGAGGGTTTTCCGATAGCTTCACCTGCCTGGAAACAAGCTGCTTTCCCGCCCAAACAAGGAATAGGATTGCCGCACCGGCCTCGAAGGCGAAAGTCGACCACTCATCGACCGCACCGAACGCCAACACCGCGAAAATTAAAAGGGCGCATAGGCCGAGAACGAGCACCCATTGCAGGATTCCTGGCTCGCGACCACGCCGGCGCTCCAGATCAATAGAATCAGTCGTATCGACAATCGCATACGATGATATTTTCAACTTCACCGATCCTTTATTCTATTTCTCCACTAGCCTAAGATCGTCGATCCAAAGCTTGCCTCGGATCAAGGGGCCCGCAGGCTGGCGGACAATTTTCAACAATACCAGATTAGTGTTCGGGCCGGTTTGGAATCGTGCATGTTGCACACGCCAGGGATTGGTGCCTGGTAAATCATCGGTGAGAACGTAGGAAGCATTGGTGTAAGCATCCACAATGGCAAACCGCGGACCGCTGGCACTCTCGATGTCTTCGGTCCTGGATTCGGCACTAAACTCGTAGTCGGTGTTTGGTTTTACTGGGATGAACTGAGAGATTCCTGCTTCCGAGGCACTTTGCCCGTCGAAGGTGACGGAGAGCGATCGTGTTCCGCTGTGGAACTCACTGGTATCGATGGCCAGGATCACATGGGGTTTCGATTCGTACCACCAGTCAAAGCCGCCGTTTAGCAAGTTCTCCTCGAATCCCCCGTTTACGATCAAGTTCTCCCGGGAGGGAAGGTATGGCTGAAGGGACAGATCGAGGACGGCCAGTTGCTGCCAGGCAGTTTGTGCGGCTGCGACTTCCTGCTTCGCGATGAGAAACCGAAAATAGGGAAATGCAAGCTTCGTCGAAAACTCCTGGTTTAATGCGATCAGATGGTTCCAGACGTTTTCCGCGGCGGCTACTTCCTGTTTGGAGATAAGCAAACGCAGAAACGAAAGGTACAGATCCGGTCTTCGCGGCAGCGCCCGATCAAGAATCCGATTCGCGTCTCCGGTTGCACGCCAGCAGAGCTGGAGAGCAGAGTCAACCGCCTCCGGGTCGTTTGCGAGAACAACGCGAAAATTACGAAGTGCCCTTTCCTGATCACCCTGAACCAAGAAGAAGTTTGCGGCCTCCCAGGCGACATGCGGTGTCGTTGGGTCCGCTTCCACAGCCTGTTCGACACTCTGTTCCTGCTCGCTGGTGCGGCCAGCCACCTGATAGGCACCCGCTAAATCCAGCCAGTACCGCGCTACATAGGGGTTCAAATGCAGCGCTGTCCGATAGTTTGAAATAGCGTCATTGAGATTTGCGCCCGACAATGCCAGACTTCGGCCGAGCAGTTCGCGATATTCGGCGTTCGATGGTTCTAGCCGAATGGCTCTTTTGAGATTCGATAAGTCCGGAGTCGCTGCCAGGTGGGACGCAAGGTATGCCCCCAGAGCCAAGTGCAGATACAGCCCTACGAGAACGAAGCAGGCGCCAGCAAAAGAAAACTTCCGGAGCGGGGACCGCAATTCAATCGGCATCTGATCCATACCGGTGAGGGCACCTTTTGCGCCGGCTACGTGGCTGCAAACAAATTACAGTCAGCCATGTTACGAAACTTTGCTGTCGGTCGTAGTCTCATCTTGCGGCGAGGCCTCATCGTAGTAGTGCTTGTATCGACCGTAGTAGTAGCCGTCGCCCGAACGGAGATCAAGCGCGTTTAGGACAATACCCATAACCCTGGCGTTGACCTGCAGCAGCAGGCCACAAGCGCGCCGAAGGGCGGGTTTTGTAGTCTTCCCCGAGCGCGCGACCAGGATGACTCGGTCCGCCTCAAGAGACAAAACCACTGCGTCGGTCACGGATAAGCATGGAGGCGTGTCAATGATTATGTGGTCGAACTCATCCCGCCAGCGTGTGATGTGATCCTTCATGACGGTCGAGCCGAGCAACTCGACAGGCTGTGGCGGAATTGGGCCTGCTGGCAAAATCCACAAGTTCGGCACTTGAGTAAACGGAACTAGCACATCTTCGATCTTGTCGACTCCGCTTATGAGGGTGCTGAGGCCTCCACCAGACCGAAAGCCAAACAGCTTGTCAATGCCGGGCCGACGGAGGTCCGCATCTATAAGCAATACGCGGCTCCCGCGCTGCGCCAAGACCAGCGCTGAATTCGCACTGATCGTAGTTTTCCCCTCTTGCGGCAAGGCACTAGTGACGAGTATCACTTTGGGCGGGGCACCAAACGAGGAGAGAAGAATCGAAGTGCGGAGCGCTCGGTATGCCTCCGCTGCTTCCGACTTCGGACGTGCATACGCGACCAGAGCAGGCGATTCAGACTTCTCGGTCTCGGCCGACATCGTCTTCAGCCGTTTACGCAAGTAGCCGTTACTTGAAAGCTGTAGCGGTATCGTCCCGAGCGCCGGCAGCGTCGAAATCGCGCTAAGCTCTTCCATAGTCCTGACGCTGGTGTCCAGACTCTCCAGCACGAATGCAAGTCCAATCCCGCAGGCAAGGCCGAGCAGAAGGCCGAGCTCGAGGTTCCGGAGGACGTTAGGTTTGATGGGGTAGGTCGGAGTCCGTGCGACGTCTACGACGCGGATATTGCTCGATCTCAGACCTGCGCTGACACTCGCTTCCTTCAGCCGCTGCCGAAGATCTTCGTACAGCTGTCGGTTCGATTCCGCATCGCGCTTAAGCACCGAGTACTCAATCGCGCTTTGGTTGAGTTGGTTGGCCTCCTGCTTCTGCTGTTCGAATGCGGTTGTCAGCAAATTCTCCCGTTGAAGTGCAACCAAATACTCATCGCGGATCTCCTGCTGCGATCTCGTTTCTTCGGCTGCGATTTCCGTGCGCACGTGTTTGAGCTGATTGTTCAGTTCGACAACTTTGGGGTATCCGGAACCGAATTGGGTTGTAGCCAGTGCGAGTTGGGTACTGAGGTCAGCCTCCTTTGCACGCAAGTTCTCCAGCATGTTGCTCGTCCCTTCGCGGGACGTTTTGGCGAATGCGGCAAGGTCCCCAGCCACAGCGAGCCTGTAATTGGACTCCTTCTGAATGCGATCCGTCTGGGCCACTGTTAGCTCCTTGTTCAGTTCGTCCAGCTTGGCCGTTACGATGTTCTGCTTCTCATCCACCCCTAGAATGCTGTGGTCTTTCTGGTAGCGGACAAGTTTCTCCTCGGATGTTTGGACCTTCAACTGAAGATCGTCGAGTTCCGTCGAAAGCCAATCCGAGGTTTGGGTGACAGACTCGAATTTTGTCTTGAAGTTCTCCTCGATGAACGTTCTTACCAATGCATTGACGATTTCGGTTGCTAGGCGAGGGTCTGGATGCGTATAGCTGATTTGTACAAGCCGGGAGTTTGGGATTACTTGGACGCTTAGCCCACCGCCAAATGCGCCTAGCAAGCCAGCTGCTTTCGCCGGATCAGGTTGCATGCTCGAAACTCGAATTGAGTCTTCAGCTTGCGGGCGCGTTGCACCCGTAAACCTCGGGTCTTGGTCAAGGTGCATGGCTTCGATCACCTTCATGGCCAGAGCATCGCTGCGAAGAATCGCGGCTTGGGTTTCAAGAGCTACTTCGTATTGGTAGTCAGTGGAACTGTCCTCGACGCCCTTGAGTCCCAAGGCATGCACAGTTTCTGGAAAGATCGCAATCTTCGATGTTGCCTGGTACAGCCGGGTCGTCTTGAGGGTCGCAATTACGGAGAGTGCAAAAACAATGGCTAGAGAGGCCACGACTGCCCATCGTCGCTTCCTTACAATTCGCCAGTAGTGCAGTAGAGGGCTTTCTTCTTCAGCAGGAGAGGGGTATGCGGATTGGTGACCTTGAAAGACTGGCAGTTCGAGCGGTTCTAACGCTTCCGACTCGCCGGAGTTGTTGTGTCTTGTCTGCAATTCCATCAATTAAACCCCAGAAATCCCGCCAGCGGCATTCTCGCGCTCTGCGAACCCATGTTATCTAAGAATAAGCCAATTTTAACATCTTGTCTCCAATTTTCACCGTACAACTTCGAAACCTTTGAGGAAAGCTCGTTATGTTCTTCACCGGCCCAAGAAAACGTGCCCGCTGCAGTCGTGCGAGTCGCGGCAACGGCGGGATAGGTTCGCGCGTGCAGGTGGACGACGAATAATCCATATGTTGCAGGTGCTCGAACATTCCCCCATCCGATTCAATGAAACCGCCCGCCCAACTCCTTTGTCGCATGTGGCAGACGGCGCAAAGTCCCCAAGCGATCATTCTTTGGCCCTTGCAAGGCAAGGGCTAGATTTCCCGGCATGACGTTTGCAGCAGAAACACAAAATCCCGAAGCATTGCGAGCCGGTGGTTCTGAATGGCGATAAACATCATTTGCTAACCGAATAAAACCGAGCCAGCGGCAGCGAGTCGCTGACCGGGAAATGAGTAGACTCCGCGGGCCAGCGGTGTTTATGATGGATCGTCTAAGCTTCGCAATGAATATTCAGCCTGCCCTACTTGACCAACTCGTCTGCCCAGCGGATCAGCAACCAGTATCGCTTGCTAACGAGGAGTTGACGTGCGCCAGCGGCCACAGTTATCCGATCGTGCTTGGCGTACCGGTCCTCTTGATGCGTGATGTGCGAAAAACGAAGCAATACTTCACATATGAACGCATTGCGCGCAGCGAATTACCTGAGGCGGAATGGCGCCCCAGACCCGATGACCCGGTTCATCCGGCCGTACAGGTCACGGTAGGCGCAACCAGCGGGTACATGTATTCGCATCTGATCCGAAAACTCCGCGAATACCCAATACCGGAAGTCCGCTTGCCACAGGCGGATGGCGGGGAACGCTTGCTGGACGTGGGCTGTGGTTGGGGGCGCTGGACCGCGGCCGCCGCCCGGAAGGGTTACAAGGTTACTGCGGTCGATTCGGATATCGGGTTCATTCTCACCGCTCGGACGGTCGTGGCGCAGCTCGGACTTACAGCAGATTTCGTTTGTGCCGACGCGCGATTCCTTCCTTTCAAACCGGGCAGTTTCGATCGCGTGTTTTCCTACAGTGTCATCCAGCACTTCAGCAAGCCCGATGCCCGTCAGGCATTCGCCTCGATAAGCGGCGTGCTGAAGCCCGGCGGTTCGGCGCTTGTACAGATGGCTAGCAAGTTCGGCATACGGTCGGCGTATCACCAACTACGAGCGAAATTCCACGACTGCGGACCGTTCGCGGTGCGCTACTGGTCTCCCGCCGATTTGAAGCAGGCCTTTGAGAAGACCATCGGGCCGACACGAGTTAGCGTCGATTGCTACTTCGGGCTGGGACTTCAACCGAGCGACGCCCGTTTCATGACGCCCGCTCGCAAGATGATTCTGCGCACTTCGGAACTGCTACGTGCGCTGAGCCTGCGTGTGCCCGCGATGTTGTATTGCGCCGACAGCCTATACCTGCAGGCCAGGAAACTGTGACATCGAGCCCGCGCCATTCGTCCGGACTGACTACTCAACTCGTCAACTTAACCTGAACGGAGCGCTGGCTCAATACGGTGACGAGCTTCCAGCCGAGGTATTCGCTCGGCAGCCTGACGCGGAACCGGTGAGTCGCGGGCGGGAGTCTGTCCGATATCACCAGGATTCAGAGATCCAAGACCCTGTGCGCTCTCGTTTGCGAAAAGGCTCTCCCTAGGGACTTTTCTCGATGATTCTTGCTCGAGCTTCGCGAGACGGTCGACCCTCGCCCTTCGTGACCGTGAGGCGTGTACCCGCCCTCGCCGCACAACCCCGCCTCCAGTAGCCCCGTTTCTTCAAGTTCCTCCCAGAATAACAGCGGCGCGCCTTGATGAATAAGTCACACTGGAAGCTTGATGAATCGCATTCTTCGCAGAGTTCCTCCGTGGTGGGTCGGATCAGTTGAATACCAGAAATTGCGCTTGTCAGTGCTGCAGCGCAATCCTGAAGTGCTTTTGCAGCCGGTCTTGCGGTTTTTCAAGTTCCTGCCCGGCGAAGAGAGACTAGAGTTTCTCCACCACCTAAGCGAAAAGGCCTCGTGAATCAGATTCGACTTCAACGTGCCCGTGTGCAGCTCAATCGTAAAAGCCGCCCCATCCGGTCGTGCTGCGTGGATTTTGGAGCCCGCCGCGGGCGAATCTCGGCACGGATGACGGAGCCTACCGGCTTGTCAAGGAGGCCGTCTCGTGTCAGCCCTGAGCCTGATCGATAAGATCCTGTTCAGAAGAAAGAGCTTGGTGGCTTCGTTCGGGAAAAAACCGTCTTTAGACCTGCTCCGCCTGCGCGAGGGGTTCGAGCATCTTGGCCGAGCTTACCAAACCCGCCGCCGTTCCCATCTTTAGGAACTCACGCCTTTCCATGGCAACCCCTTTCAGCTGAATGCTACCCCGTCTCCAGAAGAATTGAAGGGCTACTGGACGTTGATTGGTGTCGACCGCACAACACAGCCAAATCCCACCCCGTTCGCCAACACGGTGGTCTTCTAGCTAGCTAGACATGGTTGTTGACCGCAAACGCGCGCTCCTGCAGCCCGATCCCCCGCACTCCCGCCGCGCGCCCATCACCTTGCCCCAGCCCCCGTTTCATTAACGCTTAGCAATTGTGAAAAGTAGGGCACCGCCCCTGGGAATGGGGGGCCGGATTTTCCCGCCGTCTATAGCTATCCCCGTCAACGCTCGACACCCGCCACAAGGTCCTTTATGCCAGCAAAACCTGGATTCATGTCTAATGGCGAACTCTGGGTGCGAAAGTACAGTGAAATCAAGCTCTTTGCTGGCGCCGTTTCACACATTAGCCCGCTCCGGCACGAGCACTTCCTGTGGCCAAGTCATGCGTCTCTGACCCTGCTCTTCTGCTTTGCGACTAGGCGCTGAATAAACTTGGACCCCTCCTTCTTGTCCCGACCCCTTCGTATAGCAGCATCTCGCAGACTTGCGTGATCGTCCTCTGTTCCTCGTCAGCGATTCGCTGAACGTCTCGCCTCAACGCCGAAATCCTGAAAGGTTGTCTTCACGATCACATCGAGGCGATTGGCATCAGCGCCGCAGGAAATAGATTCTATTTGTCCAGTCCCAATTCCCAGTTTCTCTCGCCAGTCTGGTCAAGGCCCAGACCAAACGGCCAATATCCGCGGGCGAAATTGTTTTTTCGTCCACAAAAACCACGCCGCCGTGCGTTCGCTCTTCTTCCGCCCAGGTTTTGAGCACGGGAGAAATCGTCCTCCTGTCATAAGTGACAAGCGTTAATCCCTGGGCGGCGGCTTCTCGCAAACAAGGGGAGTTCTCCTGTCCCAGGAATTGCCCATTTTCCCATTCCACCATAGAGCGAACTTCTATCGCGCGATTGCGGCGACGCAGACCATTCGCTACGTCCGGTGAGATCTGCTCATCGAGAAGAAGCTTGAGCATTTTCAGTTTTTCGCCGCTTTCTTGGGAACGAATTCGGCGGCCTGCGGCAACATGCGCTTCAGCGCTTCAAAATCCGTCGCCTCATTCTCAGCCATTGCCTCATTGATTTCTTCGGGAAACGCCTCCGCATAGTTGACCGCCGCCTGGACTTTCGCTTCTGGCCACTGGAGATGTCCCGCTACGGCCGACACATCTTCCTTATAGCTGTGGACGAGCAGCATGACCTCCCATACGGCGAGCGTGCTCCCTTGAAGGGAGGCTTGCCGGCCCGCCGGCGAATCTCGAAAGTCGATGAATCCAAATTCCGACCGGCGCAAGCCTTCCTCCACCAGGCGCGCACTGGCGTCGCTGGGAGTCCATCCGTGCCGATTCGCCATGCGTTTGAGACGCTTTCCGCTCTCCGCCGGCAGGCGCATGCTGATGACCATCGAATGGGTTGATTTCATGGCAGTCTCCGATGTGTAACTCTTGTAAGCATTGTAGCATACAGGACTCAGCGTTGCTTTCGGAACACCCCAGCAGGGGCACGTCAGGAAGCTGAATGATTCAAGTATTTTATCGGTGGGGTGGCCGACAGAAAGTTCCGGTTGACGTTTCCTCACTCGTACGCGGGGCGGAGATGCGTGTGGCCGAAACCTTGAATTCACTCCGACAGGCGTCTATGTGTCCTCTTTTCCGCGGGCTTGCCAACAGCGGCTCGCGTGCTAAGGTGCCTTCTTTCCACCCTCCCGAACGTCATCTTCGCAGGCTGCGCTCGCAGCGAGTGCTTCCCGCCCTGATCGCCAGTCTCGGGTTTGCGGTTTTCGTCTTCAGCGCCTTCTGGCGCGCCGGCTGCTACCGGAGGTTTTTGCGACGGGTTCCCGTCCGTTCCCGACGGCGTTCCGCCCGGCTGCGCATCAGCCGAAGAGTCCACAGCAGAAGCATCTGTGTCGGCTTCTTCCATTCAGCAACCGCCGTTTCGAAAAACTGCCGGTCTCCTAGTTTGGTTTCCGGAGTTCTCGCGTCGCAGGTTGCGTCATGCTCACCGCCAGCTTACGGCTGCTTGATGGCTTCTCCGGCGAAACACTCTTCTGATCTCCAGGTTGTCTTCGATCGGGCCCGAACAGGCCAGTTCTTTTAGTCCACCGCGCACGTTCAAGTCGCTCTCGCTGTTTTCGTTCCCACTCGTGCTTCAAGCTGCGGTCCACCCGGACTCGGAAGTCGAAGCTGAGTTCCTCGCGCCGCTCGTCTCTGAGTAACAGCTCGACCGTAACAGGCGACTCGTCGTGGTATTTGGAGGGAATAGAACTTTGGCCGTGCGCGATGATCACTCCCTCCACTTGGCGAACATCTAGAGGGAGCTCGCGTTCCAGATAAGGGTTGAGAAGTGTGGGTGGGGAGTGATACAAGCTTCCAATCACACCCTGATAATCTGAGCTTTCCTCGGGATCATCTAAATCGAGTAAATCATCCCACGGTGTCATCATTGCGACGTCCGTAATCAAAATCCCAGACTTCAGAACGATCATCTTGGCAGGCACGACAACTGCAACAGCACCTGAAGGCAACTCGTAAATCCTGGCCAATTCATCCCAGGTCTGCTCGAACGTTA